>Ga0169931_10009293_pt1 | contig 14207 bp, 14 predicted proteins | sample Kivu_15m_20L_FD_129675 | JGI IMG/M metagenome (GOLD analysis project Ga0169931, IMG submission 129675) | Freshwater microbial communities from Lake Kivu, Western Province, Rwanda to study Microbial Dark Matter (Phase II) - Kivu_15m_20L... | ecosystem: Environmental > Aquatic > Freshwater > Lake...
ATACATCGAATTAATCGCCTTGCTGAAGGCGGTTGGAATTGCAGAAACCGGTGGCCATGCGAAAATGATGGTGGACAGCGGCGACGTGCTTCGAAACGGCTCCCCTGAAACCCGCAAGAGAGCGAAGTTAATTCCTGGCGATGTCATTGAAATCAATGGCTTTAAAATAAGCGTGACGAAATGAAAGCTATCTTCACCCTGGCCTTGATACTAATGATCAACAACAAGGTGGTTCATGGTCACATCACCGTGATACGGTAGGGGTTAAGGTTCCTAAATTGAATTAAATTTTATTAAAATCTTAAGTGCTGAATATTAGGGTTTTATATTACGCTCATTTGGCGTTTCAAAATCCTTACACTCACAAAATCAGTAAATCAAAGAATTACTTTGATCAATTGATAGAGCACAACCTAAAAAGCTAAATTATCGATTTATCCGAATCAAAAGACTAACTCAGGGAATGAAAAGTTTATTAAAAACCACTATTGGTCGGCTTTATTAATGGAATAAACAAAAAGGATAAAAATCAAGAATAGAACCCCATTTGTTACCACGTAGCTAGCAATAGAAAAATCAGTAAATGAAAAAATTAGATTACTAATGAGTGAAATTAATAAAAACACTGATGATAAAACTCTAATGTTTGTTGTAGTTCGTGATGAGTCAAAACTCGCAGCAATGGTCATTGCCAAAATAGATGAATTAAATAAAAAACTAGACAGCCCTATAAGAACCTTATTTTCACCATCATGTAAACTATAATAACCATAGGAGATTAACGCTGCCATAAAAACAGCAATGACGATTGGAATTAAATTAAACTTCATATTTTCAGGTTAATTAAACGGTGGAGGTGCCAAAGCAACTAATTTTAATATATCTTGTACGTTCCCAGCTAAATCCCAGTTGGACATTCCTGGTTTCCAAATATAGGTTTCCTTAGAAATTCGCTTCTCATTAACTAAACGGATTAATTCTTGTTCTGTAAAAGGACCTGCTTGTTTATTTTCGATGACCGCATAATAAAATCGCATGTCTGGTTGCATTGAAGGCACTGATCCGGGAACATGCATATATGTTAATGCGTTATTCATAGTATTTACCATCTGCTGAGCAATAGCAATACCCAATCCAAATTCTACTAAACGATCTATCGAAAAAAAACTATCATCATTCATACAACTATAAATTAAATCCCGGGTGGTGGTGGTGGTGGTGGTGGAGGAGTATTAGAAACAAATAAGCTACTTAATTCATTAACAGCACCTGCAATTTCCCAACCTGCCATACCTTGTTTCCAAACATGCGTATTTATTGTCAGTTGTCCATTATTAACTAATTGTTGTAATTGCTCCCAATTAAAAGGGCCTGACGTCTGTCCATTAACGGAAATACTGTATGAAATAGTAGGCGGAGGAGGTGGTGTATTTTGTTGTTGCTGCATATTCTGCCCCATATTATTCATCATTCCTGCCATTTGATTCCCCATTGCACCTCCTAACATCATACCTGTCATCATTCCCGCAGGATTCATACCACCTCCGCCACCAGTATTCATAGATCCCATTTCGCCTAAACTCTGTGCAGCTGTCTTTAGAACATCAGATTGTTGATTCAGGGCATGTGTGCCAATAAAATTAGTCTCTGTTTGAAGTTTTTGAGCCCTTTGAGCTTCTTCCCTCTGAATACGTAAAGTCTCTTCCATGTTCTGAGCATTTATACTTTGCATATCCTGCATGTTTTTAATATTAACATCAGTTTGAGCAACTGTAGTTTTTGCTGCTTGATCCGCGGTAACATTTCTTAATTCCGCATAACCTTTACTTTCTTTATCAACTTCAATTGTGGCTAAATCAAACCCTTTTAAATTGACACCAAAATCATTCTCAAGTCTTGGTTTTAAATATGCTGCAATTAAATCGTTTATTTCCAATATTTTCTTCTCCATTTGAAGTACTGGAATTCCGTTATCGGAGGGTATATTGGTGACGACCCCTTTAACATATTTGGAAACAGCATCTTTTATTTGCTTTTTAAAATCTTCTAATTCAAAGTTAATTAGTCGATTTAACTTAATAAAACCTTGGTAATCCGTAACATTGAAGGTTATTGTTCCCCGTGCCGCTACTGGGACCCCAAAATCCAAAAATCTCGGGTCGTAAACGTCAAAATATGGTACACCAAATTTAATTTGGATATTCCCTGAAAGATTTATAAAATAAATCTCGGCTTGGAATGGGGACGCTCCTCCAAATGCCATTCCTACAATATTAGTTAATACAGGAAAATTGGCTGTTTTTATAGTTTGATCATAGGGACCAACAATAAAATCCTGCAAGGTGCCATCTTTTTGTTGATAAACAAAAACGGCTAATTCCCCATCTTTTACGCGCAAGCTACTGCCGTATCGAATAGCATTTTCTTTGTTAGTAGAATTAGCTGCACCTGAAGGACGCCATTTCCAAACTAAGTATTCTTGCTCGTCACAGCGGATTACATCCATTAATCCGCCTTCTTCTTTCTTTCCAAACAATCCCATAAACGTTTTTTTAATTATTTTATCCCAAGTTCTTTTGCGTAATTATTGATCTCGTCAAGTAATTTTTTATCTTCTTTTAAGCTAAACCTTGCTTTCATAATAACTTGTTCAGCTTTTGAAAGCCATGCTTTGTACAAGGCACCAGTAGCAGTGCCCATCATAAAGAAATTAGGTTTTTTTCCTGCTTCTGGTATAGCCATAGATAAAAACTCAAGTATGTCCTCTTTCGTATTAGGCACTGGAAAACTCGTTACCACACTTGCCTTTCTTTTTTTGATTCGTTCTTCTAATTGCATATCAGTTGCGGCGGAATTTCCTTGTAATTTTTCCATCCAACCCGTTTCAACAGGCCTATTTCTTTCCTCTGACTCTACATTTAGAAGCTGTTCGTGTAATTTTGTTACCGAACTAACCGCGTTAATATTTGAGAAACTATGACCACAATCAGCACAGATAGCCGTGAACGATTGAATCATAGATCCGCATGCAGGGCATTTTTTTATATCACCAAATTTGTCTGATTTAGGCGCCGCTGTCTGAGCTAGCAACTTAGATTTTTCGTCTATTTTGTTCGCTAATATCATTTCGATTTCGTTTCTCGAAATGCCTAAAACAATTCCTTTTTCAACAATCGTTTGTTTTTCGTAGTCATTAATCGACCCATCTTTTAACCCCATATCAATCAGATATTCTAATTGACTGTATGCTTCCCTGCTTGGAATAGCAGAAGCAGTCGTGTTAACAGGTGGAGGAGGTGGAGGTGTATTACTAGGTTGACTCTCACTATAGTGTGTCGTGGATTGTGCATTCGAAATTTGAAGTTGCTTTAATTTTGCATCAAGTACCATTTCAAATTCATCCAAATCAATTCCTTCTGCTTCCGCCTTCTTAAACAGCACCTGCTTTTCTTTTTCTGTTAATTCACCGTCTGATAATGCCAACGAAATTAATTGCTCCAATTTAGTGGAGTATACGCCATCATTATTGTCATTAGATTGACTCGGCTGTTGTGCAACGGTGACAACTGGTTCAACAGATTCAACCTCAAAACTTGTGCTCCCGCAATAAGGACACTCCATTGATTTGCTATTAATGGAAGCATTACATTTTTTACAAATTTTAGCCATGTTTAATTAATTTATTACGGTCTGTCAATTCCTCCAATTGCAGAACCATTACATCTTTTTATTCGTTTGTATGTCTTGATTGTCCCCAAAATTACTCCATATTTCAAATAGGCCTGTTTCCCATATTCGGAACAGGTAGGTTCGAATCTACAATAACTTGTGTCTTTATTAAAATAATTTCTTGGCTTTTGATACAAATAAACAATAGCCAAAACAAATAGATATTTCATTAAAATAGAGAAAAAAAAACTGGTGATAAAAATTTACCACCAGTTTTAATAATTAACCTTTTTTCTCGCGAAGCACTTTCCTGATTTTAGAAATTGCGTCTTCAATATATTCAGTAGGTATTACTCCCCCACCCCAAATCTCAAGTAATTTAGGTGATGTAAGAACTACTTCTACTGCTGTACCACCTGAAGTTCTAATACGAAAACAATCTGCAACTTCTAGTTTCTGAATTTTTCCTTCTTCATCCTCATAAGTTGTTTCAATGGTATCCGTAGATGTGGAAACAATGTCTTTGTAGAAAAACTCTTCAGTATTAACCATTGATGCTTTTTCTGTCAATAAATCATAACAGCAATTAAAGTAAAGCATCTGGTTCTCCGAAAACAATAAGATACAAGCATTGATGGCATTATATCGAATTATATTATCCTTACCTTTTTTGTGCTCTAAACTAATGCCACCTCTTTTTAAAATCCGTGGTCCGGTAATTAAAATTGACTTCATTATCAAATCAGAGGTATGAACATCAAGTTTACCCGGAGCGGTATTTTCAACAAGGTTAGTAAGTAATTTATCTCTAAAATCATCAAACATAGCTTCAGTGACTTTTGGTTTACCAATAAATGGTAAGGTTTCCATACACCCTGGATGGAAATATTGATATGCTGTATTTTGTTCTGCCATTTTATTAAAGTTTAAAATTTAAATTTAGTTTCCTACTCTTGACGCTTTTCGGATTTCGCGGATTTAAAAGGGCTCTCCTTGTTTACGGTATTATATTATTTTAGTTTATGGTCCCCTAGAATATAAAAGCCTGTGAATGATCATATTGAGTTAAAGTAATTTAGTAAATTATGTTTTTCAACAAAAAAAATTTGACTAAAAATAAATAAAAATTATTAATTCACATCCAAAAAAAACAAAAATAAAACCGTTGGTTGATGCAAACTGAAAATTGTCAAGTACAATTTAAGTAAACGATTATCACAATCTTTCAATTACTTAAAAATCATGACATACTAATTTACTGTAGATCCAATCAATAATTTTCTTTGAAGTACTTTCTTCTCAAATCGATAATAAATCCGTTTTCATGTAATTTTAATATGACTTGATTTATTTTTTTAAGCATATCCTTATTTTCATTAATGGGAAAAGCATAATATTGGCGATTAAAAATTGGTCCGACTAAATTAATTTTATCGCTGTTATATTTTGAAAGTTCATATTGTAATATGGGGGCATCATATACAACCGCATCAACTTTGTGTTTTTGCAACTTACCAATACACTCCGTAATGTCCTCCATTTCAACAACCTTGATATTTCGTTTCTTTAACCAATCGCAAGTATTACTTCCTTTAATGGTAGCCACCTTTAATCCAGGTAAGTCTTCTGGGCCATCTATCTTACTAGTTAATTTATTCACAGTCATGGTCGTGGTCAATGTTGCCGTAACAAAAGATATTAGAATGGTACTCGCGATCATCCAAAAAACCGTAATTATTCTTCCTCCCATTCCTATGGGCCCCTTGTTATCCGTTCCCCCCACCAACATCGTTGTTATAGTGAACCAAACCGACTCAATCATACCTGGTTTATAATTTTCAGGCCACTGATCTGGATTTATTTTTCGCTCAAAAATCCATATTAAATTAGAAACTATAATTATCACTATAAATACTATAATGATGGGTATTATAACATTCCAAGAAATAAGGGTCTTGAGCACGCCAAAAAGTGACCCCGATGAATCATCACTTTTATTGACTAAAATTTGTAAACCCGATTCATAAAATGGATGAGAAAAATCCACCGAAAGTTCTCGATTAAAAGTAACGCTAATTGCTCCTACTCCTACATCTGACTTTCCTTTAGTTATAGAATTTATGATCTCATTTGCTGAATTCAATTCAACCCATTCGTAATCCATCCCTAGGTTTCTACTTATTTCATTCCATAGGTCCACAGAGAATCCTTTTCTTTCACCATTTTCCATAAAAGAGAACGGCTCTAAATTTCTGGTTGCAATTTTTATTTTACCATGAATTTTAGTTTCTTCAATTCTATTATTTTGTGCTTTTGTCCAAAAAACACAAAAGAAACACCATAAGAATACAGGAGTATTTTTAATATTCATTATTAAAATTTAAATCAATGTCAATTCAAGCTAATTAAGATTAAAAAATCGACAACATATGGTAAACAAGGCGGGGCCGTTTATTTGCATTGCATTATTGCCTTATTTATTTCGTCAGAAGTCATGCGCTCGCCTAACTCATCACATTCTTGCTTATGAGAACCATCATCCTTAAGACAATCACAAACCGACAATTTGGGGCCACACCCCAACAACATTACAAAAGCGAGCATGACCGCCCAGAAATATAGAATTTTTTTCATACTTTTTTTATTGTGTAGTAATCCAATTTAGGCATTATCAATTTAACACCTGGAACACTAATATACTTTTAATTTGCAGCATACAAAAGTAAATCAAATATTATACGCTCATTTATATACCATTCAAATGTTGGTGACCCCTAATCTTTAATGCAACGAACAGAAAACCCTAGTGCCTGACCGCAGTAGTTCCTGAACACATCGCCATTGTAGTAATTCAGGGCGCGGCCCCAGGCAACGGTAGTATCGTCCTTCGTAGAGCACCACCAGTTACTGTACTTACCAATGCTGCTGAATGTACATATTTAATTCTCTATCAAAATCATATTTTTCAAGAGTGACATTATTGATGTTGAAATGCTTTTTTATGTACATTTTATTTCTTTTAAATTATTACTAACGGAATGCGGCTTGGCGAAGGTGGCGATTTTCACCACAAATGTTTATGCGGAGAACCAAACTTTGATTAACCACAAATGTGTCTGCGGAGCACTGAACCGCCACTTTTGCCAAACCCGTGTTAGCTGTAGTTTTTCTCATTTCATCCTTATTGATAGTCCTAAATTAAAACTAATATTGTCTTCCAAAAACACATTCCCCATCACCCATCCTTTTGTTTTACCTTGTATTTCGATATAAGGATTTAATTTTCCTGAGCTATAAGAACCTTTAAATTCTAACATACCTCCCAAGCTCCCTTTTGATGTGGTAAAGGAATGCTCGTCTGGTTGCAACCAAATTATTGTCCTACCTGAGAAGAGCAATTTATTACTCATGTATGGTTTTTCTATTATAGCACCTTCGAGTCCTAAGAATGAGCTGTTTAGGTTATTGTAATTGTGTATTGCAAAGAAAAAGTTGTTTCTAGGTGTTTGATAAAATAAGTCAAGACTGATGTCGTTTCCGAAAGGTGTCAATAGATGTCGCACCGCAAAACTTCCATAGTAATTGCCTCTTTCTGTAGATTTCAATTTGATCTTTGGAAACCCGAATAAGTGGGGTGATAATAAATTGAGCCAGTGCAAATTGCCTTGTTTCTTTAAATAACTTCTTGCTTCATTGGAGAGTTGGCATGGTTTAATGTAACGATTTATACCTATGCCAGATGGGTGTATTCCTCTGTCGGAATATGGTTTGTCAGGCAAGAACAAAGCGTCTGCCCAAGCAGTAAAATCAGGCCCTGTAAAATCTCGTTCACTTATGTCTGTTCCATCTTGTTCGTTAGCTTCATCAACCTTTTCGTTGAAAGCATTTCCTGCTGATTGATTTAGATAACTAATATTAGTCATTGTGCTCATCCAATAAAGAGAAATGTGGGGTAAATCTTGATTTAAATAGAAGTTGTTTTTTTGCAATGTTTGAATTTGATGGAATTGCCCTTCGTTTCCAGCTATCATGAGTCGTCTAAAATCATGGTTGTAATTATCTGATAGCATCATTAGGTTTTCATCCGTAACCTTTCTGACATAAACTAGCGGTTGTCCAAAAGGGAAGGTGTTCATATCATTGAAACTATTTATTCCTCGTCTTGTCAATACAGCCCTGTGATATTCTTCATGAAGCCAACCCATTCCGAGTGGGGTGTAAAATGTAAATAAATCAAAACCTGTGGCCATTAGATTTCTGAAGAGAATATTTTTGAATTCACTTTTAGTTTGTACAAGCTTCTTGATGCCCCAATGTGCAGAACCATATAAATTATTTGACATAGCCAAGGATTGTTTCATACTTGGATTAGCATAACCAGTGAAGAAATTTCCGGTTGTTTTCGTAGAGTGTGTTTGATAGGGGAGGTCTAAAAGTGGAAAGTCCAAATACAAGCCAGTTGTGTCTGTCGTGTTTTGGGCAAAACTGATTGATGTTGTCAGCAACCCTATCAAGCATATAATTATTTTTCGATTCATAGGCATTTCAAAATTACAGCTAACGTTTTGCGGCTTGGCGAAGGTGGCGATTTTCAGCACAAAACTTCATACGAAGCACCGAACTTCAAATTTAGTAAAAACTGTCATACGAAGCACTTAACCGCCACTTTTGCCAAACGCCTGTTACAGGTAGGCGTTCTCTCTGTTTTAGTCGTCAAACCGTTAATATTTTCTGTCCTTTTTCGTCTATAATTATTTTTTCGTTGTCAAATGTTGTTACTAAGGCAAACCCGTTATAAAATGGTTCAATTGTCAGGTAGCGATTTTTATAAACTTCGTTTCCTTGTTTGTCAATGTGAAACCAACCGATATTGTCTTTAGCTGTTGCGAAATTTTTATGAAAAACACCCAAGTCAAGAAACGATTTGTCGTTGATAATCTTTCCATACTTGTCAATGTGTCTATAAAAACCGTTTTGTGATTTTGCACAAGCAATTCCGTCTTTGTAGTCGCCTGCATAAACGTAATTCTGTTTATAGATGCGATTCCCGTTTAGGTCAATATGAAAATAATGGTTGTCAGCGTTGCGAACAGTGCAAATGTTTTCTTGATAGTTTCCTGTCCACAGGTAAGAATCTGAATATGCTTTGTAACCTTTTTCGTTGATGTGAAACCAAAGGTTATTGTCAATAACAGAAGCACGTTTGCAGTAAAAACCAAATGTTCGTGAGTAACGATTTGAGTATAGTTCGTTTCCGTTAAAATCAATGTGGTAAGCACCTGAATTGTCTTTTACTGGTGCAATTCCTGGTGAATGAAATTTTAATACTTCAATAAAAGTCTTGTCGAAAATCGGTTTTCCGTTAATGATAAAATGAGTGTTGTCGTCTGCAATTTGTATGTCTTTCCAATTCATTTTTTGAAAATCAAAATGGTTTGTAATTCATTTAATTTGGTCTCGCTATGAAACTGAAAACCTGCATTTTCGCAAAGCAATATGTATTGAGCTGATGTTCTTTCGTAGCTTTCACACATTGCAGTCATATTGAGCGAAAGCAACGATAAATCAGCAGTTATTTTGTCTGCACAGTTTTCAATTACATATAATACTCCATTGTTTGGTAATGCTTCAAAGCAATTTTTTAAAATGAGTTTAGCTTTTACGTCATTCCAATCGTGAAGAACCCTTGAAAGGATTATTGCTTCTGTTTGGTTTGGAATTTTGTCAAAGAAACTTCCGCTTATTTTTTTGATGCTTGGAATAGTTACTTTATCAATGACTTTGGGCAAGTCATACAAAATACAATCTAAGTTTGGATTTTTATTTTTGATGTTTTCTAAAACTGCTCCGTAACCACCACCAACATCCATTAATGATTTGTGTTTGCAGAAATCAATTACATCAGGCAATGTTTTGTAATCATCTTTTGCATATTGATACATTGCTTTGTGATAAGCGTTAAGTTTTTCAGGGTTGTCGTTTAGAAAATCAAAAAACGGTTTATTGAAAATTTTTTCAAACGAGCTTTTTCCTGTCTTTATTGAAAAATCTAAACTCTGCCAAGCGGTTAAATGTTCTTCACTCCAATTCAAACAAGCGTATTTTAAACTCTCAGGATTGTTATCTGTGAGAAATTCCGACAAAGAATTGACCTTGAAACAATCGCCATTTTTATCTAAATAATCAGCATTATGCAACACATTAAGCAATAACAATAATTTTTCTTCATTCAATGAAAGCTTGGTTGCTAAAAGGTTTGCGGTTTTAGCTTCTTGTAAATTGTCAAACAAATTAAGTTTACAAGCTGTGCTAACAGCCATATATGTCCAATGTTTCGTAAAAAAAGATTTGAGTTGATTTTTAGTTTCCATTGAGCAATTTGTTTTTGAGTTGTTCAATCTGTGTTGGCTGTAAACCGCAATCAATCAAATACTGCACAATTCCACCTTTTTCGTTTACGATGTTCAACACCATTTCTAAACGATTTGGCTTTACATCAACTTCACTCGCCAAATAATCAGCATAAATCGTTTCAAGTGGCGACTCCACAAGTAAATGAAGCAACGAAATAAATATTCCTGTTCTGTCTTTTCCTGCAAAACAGTGAACGGCTGTAGCGTTTTCTTCATTGATTATTGCTTCTAATGCAGTTTTAATTTTGTCGTTGCAACCAATTCCGAAAAAGCGATACGCAATTTCTTCGTTTGTTCCGTAGTGATGTTTTTCTTTAAACCATCTGGGTTGATTCCAAGGGTCAAGTTGTGCTTTAACGTAATTAAATTTTGAAAGTGCGTTTTCATTGTAAGGAAGTTCGTCAATTTCTCTGTCTGCTCGCAAATCAACAACGGTTTTAATTCGCTTGCTGTTAAGCAATTCCTCAAAGCGATTTTCTTTTTGAAAAATACTCATTGTTGCTGTTCTGTAAACAATACCGCTTTTAATTTTTGAATTGTAAGTGCTTATATCTCGGAAATTCCAAAAGAAATCACGTTCAAAAATCCATTCTAGAAACTGGTTTAATTCTTCTTGTTTTTCTTTGCGTATAATCGTTTCAATAGATGAATAAAAGAAGTCTAATAATTTTCTTTTTTGCGTGTTAGCTTCGGGCAAAAACAAAGTTCCTTTCAATTCATAAAACGGATTTCGTTCTGCTTCTGTAAGAGTGTTTGCAACAAAGTATTTCGGCAAGAAATTGTATTTAGTTTCGCCTATTGAAAGGTGTTTGAGTTGAACTGCAACGTGTAAAGCAATGTTGTAGAAAAAGTAAAATTGAAACGCATCACTTCTGCGGTGCATTGTTGAGCAATTTTCAAATTCATAAACGAATTTATCTACTAACTCCAATGCCGATTTTTGTCCGTTTTTTGCTGTTTTTTCGGCATTTCTTTTTTCTACAATTTCTAGTAAATAGTTTTCAATTTTACCTTTCCAATTTTCATTTGCGAAAAGAATTGTGCGTTCAACCTTTGTAATTTCAGACCCTAAATAGTTTCTGTCGATTTCATTAATGCTTCTGCAAATTCCAAATTCAATTTTTGGTTGTACTGTGAAATACGCAACAACTTTGTTTCTCAAACCAACTTCGCCAATGAATTGAATTTCGTTTGCAAATTCTTTCTTCAAAACACTAATCAAATCTTGCGTTTTAAAATTTTCATCAACCAAAATTTGAACATCAATATCCGAATTTGGATTTGCTTCATTTCTTCCAAATGAGCCGTAAAGCAAAGCAACATCAATTCCTTTCACGTTTGGAATAATCTGTTTTACTTTTTCTATTGTTTTAAACTGTTTCATTTTCTTATTTTGGTTTGCGCATATTGCAGGTTTTACACAAATCAATTTTCTTGTAATTTTTTATAAGGTTTTGATAGTTGTCGCTTTGTAATACTTCTTCAATGCTTGTATTTTCTATGTTTCCAAAATCACCAAGTGTATTTCGCTGCTCGTCTGGAGCACAACAAGGCGAAATTTTTCCTGTGGCAGAAACCCAAAGTTCTTTCTCCAAGAACGGACATTCATAGCTCTCTGGAATTTCTTTGTTTTCGTTTTTCTGCAATGGAATAATGTTTTCCAAAATCACTTTGTCGCCATTGGGTTTGAGAAATTTCTCTTGAGCTTCGTGGGCTTCCTTTACATATTTGTTCCACTTGGAAATGCTTTCAGGCGTTGCTTTCATTGATAAATGTTTTATTTCATCAAAATGTGCCCAAAGCTGATGCCCTTTTACTCTATCAACACCAAGTTGTGCAGCCAATTTCACGATGTCCGCCAATTCGTGCATATTGTTTTGCATAAAGGTAAGTTGAAAGGATACACGGCAGTAATAACCTGTGTTTGCAAAGTGTTCATCACGAATGCGAATAAACTCTTTCACGTTTGCAACGGCTTGCTCAAAATCAATTCCTTTCATCACTTTTTGCGAAGTTTCGGCTGTTGCTCCGTTCCAACTTATTTTTACATCCGTTGTAATTGGAACAATTAGTTTCGCCCATTCTGTAACGGTTTTCTCGGTTGTTCGTGGAAATGTTCCGTTTGTTGTCAAATTCATTTTGATGTTGTATTTGTAACACAACTCAATAAAGTGGGCAAAATGCTTGTAGATTAGAGGCTCACCCATTGTGGACGGTATCATTTCCGTAACACCGATTTTTTTCGCTTGCTGAAAAATTGGTTCTAACCATTCTTTGGGCATTCTTCTGTGTTTACCGTCTAATTTCTCTTTAATGTAGGATGAAAATGGGCTGTGTTCCTCGCACATTGTGCAACTCAAATTACAATCTTCGGGATTTGTGTCAAGCGTAACTCGCCAAAGTTTATAAATGAATTTGCTATAAATGCTTTCTAATTCTTTACAATGGTCTTGAATATTTGGAACACTTCCGTCTGCAGAATACAAATAACCTTTTTCGCCTAATGTTTTCATTTTGTCGGGATTTGATACAGCAAATTTCATTTGTTCTGCTAAAGAATTTACGTTGCGATGTTCAAACAAAAGTCCGTTTATATTATGCTGAACATATTCTTTCATACCACCAAAATCGGCTGTAATTACTGGAACCCTACACGATTGTGCTTCGTGAATTACGAGGGGTGAGTTTTCTCCCCAAATACTTGGAACTACAATACAATCAACATTTGAAAAAACATCATTAGCCAAATTGTGATTGATGTATTCGCCTGAAAATTCAATTCTGTTTTTAGAAGTTTCGGCTAATACTTTCAAAGCATTTGTGCTTTGTCCGTTTGCTCTGCCAAAAATTTTAAGCGTTGCAGGTTCTTCAATCTGCTTAAATGCTTCAATCAGAATGTTTATTCCTTTTGCTGGGATGTGAGTTCCGATATAACCAAAAGTGTAATTTGTTTTCTCTTGCGATTTTTCGGTTTGGGTTAGATATTCAGTAGGAAATCCATAATCTAAGTAGATGATTTTGTTTTCGGGAACACTAAAGTCATTGATAAATCTATCACGCAAATAGTTTGAAGGTGCGATAAACAAATCAACTTTCTTGATGATTGCTTCTGTTTCAATCATTCTTTGATGTATCCAATTGCTCCAATTTTCAATTTCTGTGGTTTCGTTTTCTTCTCGTCCACTGAAATAAACTTTGTAACAATCAGTCGCACATTTTTTGTCGTCTTGTTTTTCGCACAACAGCAAGTTGTTTGAATTTCCAATGCTTCGCGTCAAAAATTGTCCACGTGGACACATTAGCCAAAAGTCGTGAAGCGTGTAAACAATAGGTATTTTGAGTTTATTCAGTTCGTCAATCAAACCTGTTGAAAGGTGATTAACGTGTCCGATGTGAGCAATGTCGGGATTTAGTTTTTTCACTAACTCCGCAAAGCTGTCGTCCATTTGTTTGTGGCGATAACCGTCTTTTCCTTGCGGATTGTTTAAGAAGTAAAGCGTTAAATTCTTGTTTACTTTTTGCTCACGAATACTAAAACAAGTTGCATAAGGATTTTCTTCCCGTGTAAAAACGGAAACTTTGTGATGCTTTGAAAGTTCGTTACAAATGGATTGGCTGTAAACTTCTGAACCTGCATTATAGTTAGGCGGATAACCGTGTATTATTTTTAGAATGTGCATTTTTAGTCGGATTAAAAATATAAAAGCAAGCGGGCTTCGCCCGCTTGCTTAATGCACAACTTATCTTTTACCTTTTTGCTGGTTCGGATTAAGCTGTTTTCCACGATTCCCTTGATTTTTGTCATAGGTCGTGTTGCTGCCCTTAGTGCCTTTGTTGGCATTTTTGATGTCAGCCTGATGATTAGATTTCTTTGTCATAATCACAAACAGTTATTAGTTACGCCTACTCTTTAATTGCTTTTCGGCATCCGCACCGTCAGTTTTGAATGGACTTCAGAATAACCATTTTATCGTCACCGTTGTCGGTTCGCAGTGTCTTTTTACGCTTACCTGTAACTAGCTTATAAGCGCTATAAACCTTCCTCAAGCATACCTATTTGGCTGTATAAGCGCAGGTTTTTAGCGTATGTACGAATATACGGTTTAATTGATTTAAGCTGCCAGG
>Ga0169931_10009294_pt1 | contig 14206 bp, 17 predicted proteins | sample Kivu_15m_20L_FD_129675 | JGI IMG/M metagenome (GOLD analysis project Ga0169931, IMG submission 129675) | Freshwater microbial communities from Lake Kivu, Western Province, Rwanda to study Microbial Dark Matter (Phase II) - Kivu_15m_20L... | ecosystem: Environmental > Aquatic > Freshwater > Lake...
AGCCGCGTCCCCGCACGGCCCCCAACGCCTGCACTGGTTGCCCAAAAGCCTTCACCCTCCCCATGATTGAAACTCGCGTCGCGGGAGAACGCCGCCAACACCCCCCCCCCCCCCCCACGTTTCTTCTGGCGCGACTACCCCCAGCGACACCGACCGACCTGCTCTCTCGTCGCCGCGTAATAACGAGTTTTGTCCCCTACGATGTTGCGTCATCAAAGGTTGATTGATCATGGGCGGCAAAGGTTCGGGCAGGCGACCGAAGCCCGTTGAACAGAAACTGCGTTTGGGCAACGTTGGCAAACGCAAGTTGCCTTCTCGTGCCGACATCGTTGCGTTGCCTTCTTTGTCGTCGAACATTCCCGAACCGCATCGGACGTTGGGTGTGTACGGTCGCGCGTTGTGGGATCGCGTTTGGTCGTCGGGGGCGGCGTGGTTGCGTCCCGCGCTTGACGGTGATCTTGTTCTCATGGCGTGTGAGATGACTGATGAACGTCAACAGTTGCGATCAATCGTGTTCACTCGTGACGGGGCGTGGCGTGAACGTCGCGCGTTGCGCGAGATTGATCGCCAGATCACTAGCATGTTGTCGCAGATCGGTTTCTCACCGACCGATCGCGCCACGTTAGGGATTGGGGATCATAAGCAACATGAGTTCAACGACATTCGACGCAGGATTGAAGCGAAACGCGCTGTTGCCAACGAATAAGTGGCGACCCGCTTACTACACGCCACGACGTTCATCGTTGACTGACGGTGACGAGATCATCGAGTTTGCCGCGCGTCACTTCATGGTGATCAAAGGGTTCAAGGCGGGTCAACCGTTGATGTTCACGCCTTGGCAGAAGTGGTTGTTGCGCGCATTGTTTGAGCGTGACGCGGTGACGCAACGTTTGCGGTATCGGCGTGCGTTGATCGGGTTGCCGCGCAAGCAAGGCAAGTCGTTGATGTTGTCGACAGTCGCCGTCTACGGGATGATCACGGGCGAGTCAGGCGCAGAGATCTATGTTGTTGCGGGTGATCGCGAACAAGCACGCATCATCTTCAACGAGAGCAAACAACAGATCCTTGGTAGTGCGATGTTGTCGAGCGAGTGCAAGGTCTATCGTGACGCGATCGAGATGCCGCGCTATGGGTCGGTGTTTCGTGTGTTGTCAAGCGAGTTCAAGGGGCAGGCGGGATTGAACCCGTCGTTGGTGTTGTTTGACGAGTTGTGGAATCAATCGACGAGTGATCTCTACGATCAGATGACGTTGGGTTCGGGTGCGCGTGTTGAACCGTTGGTTGTGTCGATTACGACTGCGGGATACGACTTGGACACGGTTGCGGGTCGTTTGTATCAGTACGGGAAACAATGTGCGGCTGGCGAAGTTGATGATGCGACGTTCGGGATGTGGTGGTGGGAAGCGTCGAATGATTGCGACGTGTCCGATGAACATGAATGGGCGATCGCCAACCCGAACCTGCGTCTAGGTCTCATCGATGTCGAAGACATGCGAACGGCGGTGAAACAAACTGACGAAGCGGCGTTCCGTAGGTGGCGGCTCAATCAATGGGTTCGCGCACAAGAGTCGTGGTTGCCCGCGGGCGCGTGGCAACAATGTTTGGACGTTCGATCGTTGCGCAATGACCTTCCCGTGTTCGTCGGTGTTGACATGGCGTTGAAGCATGACAGTATCGCGGTCGTGATCGCACAACCGCAAGACGATGTTGTTGTCACACGTGCGCGCATCTGGCAACCGCAGGACGAAGGCGTTGATGTTGCAGGTGTTGAGATGCACTTGCGCGCATTGCATCGCGAGTTCAACGTTCGCGAGTTCGTCTACGATCCCGCCTACTTCCAACGTTCGGCAGAAGCGTTGAGTGATGACGGGTTGCCGATGATCGAGTATCCGCAGTCGTCACAACGAATGATCCCCGCGTGCGGCAACGCCTATGACATGATCGTCAACAAGCGTGTCACGCACGACGGGTCGCCTACGTTCACGGATCAAGTGTTGTCAGCCGCGCAACGAATGACCGATCAAGGTTGGCGGTTGTCGAAAGGCAAGTCACGACGCAAGATCGACGCGTGCATCGCGTTGGTCATGGCGTTAGATCGGGCAACATCACGTCAAACGACGACAACTGCGCCTAGTATTGTGCGAGTATGGGAATGAACCGCGATCAAGTCACCACCGTTTCCGAAGTCATCGGCGGCGTTCTGCTGACGATCGGCGCGGGTTTGTTCGCAATCCCCGCTGGTTTGATCGTCGCTGGCGCGTGTTTCATCGTGTTGGGGTGGGCTAACTCGTGAGTTTGATCCGTCGCATCACCGAACGTCGCGCCTTGCCGACATCGATTGATCCATACCAGATCACCGCACGCCCGTTCTATCCCAACTATTCGGGTGAGATTGTCACCGAGTTGACTGCGTTCGCATCAACAGCCGTGTTGTCAGCCGTTTCACTGCTCGCGGATTCTGTCGCGACAATGCCGCTTGAACTGACGCGTCAACGTGCAGGTCGGATCGAGAAACTACCTACGCCGAGCATTCTGATCAAACCGAACGCGCATCAAACGATGTTTGAGTTTGTGCATCAAACGATGTTGTGTCTCGCGTTGCACGGGTGCGCGTACATCTACGCGCCGCGACGTGCGGGCGAGTTGCCCGCCGAGATGCGCGTGTTGCATCCGAACTTGGTGAAGAAGGCGATCATGTCCGATGACGGTGCTTCTTACGTCTACACGATCGGCAAGTTCGAGTATTCAAGTGATGATGTTCGCGCGGTGCATTGGATCTTGTTGCCCAATCAAGTGCGTGCTGTTTCGCCTTTGGAAGCGATGCGCAACACGATCGGGATTGGTTTGGCAATGGATCGGTTCTTGGCGCAGTTCTACGGTGAAGGCGCAACACCGTCAAGCGTGCTGGAAACCGAAACGACGATCACGCCCGAGCAGGCGCAAGTGTTGCGCGATACGTGGTCGGACGCGCACACGCAACGTCGTCGACCCGCCGTGTTGACGGGCGGGTTGAAGTGGCGATCGATCACGACGAGCGCGGCTGATGCGCAGATGTTGGAACATCGAGAAGCGGTGGTGCGTGACATTGCGCGCGCGTACCGCATCCCCCTTCACATGATCAACGGGTCGGGCGGCAACTCACAAACTTATCAGAACATCGAGAGCGCAGGGACGAACTTTGTGCGTCACACATTGTTGCCTTTCATGCGTCGCATCGAAGACGCGGTGAGTGAGATGCTTCCGTTGACGCAACGAGTCAGGTTCAACGCAGACGAGTTCATGCGCGCCGACGTGTTGACACGCGTGCAAGCGCAACAAGTGCAGATCATGTCGGGAACGTTGTCACCGAACGAAGCACGTCAACAAGAGAATCGTGAACCCTACGAAGGCGGGGACGTGTTCATGACACCAACGTCACAACAAGTCGTCGGCAAAGACGCGATCCCGCCCGAGCGTTGATCATGCCATTCGGGATCTCACAAAGTCAAGAAGATTGCGACGGTTGGGCGACCGTGAAACAAGAAGCGGACGGGTCGTTCGTGACCGTCGCATGTCACGACACGAAAGAAGGCGCGGTTGATCAGATGTTGGCGATCTCGTTCAACGAAGAGATTGAACCGTTGGGACAAGTCGACAAGTCGAACGACGATGACGACACGATCGAGAAACGCGATACCCCGTCACTTGTTGCGCCCGCGTTCATGGCGGCTTCGGCGCGACGCGGATTGAAGTTGCACGAAGAAGGACATTCGGGCGACGGGTTGATGCCCGCGACGGTGCGCGATGCGACACGCATGGCGAACAACGAAGCGTTGTCCGAAGACAAGTGGCGCAGGATCGCGCCTTGGATCGCGCGCCACATTGTCGACCTTGACGCGGTGCAAGGCGACGAGATCACGGCGGGGCTTGTGTCGATGTTGTTGTGGGGTGGCGGGTCGTCGAAGGAGAGCGCGCGACGCGCGCAAGATTACGCGGCGCGCCTTGTTGAACGACTTGATGACGAACAACGCACGTCAGACGTTGACAGCATCGCTAGTATGTCCGACATCATGACGACAGACGCGCGTTGGTGTTCAATCGGCACGGATGAACGCCGCATCGCCTACACAACGATCGACGTGCGACAGATGCAAGAAGGCGAAGGCACGACGCTCTACGGCTATGCGGCGGTATTCGACTCGCCAAGCGAACCGATGCCGTTTGTCGAGTATGTCAAACGCGGCGCGTTCGCGAACACGTTGGAACGCGGTGCTGACGTGCGTTTGCTGATCGATCATGAAGGCGTGCCGCTTGCTCGCACAACGTCGGGAACGTTGCGGTTGCACGAAGACGAACGCGGGTTGGCGGTCGCGGCTGACCTTGATCCCAACAACCCTGATGCGCAACGCGTCATGTCGGCGTTGAAGCGCGGTGACATGTCTCAGATGTCGTTTGCGTTCCGTTCGGTCAAAGACAAGTTCTCGGACGATCGCATGGTGCGCGAACTTGAACAAGTCGACTTGTTCGACGTAAGTGTCGTGACGTTTCCCGCCTACGAACGCACGGTTGCCGAGATCCGTTCTAGACAGTTGCAACCCGACCCGCGATCAGATAACCTAGTCGCGCAGACGATCGGTGTGAACGCGCGACGAGCGCAACTAGCAATCGAACGACTGAAGTTCTAATCGAAAGGAACAACACGACATGACATACTCGGACACACTTCGCGAGAAGCGCGATGCGGCATTGACGCAAGCAGACGACATCGTTGCAAAGGCGACCGCCGACGCGCGTGAACTCACCGCCGATGAAGACAAGACGATCGCAGACACGCTCGACGTGGTGCGCGATCTCGACGAACAGATCCGTCGTCATGCAGAACTCGAACAGCGTGCCGCGCAAGCAACCGAAGCACGCAAGGCGAACAACGTTGAACAAGCAGTCACCGCAGTCAAGAGCGAACCGCGCACGTACACCGCGCAGAGCGACCACTCGTTCATTCGCGACGCGTTCGCCGCGCAGTTCACCAACGACTTCGCCGCGAAGGATCGCCTTGCACGTCACATGAACGAAGAGCGCATCGAGCGTCGTGATGTCACGTCAACGAACTTCGCAGGACTTCTCGTTCCGCAGTTCTTGACCGATCTCGCCGCACCGTTCGCCCGTGCGGGTCGTCCCGTCGCTGATCGTGCGCGGAAGCATCAGTTGCCAGACGCAGGTCTGACAATCTCGATCTCGAAGGTGACGACGGGTTCAGCCGTTGCGTCACAATCCGAAGGTGCGGCAGTTCAGGAAACGAACATGGACGACACCAAACTCGACTTGTCGGTGATCACCGTTGCGGGTCAGCAGAACGTGTCACGTCAAGCCCTTGAACGCGGGACGAACATCGACACGCTTGTCATGGCAGATCTCGTGTCGGCGTACCACACGAAGGTTGACGACTTGGTCGTCGCTGAACTGTTCTCGTCTGCTGGTCAGGCGGTCACCTACACCGACGGGTCACCGACCGTCGCCGAGTTGTACCCGAAGATCGCTGATGCGGTGCAGAAGGTACAAACGACGTTCTTCGCTGGTCCTAACGCGATCATCATGCACCCGCGACGACTCGCCTTCATCTTGGCGGCTGTCGACACGACGAACCGACCGCTTGCCCTGCCCGCGCCGAACTTCAACAGCGTCGCGAATGGTGCTGGCGCACCGCAGTACGGCAACTCGGGCTACACGATCATGGGTTTGCCCGTGATCACCGACGCGAACGTCGCGACGAACAAGGGCGAGGGCACTAATCAAGACACGATCTATGTCGGCAACATGCAAGAGTTGCACTTGTGGGAACAAGGCAACGGCGACCCGATGATGTTGCGCTTCGAACAGCCGAAGGCGGCAGAACTCGATGTGACGATGATCGTCTACGGGTACTCTTGCTTCACCGCAAACCGATACCCGAACGCTTGGGCGCAGATCAACGGCACGGGCTTGGTCACTCCGACCTTCTAACGTGTCGCGCATTGAACGCGCGAACAACTAGGATCGACACATGAACAGTCACGTCGCCGCGCTCTTGATTGAACGCGAAGGATACGTCAGGCGCGGTCGACATGATCGCGTCGCAATGGTCGACGAAGTGTTGCGCACGCTCGGTCACAACGTTGACGACATCGAAACAACATCGATCGAACACGACGTTGAAACGACGACACGAAAGAAGTCGGGTCGCCGCAAGAAAGGTTGATCAATGGCAATCACCAACGGCTACTGCACGCTCAACGAAGTCAAGGCGGCGTTGCGGTTGACTGACGCGATTGATGACACATTGATTGAGAACTCGATCGAAGGCGCGTCGCGTCGCATCGACGGATACTGCGGAAGGTTCTTCTATCAAACGACGACCGCCGTGAAGTTCTTTGCGTCGAACCCGTATCGTTTGCCCGTCCCCGACATCTCATCGACATCGGGGCTGGTCGTCAAGACGGACGACAACGGCGACGGTACGTTCGAGACAACGTTGACGTTGAACACCGACTACTTGGTCGAACCGCTTGACGCGGCGTTGCAATCGCGACCGTTTCGCACGCTTACGATGATCGGCGGCAAGACGTTTCCGATCTTTCATCTACCGCAGGAAGCGGGTGTTGAAGTGACAGCGACGTTCGGGTTTCCCGCGATCCCCGACGACGTTCGTGAAGCGTGCGTGTTGTTGTCGATGCGTCAGTTTGCGCGCTACAACGCCGCGCTCGGTGTCATGGCGTTCGGGGACATGGCGGTGTCGGTGCGGTCGGTTGATCCCGACGTGCGCGACTTGTTGAACCCGTACCGCGTGCTTGGTGTCGCCTGATGCCCGCAACGGTTTCGCAAGTTGCGTCAGGATTGAAGACGCGTCTTGCGACCGTTTCGGGGCTTCGCGCGTTCGACTATCAACCCGAACAACTGAACCCGCCTGTCGGGTTTCCCGTGATCGAGTCGATCGAGTATCACGCGGCAATGGGCGGTGGGGATGTGCAGATGCGGTTCAACGTGTTCGTGATCGTCGGACGATACCTTGACCGCGTTGCACACGCGAACCTTGACGCGTACTTGTCCTATGACGGTGCTTCATCGTTGCGGGCGGCGTTGGAAGGCGATCGAACATTGGGCGGGGTTGCGCAAACGTTGATCGTTGACAGCGCGACAAGCATCAGCAGTTTGACTGTTGCAGAAGCCGACTTCCTTCAGATAGTATGCTCGGTAGTCGTTCACGCATAAGGACAAACAATGACCGCCTACAAGATCACAAGCGACATGACATCACTTGGCAAACAAGGATCGACCGTCAACGATGACGCGTTGGTCGGGTTGAATGTCGACGCGTTGATCGAAGGCGGTCACGTCGAAGTCGTGAACGTCGCATCAAAGAAGTTTGACAAGAAAGAGCAGGAATAACAATGGCGCAGATCGTTCTCACCGACGTGGCAGTCAGCATCAACTCAGTTGCGCTTGCATCGCGCGCAACGAACGTCGTCATCAACTACGAGAAAGAAGCGATCGAGACAACGGCGTTCGGGGACAACAGCCGCGCGTTCGTCGCAGGTCTCGGGAACATCACGTGCGACGTGACACTCAATCAGGACTTCGCCGCATCGAACGTCGAAGCAACGATCTTCCCGTTGGTCGGCACGACAACGACACTCGTGTTCAAGCCGACTTCGGGTGCGGTCGGCGCGACAAACCCTTCGTACACGATCGCTGGCGCGTACTTGGCTTCTCACACGCCGATCAACGGCGCAGTTGGTGAACTGTCGACGACCGAACTGTCATTCCAAGGCGGTACGCTGACGAAGGCAACAACCTGACATCAATGATCACACGAAAGGGGTCATGACGTGAAGATCAATCTGAAGGTCACGTACAACGACGGGACGGTGCGCGATGTTCAGGCGGTGTTCGCTGACTTCGTCGGTTTCGAGCGCACGTGGCAACGAAGTGTTGCGCGTTTCGAGACAGAGATCAGGTTGACCGACTTGGCGTGGCTTGCGTGGTCGTCGGAAACACGAAACAAGAACACCGACAAGAAGTTTGATCCCGATTGGATTGCGACGATCGAGAACGTCGAGATTGGCGACGTTGACGGTGATAGCCCTTTGGTGACGACTCAGCCCATTGGTTGATCTGTTCAATCGCGGTTGAAACGGGCATCGCCCCGTCGATGTTGTTGCGGGAGTCGGAAACGATGATTGAAACGTTGATCGCGTATCTTAGGTGGCGCAACAAACGATTGAGTTCCCGTAGGCGGTGATGACATGGCACGACAACCGAGAATCGCGGGACAGTCGGGGACGGGCAAAGTCGAAGTGATGAACTTGACCCCGTTCTTGCGTGAGATCAAGAAGGCGACCGACAAGGGCGCGGCTGATGCGTTGATCAAAGAAGCGAACGAACGTGTCGCGGCGATCGTCATTCGTGGCGCGAAGTCGTTGGCGACGACGAAACAGCAACGCAAGGCGGCGGCGACGTTGGAAACGTCGAGTAGTCGCATGGCGGTCAAGGTCGTCGGTGGTGGTAAGGGTGTGCCGTACTTCGGTGGTGCGAACTTCAACGCGCACCTGAACGAGACACGTTTGATCAAAGCCCCGAACGTTCGCGGTACGCGCGCACGCGCAACGCTCGTCCGATCGGGTGAGAACATCGACAAGGTTGCGCGTCGTGTCGAGTCGCAGTATGTCGACAGTCGGGGACGCAACATCGGGAAACGTGCGGGCGGTACACAAGTCGCGTTGGCGCGATCAAAGTCGGGCGGGTTGCGGGCGATCAAGGGTTGGAACAACTTCACGGCGAAGGGGCAACGTCCCGTCGCGTGGGTGAAGAACAAAGACAACTTCGTCTATGCGGCGGTGACGATGTTCTATGACGACATCGCGAAGTCGTATCAGAAGTTCATTGATGACAACATGGGCGACGCGTTCCCCGACTGAGAGTACGATTGACGCGTGGCACGCGAACGCAAACTTACTCTCACGATCCTTGGCAACGCCAAAGGTGCGCTGTCGGCGTTGTCGGGTGTCGGTGATGCGGGCGACTCGTTGGGATCAAAGTTGGGGGGATTGACAAAGAAGGCGGCTCTTGCGTTCACGGCGATGACTGCGGGCGCGGCGGTTATGGGCAAGAAGTTCGTTGATGCCGCATCAGACCTTGAAGAGTCGATGTCGAAGGTCAATGTCGTGTTCGGTGACTCAGCGAAGGATGTGCAGGCGTTCGCGAAGACGAGCGCGGCATCGTTGGGACTCTCGCAACAGAAGGCGTTGGAAGCGGCAGGTACTTACGGCAACCTGATCAAAGCGTTCGGGTTGACGAATGAACAAGCGACCGACATGTCGGTCAACATGGTGACACTTGCCGCCGATCTTGCGTCGTTCAACAACACGTCCGTCGACGACGCGTTGCTCGCGTTGCGATCGGGTTTGTCGGGTGAGACAGAACCGTTGAAACGGTTTGGTGTCGCGATCAACGACGTGCGATTGAAGGAAGAAGCGTTGCGCATGGGTTTGATCGAGAACACGAAAGGAACGTTGCCCATTGCGATCAAGACGCAAGCCGCCTACGCGTTGATCATGAAGGACACGGCGTTGGCGCAAGGCGACTTCGAACGGACGAGCGACGGTGTGGCGAACAAGCAACGCATCATCGCGGCGCAGTTTCAAGATGTGTCGGCGCAGATCGGAACGGCGTTGTTGCCCGCGTTCGGCGCGTTGTTGGGTGTCGTGTCAGACAACGTGTTGCCGTTGTTGGCGGGTTTCGGTACGGCGATGCAAGAAGGCGGGTTCGCGGGCGGGATCGACTTCATCGTGAACAAGGTCAAAGAACTTGCACCAAAGATGTTGCAGGCGTTCGTCGACTTGATCGGTCGTGTCGGTGAATGGATGTCGACGGAAGGCAAAGCGTTGCTCATTCGTGCGTTCAACTTCTTGTCGAACGTGTTGACGACATGGGTGTTGCCCGCGTTGCCGAAGTTGTTGACGCAGGCGTTGGCGTTCATGCAACGTTTGATCGCTTGGTTCACGTCGGACGGTATCGGGTTCGTTGTCAAGGCGGTGTCGCGTCTTGGTGATGCGTTGATCGGGTGGATCATGCCGATGATCCCGAAACTGCTTGACAAGTTGAAGGAGTATGCCAAACAGATCGTCACGTTCTTGCTTGATGTCGCGTTGCCGAACCTTGTTGAGAACGTGCAGAAGTTGGGCGACAAACTCGTCGGGTGGATCGGGCAGGCGGCGCGCGAACTGCCGCATCAACTCGTCACGTTCTTGGGCGAGTTGGCTGGCTGGCTACTTGCGAACGCTGTTCCGAAGTTGATCGAACTTGGCGGGAAGTTGTTGTGGTCGATGACGAAGTGGGCGTTCTCGTTGGGCAAGGACTTGATCATCGGCATCGGTGGCGCGATCGTCGCATTGGTCGCCGCGTTGCCCGACTTGTTCGTCGGGTTCTTCGTAGGGTTGGGCAAGATCGCGGTCAACGCGGTCGGGTTCTTCGTTGACAAGTTCAAGGTGTTGGGTGTCAAGATCGCTGAACTCGCGGTTGGTGCGGTCAACTTCTTGATCGACAAGTTCAATGCGATCCCGTTGATCCCGAACATCGACAAAGTCACGCTTGACACCGAGAAACTGCGCACGTCAATGGGTTTGACCGCGAAGGATGTTGCGACGGTTGCAACGACGTTCAAGCACGCCGATCAATCATCGAAACGATACGCGACCGAGTTGCGTGATGTTGCGACACAAACAAAGGGTGTCAAACAGTCGACCGACAAGTTGAACGAGTCGTTGGGCGGCGGTGGTGGCGGCGGCGCAGGCGGCGGCGGTGGCGGTGGTGGTGGTGGTAAGGGCAAAGGCACGAAGGACGCGTTGAAGGAAGCACAAGAACAGTTGAAGAAGTACACGTCGGCGTTGCAAACGAACGAAGAACGCAGTCGCGCCGCGACGCAAGCAACGAAGGACGTTGCGAAGGCGAAGAACGCGTTGCAGGTTGCGGTGACGAACGTTGACAAAGCGCAGGCGCGTTTCAACATGGTCATCGGTGGTTTCCCGAAGTCGAGCAAAGAGTCGATCGAAGCGACGAAACAACTTGAACAAGCGAACCGTCGTTTGCGTGACGCGAACCTTCGCCAAGAAGAAGCGGTGCGGAACGTCACGTCAGCCGAGAAACGTCTTGCCGATCTGCGCGCCTTGACCGCCGATCCCGCGAATGTCGCGGACGCGGAACGGGCGTTGGCGCGATCAAAGTTCAACGTCGAAGAAGCAAACTTTGCGTTGATCGATGCGGAACGCGAACTTGCCGAGTTGCGTGCGCAACCCGACGCGAACCCGACTGAGATTCGACGCAAAGAGATCGCGTTGGAAGAAGCGAAGTTTCGTGTCATCGAAGCAACGATCGGACAACAGAAGGCGACGAAAGACCTTGACGATGAACGCAATCGTGCCGCAACACCAGAACAGATCGCGGAAGCGGAACGCGACTTGGAAGCCGCGAAGTTGAGTGTTGTTGACGCGATCGACGAAACACGCGACGCGACGCTCGAACAGTCGTTGGCGCAGGCGTTGTTGAACGAGATCACAAACGGGGCGACGGAAGGATCGGAACGATACAAAGACGCGCTTGACACGTTGAACGAAGCCAAAGAGAAACAAGTCGAAGCAAGCGATGCGGTGCGTGACGCGATTGATCGCGAACGAGATGCGATGCGTCAACTCAACGAAGCGCAACGCGAGTTCATCGCATTACAAGCCGCAATCCCCGAAGCGATACGCAAACGCGCAGAAGCGCAGTTCAACGCAGTCGGACAGTTCCCCAGCGAAGCGATTGCAGGCACAACGGGAACATCGGGCGGCGCGGGATCGATTGCACAACCGAACGCGACGAACGGTGACACGAATGTCAACATCAACGTGACATCGGGCGCGTTGTCGACACCCGCCGACACGGGCGCGGCGGTGATTGACGCGCTCGATGCTTACGTGCGCGCAAACGGCAGTATCCCGATCAATGTCGGTGCGTTTCTCGGCGTGATCTAGTCATGGCGACAACGCTCGTCTTCGGTGAACAGATCACCGTTCTCGCCGCGCTCGGTTTCGTCGTGCGCGAGTTCACGCTAGACACAAGCACGTTGAACGGTGACGACGTACTCGACGGGACGTTGGAAGGCGTTGACATCTCGCCTTACGTGCGAAGCATGTCGATCAATCGTGGGCGATCAGACGCGTTCTCGTCGTTCAGGGCGGGGTCGTGTGTCGTCGTGTTGAACAACAACGATCGACGGTTTGATCCGATCAACGAAACGTCACCCTATTGGGATGCAACCGAGAACAAGTCGGGTGTGACACCGCGACGACGTTTCCAAGTATTGTCAGGCACAACGGCATTGTTCACGGGAAGGATCACCGACATCGATGTCGAATACTCGTTTGATCTCAGCACGGTGACGATCACGGCGGCTGATGACTTCGTGTTGATTGCGAACACGTCGATCGGTACGGCGTTCACACCGAGCGCAGAGTTGTCGGGTACACGTGTCACGAACATCCTTGACTTGCCAGAAGTCGACTATCCGACGACGACGCGTGACATCGACGCAGGTGTCGCGACACTTGGCGCATACCAAGTGGGTGCGAACACGAACGCCGCCGCCTACCTGCAACGCGTCGCACAAGCCGAGCAAGGACTGTTCTTCTGCGCGGCAGACGGCGACTTGACGTTCACCGATCGCGCAACGTCATCGTTCGCGACCAGCGTGGCAACGTTTGCAGACGACGGAACGGGCATCAAGTATCAAGGCATCGAGACAATCTATGATCAGAAGTTCTTGTTCAACCGTGTTCAAGTGACACGTGAAGGCGGCACGGTTCAGGCGGTTGACGATGCGACATCGCAAACCGAGTACGGGATCGCGACGTTGACGATCGACAACACGTTGTTGGGTACTGACACGGCATCGTTGACGTTGGCGACCGCGTTGCTCGACATCTACAAAGAACCCGCCTACCGTTTCGACAACATTCAGTTGGTCGTTTCGGCATTGACGAGCAGTAATCGAAACACGGTGTTGGGTATCGAACTCGGTGATGTTGTGACGGTCACCCGCACGTTTGCGACGGGTAGCCCCGCGTCGGTTTCGGTCGACTATGGGGTTGAACGCATAGGTCATCAGGTGTTGCCCGATCGACATGTCGTGACGCTCGGTTTGTACGTTGCCGACATCGTGTTCCCGTTCGTGTTGAATGACGCGACGTTCGGCGTGTTGGATGCCGACAACGCCTTGACCTGAGTGGTAGGATCGTAGGCATGGCAGGCGCGGGATCATTGTTGTTCACAAGCGGGCAGGTGTTGACAGCCGCCCAAGTCAACACCTTTCTCATGGATCAAACGATCATGCGGTTCGCCACGACCACTGCACGCGACAACGCGTTCGGTGGGGCTGGCGAAGCGACACTCGCGGAAGGCATGTTTGCGTACATCGACGCAGACGACTCGCTCTACTACTATTCGGGTGGCGCGTGGGCAAAGTACGGCATCGTCAACGACTCCGATCAGTTAGTGTTGGGCGCGGCACTATTCGCGTGAAGGATCAACGACATGGCAACCTATAGCAAGATCAAACTCGGCGGTTCGACGGACGGGCGACTCATCAAGGTCGCGGCGACCGCAACGGCAGGCACGACGATCCACACGGGTTCATCGACTGCGACGACGATCGACGAAGTTTGGATCTACGCGGTCAACTCGGACACGACCGATCGCAAGTTGACGATTGAGTACGGTGGTACGTCATCACCTGATGACTTGATTGAACAAACGATTACCGCCGAGTCGGGATTGCTTCTTGTTGTCGCGGGTTTGATCATCGTCGGCAACGCGACCCCGTTGATCATTCGTGCGTTTGCCGCAACAGCGAATGTCGTGATGATTGGCGGTTATGTGAACCGCATCACCGCATAGGCGGCTGGTAATGCGTTTCGGTGAGCGCACACGCTCAGGCACAAGAACGAACACTTGGGTTCAGCGACCAACTGCTGGCACAGGCTACGGCGTGGCAACAGGCGGCTCATCGTCAAGCATCACGGTTGATAGTCAGAACTACACGCTTCTCACCTTCACCAGCGACGGCAACCTTGTTGTTTCTAAGGCTGGTCTGTTTGATGTGTTGTTGGTCGGTGGTGGTGGCGGTGGTGCTGGCTCTCATCAGTCTGCGGCTAACACG
>Ga0169931_10009295_pt1 | contig 14206 bp, 11 predicted proteins | sample Kivu_15m_20L_FD_129675 | JGI IMG/M metagenome (GOLD analysis project Ga0169931, IMG submission 129675) | Freshwater microbial communities from Lake Kivu, Western Province, Rwanda to study Microbial Dark Matter (Phase II) - Kivu_15m_20L... | ecosystem: Environmental > Aquatic > Freshwater > Lake...
GGTGGTAGGAACACGATCAGGTTGCTGATGCTGTTGCGGAAGTAAGTGAGGCTGACAGAGGCCTTGTTCTTCGCAAACGGTTGCTCGATGCCGAATTCAAAACCTTTGCTCTGCTCGGGCTTGAGGAAGGCGGGATTGCCAAACAACGCGGATTCGCGGTTCTGAGGACTCGCTGGCGCAAAGGCTGTGCCGTAATTGGCATGCAGCACTGTTTGCGTCCACGGCAAGCGCCAGCTCGTGCCTGCGCGCCATGTCGTCGCATCTTCGAAGTCGGAGTATTCGTCGCGACGGATGCCACCGGTGAGATTCCAGCCAGGCAGAATCTCCGCCTGTGATTGCAAGTAGAGCGCCCAGTTCGTCTCCGCTTGATCGACGTCGTAGGTGTTGGCGGGTACTGCATCGCTTCCGCGTGAGTATCCGATGTCCTGCAACCACGCACCGGCGGTGATCGTCCACCAGTCCGTGGCTTTGAACACGCTTTGATACTCCCAGAAGTGATTTCGTGAGGTCACGCGATTGTTTTGGCCGGCAAAGTTGAAGCCCGTGGCTACCTGGCGGAAGTTTCCGAACTGGTAAGTCAGAGTCTGCGTCCAGCGGTCCGTGGTCTTCCACACGAGGCGCGGCGAGACACTCCAGAACTCGGTGAGCGTATGGTCGTTTGGATCATTGGTGGTGATGTTTCCCGGCACGCCGACATCCGCGTTATAGTAACGCAAATCGAGGTCAAAACGCAGCGAGTCCGCGAGTTGCGCGCCGAATTTGGCGGCCGCGTTGCTCAACTGCATCTGGCTGTTGAGACGATAGCCCTGAGTGTCTGTGCGGCTGAGTTCGAGGCTCCAGTCATAGATGCCCGCCGATCCCCGTGTGCCGAGGCCTTCGCGTGAATGGCCGAAACTGCCTCCTTCCCACGTCAGGGTAGTCTCCGGCTTCTCCAGACCGCGACCGCTGCGGGTGATGATGTTGATGACGCCACCGAGTGTCTTGCCGCCGTAAAGACTGGCCGCAGGGCCGCGCAGGACCTCGATGCGTTCGACGTTGTCGAGAGTCATGGTCTCGATGTTGTAGAGACCGGCGAGGTTGGCTGGAACGGGTCGTCCGTCGATGACGACAAGTGTTTGGTCGCTGTTCGTGCCGCGCACGAAGAGACCGTTTACGGAGCCGGGGGTGCCGCGATCAGCAATGACGAGGCCGGGAACCTGTCGCAGGGCGTCCGGCAACATCTTGAGCTGCTGCTCGTCGATTTTTTTGCGGTCGATGACCGTGATGCTGCTGGCGGTGCGCCAGCGCTCGGTCTCGGTTTTCGTCGCGGTGATGACGACTTCCGGCAGCGTGTCGGATTTTTTGGGTGCCTGGGCTCTCAGGTCGGAGAGGGAGCCCAGCAGAAGGGCCGTGAGCACGAGGCTGCGGCCACGAGGGATGTGGATGAACATGTGTTTTGGATTTTCATTGGTTCGATGAAATCATCCGCGCACCGTCACTTGACGGGTCGGATGACATGTTCGCAGCGAGATGTTCGGACTCCGGGTTTGCGCAGCGTGTGACCACCGCTCCTCGCCTCCGCCTTCACCAAGGATTGCTCCCGATTGGCTTTGCTCCGTGTTTTTGCACGAATGGAGGTCTGTGACCCGATACCGCAGCGCCACTGTGGCCGGTTCTCACGGCCTTCCCTGCATCTGCGAACGGAAAGAAAACGGGAGACATCGTGAAGACGTCTCCCGCCATGCGTCTGTCATAAGCCGCATGTCCTGGGGAGCAAATGGAAACTATGCTTGCGCAGGATGCAGCCACGGCGAATGCAATGCCGCATGAAAAACATTCAAGACGCACGGCTCTACGGCATTGTTGATCTCGGCTATGTGGAGCCGGAGAACGTGTGGCGCATGACGCAGGCGTTGTGCGAGGGCGGGGTAGATGTTTTGCAGCTCAGAGCAAAAAAAATCGTGAAGAGCGAGGTGGAGCGTCTTGCGCGGCTCATGCTGCCGGTCACACGTGACCATGGTGTGCCGCTGGTGATCAATGATCATCTCGATGTGGCCGCGTCGGTCGGCAGCGAGGGCGTTCATGTGGGCCAGGACGATGATGCGGTTGCCAAGGCACGGGCGGTTGTGGGTTCTGCGTGTTTTGTCGGCAAATCAACTCACAGCCTAGCCCAGGCGGAGAACGCGCAGGCGGAAGGCGCGGATTACATCGGCTTCGGACCGCTTTACGCGACAGGAACGAAGCCGGACTACGTCCCGATCGGTCTGAATGACATCGCGGAGGTGCATCGCCGCGTCTGGCTGCCGATTTTCTGCATTGGCGGCGTCAATGCGGCACGATTGGATGAAGTCGTGGCCGCAGGAGCAAAGCGCGTGGTTGTTGTCTCCGCCTTTCTCCTCGCTGCGGATGTGAGCAGCGAGGTGCGGGCACTGAAGGGGGGGCTGAAGTGAAGAGTGGTCCGCACAGTCCTCTGTGCGGCGGGTCGTAGGCTCCTGGTAGGCTTTGCGCTGTGAGAATCCGCACAGGGACTGCTCTGGGAAAACGCGGGAGTTTGGATGAGGCGGAGCGCCGCACAGAGGACTGTGCGGACCACTTTATTTCTTTACCTGCGGGATGATGCCGGCGGTCACGGCGCGTTTGGCGCCGAGGTATTCCTTCGCCAGGGCTTCGATCTCGGCTTTTTTGATGCCGGAGAAATCGGTGACGAAGGTGCGAGCCCAGTCGAGGCGCTCCGGATGCTCCTGCGAGCAGCGAAGGACGTTCATGGACCAGTAGCGGTTGTCCCGGCGCATCTGTTCAAGCTGCGCGATCATGGGTTTCATCGCACGATCGAACTCGTCATCGGTGATGGGGCCTGCGGCGAGCTTGTCGCCGATCTCGACGACGAGTTTGGCCAGTTTTTCCGCAAGCTCAGGTTTGCACTCGATCATGGCGGTCATGTAGCCGTAGCCGGTGAAGGTGTCGTTGGCGACGTGGTAGCAGGCAGGGCTGTAGGTGTCGCCGAGTTCCTCACGCACCTTGATGCGGAGGCGGTCGTCGAGGATGGAGCCGAGCAGCGTGAGGCGGCGGGTGCGCTGGATGTTGCTCATGTCCGTGGTGGGCCAGTAAATCGTGGCGATGGCCTTCGGGATCTCGGTTTCAAAAGGGAAGTCCTTGCTGGCCTCCGGCTTCGGGAAGGCCACGGCACGTTCTTTTTCATACGCAGGTTTTTTTGCGGCGCGCTTGGGCAGTGCGCCGAGGGTTCTGGCCACAGCGTTGAGCGCGGTGTCCGCGTCCACATCTCCGAGCACGCTGACTTCCAGATAGTCCTGGGTGAGCGCGGGCGTGAGCCATTCCTTCAACTCGGCGAGTGTGCGTTTTTGCAGCTCTTCCTTCTTCGGGAAGCCCCAGCGTTCGTCGCCGGAGTGCATGAAGGCGACGACGTCGTTGTTCATGATGCCTTCAGCGGTGTGCTGGAGCTGCGTGTAGAGCGGGTCGAGGTTTTTCTCAAACTGGCGTGCCGCCTCCTCGCGGTAGCCGGGAGCGGTGAGATGGGCGGTGAGGAGCTGGAGCTGCGCCTCAAGGTCGGCGGGGGTGGTGCGGCCTGACAGAAGGAACGCCTCGTCACCGATGGAGAAGTCACTGCCCACGGTGCGGCTGGCAAAGATGCGGCGGATGTCATCGACGCCGTGTTTTTCGAGCCCGCCGAGCTGGAAGGTGCTGCTGGCGAAGGCGATGAGTCCCGGCTTGCCGGCGGGAGTGCTGAGTTTGCCACCACCGAAGTTGATGAGCACGCGGATGGTGCCTTTCTCGAACTCAGTGCGCTTGTGATTGAAGCGCACGTTATTTTCAAACACAGCCTGGGTGATTTCGAGGTCTTTGGCTTCGCTGCGACCGGTGACCTTGCCCGCCGGACCGAAATCGGTGTAAGCGAACGCTGCGACCTCTTCCTTGGCGGGTGCGGCCACGGGGTTGGCGCGGCTGGCTTTGAAGGTGGCGATGATCTGCTGCGCGGCATCGCCTTCGAGCTTCAAGTTGCCACCGAGGAAGAGCTGGGTGTCGTCACCCTTCCAGTCTTTGACGAGCGCGGCGTGGCTGTCTTCCTTCTTCAAACCGGCAAGCACGGTGGAGACGCGGGCGAGATCGTCGGCGGGATGCGTGAAGACTTTTTTCGAGACGAGCACGCTGACGATGCCGCTGGCCAGGTCGCGTGATTTGCGGCTGTCGGCCTGGTCGGCGCGAAGTTTGGCGCTCTTGAGTACCGTGGCCTTGGCTTCTTCAAACTCAGCATCCGTGAAACCGTGTTCGAGGGCGCGGCGAAGCTCGGTTTCGAGCAGGGTGAGGGCGGGCTGCCAGTTTTTCGGGTCGCACTGGGCCTGAATGCCGTTCACGCTGACGAATTCGAGGTATTCATAGCTGTAACTTTCTGCGCCGAGGATGGGAGCGCCTTCGGCCTTGGCGAGTTTTGACAGGCGCTGGTTGATCATCATGTCAGCAAGGTCGCGGATGAGTTTTTCGCGACGTGAAGCGGCGTTGTCGGGCTTGTTCTCAGCAGGGCGGGGGATTTCGACGGAGATGGTGAGCGCTTGGGCCTCCATCTCGGTGTGCAGCTTGGCGATGATGCCGTATCCAGAGGGCACCTTGCCAAGGTTCGGGTCCTTCAACTCCGTTCCTTTCGGTTTGGCATCGGCGAAGTGTTTTTCGATCTCGGCCTTCACCGCGGCAGTGTCCTTGAAATCACCGACTGCGACAATAGTGGCGCGTTTGGGGGTGTAGTAGCCTTCGTAGAAGTCAACGAAGCGGGGCCTCTTCATCGTCTTGATTGTCTCTTCCAGACCGATCGGCAGGCGGTGCGGCAGGATGGACTGGGGTAGGGCAAACTTGTAGCCTTCGATCATCGTGCGGTACTCGATGGAGTCGCGGCTGAGCTTCTCGCTGAGGATGATGCCGCGTTCCTTGTCGATCTCGGTCTCGCCAAGCAACATGCCGTCGAGATAGTCACGAAAGAGTTGCATACCCTCGGTGATGAACTTGGACTCGACCTTGGGAAGTTCGAGCATGTACACGGTTTCCTTGAAGGAGGTGTGCGCGTTGGTGTCCGCACCGAAGCCCATGCCAAGGCGCTGGAAGTATTCGACCATCTCACCGCCCTTGAAATGGCGGGAACCGTTGAAGGCCATGTGTTCCAAGTAGTGCGCCATGCCTTGCTGGTCGTCCTGCTCCATCAACGAGCCGACGTCCATGTAGAGGCGGATGCTGGCACGGCCAGGGGGCTCGGCATGTTGGAGAATCACATAACGGAGGCCGTTTTCGAGCGTGCCGAACTGCGTCTTGGGATCGGCTTTGAGATCACTGGCGTCCTGAGGCCACTGGGCGGAGGCGGAAGAGACAAGAAGGAGGGCGAGAAGAGCGCGGAGCATGGTAGTGCGGCGGTGGTTGGGGGAAAATGACAAAGGCCGAATTCAGAAGGACGAATGAATGATTCAATGAACGAATGACGAAACGGCATGTGAGCGGAAATTCGTCATTCGGGTTTCGGAATTCACCATTCCTGCGGTGGCGGTTCAATCCACCTTGCCGAGACCGGCGTTCGGATCAGGCTCTAGAAAGCCCAGCTCCACGAAGAGCTCGTCCATGGCCATCAGCGTGGCCTCGTACATCTCAAAGGAGAGATTGAAATTGAAGAAGCCATGGCCCTGGCCTTCAAACTCGATGAGACGGCAGAGGTTCTTCTTCTTTTTGGTTTTGCGGGCAAACTCATACGAGCCGCCGAAGGGGACGACGCGGTCGGCAGTGCCGTGCATGATCAGCATCGGAGGCAGGCCGGGCTTGATGCCGCGGATAAGGTCGGCGGCCTTGCAGGTGGCCTGGTCACGCCAACGATCACGTCCGAAGGCATACTTCGAATAGGTGTCCATGATCGGATTGAAGAGTACGATGGCATTGGGTGCCGGGCTGCAATCAAGCGCATCGGATGGATCATCGAATCCATTCAGAATCGCCGCCGAGGCGATGGCGTGACCACCGCCGGAACCACCGACACCCACGATCTTGCCGGGATTGATACCGAGTTCGACCGCATTCATGCGAATCCAGCGAATGGCTGAGCGAGCGTCCGCCATGGCCTCCACCGGACCGGTGCCGTGCCGCGTAGCCACACGGTAGTCAAAGCAGATTGTCGTCATGCCACGTGAGGCGAAATAGACGCAATGCGGGGCGAACTGGGCCACCTGACCGTTGTCCCAACCGCTACTGAAGAAGAAGGCTGCGACGGATTTGGGATAAGAGGGAGCCTTGTCCATCTCCGGTTCCCAGATGTAAGCGGAAAGATTCACTCCGCCGACGCTTTTGTAGGTTTCCTCGCGGGCGGTCTTCAGCAATTCCCGACCGCGGTCGATGGGGGGGATGCGGGGCTGGCCTTCGCTGAGTGACTCCATGTTTTGGGGGTGAGGAAAGTTGACGATTACCAGAATCGCCAAAACGGCAAATGGTTTTGTGTCAGCGATGAAACTATCACGATGATTTTCAGCGGATGCGAGCCTTAAAATGCCGATCAAGGGTTGTTTTCGCACGGAACGTGGACTTGTTTGAGGACTCACCACCGCTGTCATGCGCCGCTTTCTTTCGTTTCTGCTCGTTCTCATTCTCTGCCATCCCATCCGCCCGCTGTCCGGTCAGGGGAGTGATGCCGGCCTGCGCCTCGTCTTGGAAAAGGCGTATCTGCAATGGCGTGATGCGATGATCCGCAAAGACCCACATGCTTGGGCCGCCTCCATCACTCGATATCGGCAGACTGTGATGCGCAACTCCATCGTTAGTGAGCGCCAGCCTTTCCCTGACGCGGTGTTTTCCTCCGAGTTGCGGCCGCCAGCGCTCGACGGCCTTCGCCTGCTGGAAGTGCAGGCAGTCGGTGAGACCGCGCATCTCGTTTACTTCGGAAAGATCGACATGGGGCAGGACCGCGAGCTGCTGCACGATGATTTGCTGAAGCTGAAGTTCCTCAATGAAAACGGCGTGTGGAAGTTCGACAGCAACCGCATAAGCAGCTTCGGTGCCGCGCCCGAGGTGCGCCAGGCGCTGCTGGAAGGCAAAAAACCTGACTTTCTCGACACGCCCGAGTTCACACCGCCCGGGAAGGCGCCACCAGTGCCGCCTTTGTGTCGCGTTCCAGATCATAAGGCCGGCTACAAGCTGCAATCCTTCGGTTACGAGGTGGCCCTCAGCATGAACGGTGTCGATTACGAGCCGGTGCAGGACGGTCTGGCGCAGGAGATGATCATCGGAGGCCTCGTCAACGGTCACAACGAGCTCACCCTCAACATCAAACCCGTGCAGGTCCCAGAGGGTGAGAAAGCCTCGCTGCAGATCCGAGTTTACATCCTCTCCAATAATCCAGACCAGCCTGGAAAAGAAGTGCTGCGCTGGCAGGCGCCGGAATCAGGCGCACCGGCGAAGATCACGCTTCCGGTGGAAGTCTCCCGTTGATTTTATCCACTCGGGTTCCTGTCATGCCGACGCTCGACCACGAGAAAATGCTGCGAGCCTCTGGTTTTCGCGTCGTGGCCGGTGTGGATGAGGCAGGACGCGGACCGCTTGCGGGGCCGGTGTGTGTAGCGGCGGTTGTTTTGCCGGATGATTTTTCGCATCCGGTGCTGAATGATTCGAAGCAGCTCTCAGAAGCGAAGCGCGAGCGTTTGTATGACGAAATCACGAATAATCCCCGCATCCGCTGGCACTGCGTCAGTGTCGAAGTCGAAGAAATCGACCGCATCAACATCCTGCAGGCCACCTGGCAGGGCATGCGACGTGCCGCGCTTGCGCTGGATCCGCAGCCAGACGCTGTATTGATCGACGGGAAGCCAGTGAAGGCGTATCCGCTGCATCAGGTGGCCTTGGTCAAAGGAGACAGCCTCAGCTATTCCATCGCTGCCGCCAGCATCATCGCGAAAGTCACGCGCGATCGGATCATGGTCGCGATGGCGGCCAGGCACCCTGAATACGGCTTTGAGATTCACAAAGGCTATCCCACGCCGGCCCACCTCGCTGCCCTGACAGCGCACGGTCCCTGTCCGCATCACCGGCGCAGCTTTGCTCCCGTGGCCCAGCTTGATCTCGATCTGGCATGAAACCCGCCCGCGTCCTCCGCCCGGAAAGCCTGTGGCGCTGGTTGCGGCGGCGGGTGACCGGGGATATTCGTGTGCGTGGCGCGGTTTTGTGGCTGTGCGCCCGGCCGCTGCGACTTTTTCATCGGCGGCTTCTCGGACGGAGAATGGACAGCGGCGAAATCGGCCGGATGGGCGAGCACATCGCTGCGCGCTGGCTCAACACACATGGTCGCCGCGTGCTTTACCGTAACTATCGCGGCGTGAACCGTGGCGAGGTGGACATCGTCGCCCGTCATCGCGACGTGCTCACTTTCATCGAGGTGAAGACGCGCACCAGCACCGCCTTTGGCCGCCCTGCCGACGCCGTGGGGCCGGACAAGCAGCGTCTCATTCAGCGCGGTGCGCAGGACTGGCTGCGCTTGCTCGGCCATCCGCGCATCAAGTTCCGCTTCGACATCGCCGAGGTCATCCTCATCGAAGGCGAACTGCCCCGCGTCCATGTCATCGAAAACGCCTTCCAATTGCCGGACAGTTCGATGGCCGGGCGGTGAATCGTTCTTTGACAGCCTGCGGGCAGCGTTCACACTGGCCTTCCATTTTTCCAACCCACACGACTAGACCATGAGCCACGCCAACCCTGCCAAGAAGATCATCAACAACCCGCTCAAATGCGCCGACGAACTGTTTGAAGGGCTTGTGCTCGCCTACGACGGCAAGGCCCGCCGCGTCGGCACTCGGTCGCTCGTGATGAATGATCTTCGTCCGAATGCTCCCGCGCTTCTCGTGGGCGGTGGTGCCGGTCATGAGCCGATTTATCACGGCTTGATCGGCAAAGGCATGGCCGATGGTGCCGCCGTGGGCGAAATCTTCGCCGCTCCGCCGCCGGACATCGTTCTGGAGGCCACTCAGGCCGTGAACCGTGGCAAGGGCGTGCTCTTTCTCTACGGCAACTACGCCGGTGATGTGATGAACTTCGACATTGGCGCGGAACTCGCCGCTGAGGAGGGCATCACCGTGAAAACCGTCATCATCAATGACGACGTCTGCTCTGCTCCGCCTGCGGAGAAGGGCAAGCGCCGCGGCGTGGCCGGCCTCGTGCCGATCACGAAGATCGCCGGTGCGGCCGCGCAGACCGTCGATTCGCTCGACGAACTGGCCCGCATTGCCCAGAAAGCGGTCGATATGACCCGCACCGTCGGCGTCTCCACCAAGCCTGGCAGCATTCCCGCGACTGGCAAACCGACGTTTGAACTCGCTGACGACGTGATCGGCCTCGGCATGGGTATTCACGGCGAAAAAGGCGTGGGGCTGATCCCGATGTGCACCGCCGACGAGCTTGCGGTCAAGATTCTCGATTTGTTGTTCGCCGACGACCTCGCGCTGAACGCCGGCGATGAGATCGTCTTCTTCGTTAACAGCCTTGGCAGCACCCACATGATGGAACTGCTCATCCTGCTGCGCGGCGCGAAGCCGATCCTCGAAAAACGCGGCATCAAGATTCATCAGACGATCGTGGACAACATCGTCACCTGCCAGGAAATGGCCGGTGTGAGCTTCAGCATCACGAAGCTCGACGCCGAGCTGAAAAAACTCTGGGATATGCCCTGCGAGAGCGTGGGCTACACCAAGCTCTAACTCCTCAAGTCCATGAAACTCCCCGAAATCTTCTCCAATCCCGTCAACATCCGCTCCTTTGTCAAAGGGATGCCGATCTTCAACATCGGGGACGATTCCGGGGAGATGTACGTGGTACAGAGCGGAGAGGTGGACATCACGATCAACGGTCAGGTGATCGAAACCATCGGGCCGGAGGGCTTCTTCGGCGAAATCTCCCTCATTGACGAAACGACGCGCACTGCGGATGCCGTGGCGCGTTCGGATTGCAGGCTGCTGCCGGTGAACCGCCACCATTTCCTCTACATGGTCGAGGAGATGCCTCAGTTCGCCCTGCATGTCATGAAAGGCATGGCCGACCGCCTGCGCAATGCCGACCGGCGTGCGGAGGGCTGACCCCAGGCTTCGCATTTGACTTCGGGCACAGCACGCCAACAATCGCGGTCCCATGCCCAAAGCCAGCCTCTCCAAACACGAAGTCAAAGCCATGCTCATTCTCGCGTGCGAGCGCATCATCGCCGCCGAGCCGATGCTCTCCGAAGCTGACCGGAATCTCGGTGATGGCGATCATGGTCTCGGCATGCAGCGCGGCATGACGGCGGCGAAGGAGAAACTCGAGGCTGCTGACGCCGAAAGCATCGAGAAGGCGTTCTCCAGCGTTGGCATGGCCATGATGAGCAGCATGGGCGGCGCGAGTGGCGCGATCTTCGGCACGTTCTTCCGCAACGGCGGGAAAGCTCTTGCAGGCAAGGACGCCTTCGATGCCGCCGGACTCGCAGCGTTCCTCCAAGCAGGCGTTGAGGGTGTGAAACAGCGCGGAGGCGCGGCCGTGGGCGACAAGACCTGTGTGGACGCGATGGAACCTGCTGCGAACAAGGCGGCTGAAGTTGCCGGTTCATCATTGCCGGAGTCCATTCAGGCTGTGACGGATGCCGCGATCGCCGGCAAAGACGCCAGCAAGACGATGATCGCGAAATTCGGCCGTGCGAAAACTCTGGGCGAAGGCTGCATCGGATTCCCGGACGCTGGCGCCTGCTCCGTCGTTGTGATCATCGAGGCGTTTCGCGACTTCATCGCGGCCTGATCAAGAACGTAGGTTGGGTGTGTGCTGCGCCAATGAGCGCACATCTTCCCACAAGGCATTGCGCAGCACCGCCCGACGGCTTGGAAACGGTCGCCCCGTGCGTGAGCATCGGAAAGACGGGCGGGCTTCGCCACACCCGTCCTACGAAGGGTGAATTTCCGCGCTTCATCGCGGCCTGATCACCGGGCGCTGCCAATCCTTCCAAAACGCCTCCGTTTGCAGCGGATCGGGGTGGATTTCGATCACGATCGGCACGTGCAGCAGATCCACGAGGTCGTTCACGTCATCGGTTTGCACGTATTCCATGCCCCAGAGCTGTGCCCACGGCTCAAAGCCGATCTCATGGCGGTTTTCGATCACCGCGAGCGATTTTTCTGACATCGCACGCAAGCTGTTCATGCGTGAGAAGATCTTCCCACCACCGTTGTTGATCACCACGATGCGTAGCTTCGGATGATCCAGTTGTGCAATCACCCACGGCGCGGCCAGATCGTAAAGCGTGCTCAGGTCGCCGACGATCAACCAGCATTCCTCACGATGAGAGGCGCTGACGCCGAGGAAGGTTGAAATCAGCCCGTCGATGCCGTTTGCACCGCGATTGGCGAAAAATTCCACGCCTGGCTGCGCGGACTTCAGGGCGAGGTTCAGCTCGCGGATGGGTAGGCTGTTGCCCAAAAACACCCGGGAATGTGGCGGAATGACCTCAATCAGCTTACGCATCCACGCGGGCTCGGACTGCTCGAACTTCTCAAACTCGGGTTCAAAGCGCAAAATGCCGCATGAAGCAGGTGCTGTGCATTGTGCACTTTTCACGGCCTCCCACGGCAGCGTCTCGACATTCGCTTTCCGTGACAAACCGCTGAATCCCGAACGCGTGATGTTGGTGACGCGGATTTTTGGCTGGGACTCCAAATCTCGCCACCAGCGCCACGAAGGCACGGCACCGAGCCGCAGAACGTTCGTCGGCCGGGCGGATTGCAGGGCACGTTCGCCACCAAGGACGAGGAGGGGCTGCAGTTCGGGATAGGCGTGCAGGTTGGAGGTCGCTTCGGCGACGATCGGCGCTCCGAGCTTGGCGAGCAGCGGCGCGGCTTCCTTGGCTTCCGCCGGATGCATGCCGGAGGCGAGCACGAGATCGCACTCAAGGGTACACTCATGCGAACGCAGCTCCGGCGATGGCGTTTTTGCGCGGGTGAAGTCCACGCCGATGACGTTCGTCTCCAGCGGCTCATCCAGGCACACATTCAGGTGTCGAGGACGGTCATCGCTCGTCTGATACATCGCTGGAGACTCGTCGGTCACGTCCCAGTCACCCAGCGTTTGGGCATAGACGCCAAACAAGCGGTGCTGCTCGATGGCCTGCGGCGCGCCGCTGCCTCGATAGCTCTTCGGGCGGTCCGCGGTGAGCACAAAAAGCGGCAAACCTTGATAATGGGCCTCGATCACCGCAGGAAGGCACTCTGCCGCCGCAGTGCCGCTGGTAGTGACCACCGCCACGGGCTTGCGATCCACGATCATGCGTCCAAGCGCGAAGAAAGCCGCACTACGCTCCTCGAAGAAATTCCAAATCTTGATTCCTGGGCTGGTGAGCAGCGCAGCGACGAGCGGAGCATTGCGCGCGCCAGCGGCGATGCAAACCTCCCGCACGCCAAAGTGGGCGAGCGCACTCAAGGCCTGCTGGATGAGCTTTTCCTGGGTCATGAATGAAGGGCCAGTAGGCGCAGCACCGCCTCGCGTTTCAGACGGAGTTCGCGCCACTCATGATCGAAGGCGCTGCCGCCGACGATGCCGCAACCGGACGGCAGGCTGATCGTGTCCCCCTGCCAGGCGATGCCACGAATGGCGACGACCACGTGGGCCGTGCCGTCGTTTTCGATGAAACCAAAGGGTGCGCCGAAAAAGCCGGGCACCTGGAGCTGCTGGCGGTATTCGCGCAGCTTTGCCAAGGACGAATCATCACGCGGCAGGCATCCAACGGCGGGCGTGGGGTGCAGCAGCGGCACGAGCCGTGCGGGGTCGGTTGCTTCGCGCAGATTCACGGTCAGCTGGGATTGAAAGTGCACGAGCCCTGAGGTCTGGCAGAGCGAACGAGGCTTGCGCATGACCTCCCCGAGTGTTTGCAGCCTTTCGGTGAGAAATCGGACCACGATCTCGTGTTCCTCGATTTCCTTCAGGTCGTTCAGGAAAGCGTCCTGCTGGCCGGGTTTGGCCGTTCCGGCTAGCGCCATTGTTTCGAGCGCCCCGCCTTGGGATTTGAACAGCAGTTCCGGAGTTGCGCCGAGGAAGCCTCCGCTTGAGGTCACATGCGCATAGCCCCACATGTTTGCTGGCGCGTCCATGACCGCTTCGAGCAGTCGCCGTGGGTCGCCAGAGACGAGTGTGCCGGTTTCGGTGAGCACGGGCACCATTTTTTCGATCCTCTTGGCCAGAACCTCGCGACGGATGCGGCGGAAGGCCATTTTGAACCATTCCGTGGCCGGCTTGGCCCAGGTGATCTGTGGTTTTTTTGAGCCGTTGAGGTGAATGGCCTTCGGCAGGCTTTCGCTGGTGATGGCGTGGAGCTTTGCCGGCACCTTCCACGGCTCCGGATCACTCAGATCGAAGTCGTTAACGTAGAAGGCGCCTCCGCCCGCCGGCGCGGCGGCCAGCGCGGTGAAGGGGCCTTCTCCCAGCCACGCCCGTCCGTCGGGCAGCCTGAACAAAGCGAATTCCATCATGCGATTTTGACTGCATAGTGAAACGCCCGGTGCGGCGTGCAAGATGTGAAAGTTCACAACTGAACATCCGTTCGCGAGGCCCAGTCGAATCCATTGCATGAGCCCAGCTGACGAATTTCTCGAAGTAGCCGCCGATTACCAACTCGGCAGCCTCGACACGGAGTCGCAACACCCCTTCACGCTCTCGCTCTCTCAGATGGCATGCGATGACCTGCCGGAGGCGATCAAGCTGATGCATCAGGTCGATGTGCATGCCATTCGGCAGATGCAGGCCAAATCGGCGCCTCTGGCCGATCTCGCACAGGCTGTGGCGGCCACGTTTCAGGCGGGAAAGAAGGTTTTCCTGTGCGGTTGCGGTGCCACAGGCCGCCTGTCGCTCAGCATCGAGATTTTTTGCCGCATGGGCGTTCTTCCATGCCCTGATCCGGAGCGGGTGGTGGCTTTCATGGCCGGTGGTGATCTCGCTTTGATCAAAGCCATCGAGAACTTCGAGGATCATCCCGAATACGGTGCGCGTCAGCTTGAGGAGCTGGGCTTCACGCAGGGAGATTTGCTCATTTCGTCCACGGAAGGCGGTGAGACGCCCTTCGTCATCGGTGCGACCGAACGCGCGGCTGAACTTTCCGCGAACCATCCGTGGTTCCTGTATTGCAATCCCGACGAGCAACTGGTCAAGGCCGCCGTCCGGTCGAAGCGTGTGATCGAGAATTCCAAGATCAAAAAGCTGA
>Ga0169931_10009296_pt1 | contig 14202 bp, 11 predicted proteins | sample Kivu_15m_20L_FD_129675 | JGI IMG/M metagenome (GOLD analysis project Ga0169931, IMG submission 129675) | Freshwater microbial communities from Lake Kivu, Western Province, Rwanda to study Microbial Dark Matter (Phase II) - Kivu_15m_20L... | ecosystem: Environmental > Aquatic > Freshwater > Lake...
CCCCTGCACCGAAGGCACCCTTTCAGAACCCCGTGCAGTACCTCATCGATTGCCTCGAACGGCAGGTGCCGCTGCAGGGTCCGGTCAGCGTGGCGCACAGCCGCATCGGTCAGGAGATCGTTGACGCGGCGGTCAAGAGCGCCCGACTGAAGAAGACCGTGAAGCTATAAAACATCGCACGGCCCCCTCCAGATCCACGAATCCGGTCGATTCGTGAACTTATGTCGACGATTGGCCAGGTAGGAGCGGGTTCGGTTGGCATGGATGCGACCAGGGCGGTCGCGAAAGAGGGCGAAGGCGTCCATGACGCAGCGCCTTTGGAAGAGGGCGATTCGGTCAGGCTCAGCGTGGGTACCACCGAGGCCGAGATCAAACACCAGACGGATCAGCAGCTGATGCGAAACCTCGCGGCCTTCATGGCGAAGCTCGCGAAGGAAAACGGGGACGGCGCGGCCGGTATGAATGGGCCCCTCTCGCTCACCGAGGAGATGTTGAGCTCACCGATGGGCCAACGCCTGAAGGCGGTCTTTGACGACGCGGGCGTCGACATCCAGGATGCGATCGGCGTCGACTATTCAGCCGATCCAACCGCAACACGAATCGTCGATTTCGCCACCAGCCTCTATGCCACCTTTCAGGATCAGCATCCTGAACTTTCGGGAGCCGATCTCATCGATGCGTTTGAGAAAACCGTGCGCGACGCCGCCGACGCGGGCTATGGACAGGCGCGCGGTTACCTCGATGACAAGGGCGTTCCCAATGAGATCCTGAGCCTTGGCGAGGAGACCATGCGCCTCGTACACGAAAAGTTCGACAGCTTCTTCGAGAATCTGCGTTCGGGCGCCGCGACCTAAAGCCATTCTTCGAGGCGATCGAACTCTTGATTGATGGAGCGCAACCACACCTTGATGCGCTGTTGATCGATGCGTGAGAAGGCGCCGTCGCCGAAGGTGGGGTTGTTGGCAGCGGCCCAGAAGCTGGCGTCCGCGTGATCGATCTTTTGCATCGCGCCTGAAAAGAGCGCCGGCAGATCCAGAATCCATGCGCCAAGGGCCTTGGCCGTGGCGGCGACGGGCGACCCATCGAAGAGCGTGAAATCCGTACCACGGCCGTGGTTCTTGACGATGCAGTAGCGTGCGCGCGGGCCGTGCTGCTGCAAGAGACGTCCCAGAAGCTGCAACGAAGGCTTGCCGTCATCCATCACATGCCAGAAGACGACCCCGACATCGGACTCCATCGCCAGATCGAGCACCGCCGCCTCGGCGATCCAGGCCGTGAGCAGACGGTCGCTCTGCGCGGGCAAGTCCACCACGACACTTTGCTCTGCATCCAGCGCGGCGTTCAGGATCTGGTCGGTACTCGCGGGGTCAGCGAGGTCGACATTGGTCGTGTACTCGCCGTAGTGTCGCGCCAGGGCGCCGTGGGACTCATCTGCATCGAAGGCCCGAAACGGAACCCCTCGGTCGATGAATCGCTGACAGAGAAGGCGGGCGACCACGGATTTGCCGACGCCGCCTTTTTCGCCACCGATGAAGTGAATTGTGCTCATTGGCGCCCATCATAGCGGCTGCGGTGTTTCCTGCATTGCGCCAGATGGAAATGTGCGCGACTCGAACTCGTTACGGTGACGTCACGGAATTGTCACGATTGACCCACATTGTTTGCCGCCATGAAACGAACCTTTTCACATTCGGTCCTCGATCGCTGTTGCGGTCCTCCTCTTTTCGTCGCAGGCCTCGGCCCAAGCCCCGGCTGAGCCCGCTGCGGTTCTGGCCGCCCCGGTTCCCACGGAAGCCAAGGCCCCGGAGACCAAGCCTGCGGTCGACGCCAAGCACGCAGATTCTCCTCTTCTCGGCACGGCAGCCTTCGGCAATGGCGCGACCATCAAGACCGCCGACGACAAGTTCACGCTCAACATCCGCGGCCGCATGCAGGTTCGCGCGACCATGACCAAGGAAGACGGCGTGGACGATCCCGTCACCGGCATGCAGATCCGCCGCCAGCGTGTGGTCTTGCAGGGCAACGCCATGGGCCCGGATCTCACCTACTACATCCAGCTCGCCTTCTCGAACCTCGACATGGAGAAGGGCGATCTGCGCTCACCGCTGCGCGACGCCTACTTCACCTGGATTCTCTCCCGCGACCTGAACCTGCGCGCCGGACAGATGAAGGTGCCCTACGGCCGTCAGCGTGTGGTTTCCTCCTCGGCGCTCCAGATGGTCGACCGCTCCATCGTCGTGGGCGAGTTCAACCTGGACCGCGACGTGGGCGCGCACCTGTTCTCGAAAGATCTCTTTGGTCTTGGCGGCAAGCTCGCCTACTCGGCGGCCATCTTCGGCGGCGACGGACGTAACCGTACCACGGACAAGTTTGGCATGCTCTACGCCGGCCGACTCCAGTTCTCGCCGATGGGCGCCTTCGATGACTTCGTCGAGGCGGACATCAAGCGCGAGGAATCGCCCAAGCTCGCCGTCGCCATCAACGGCGCCTACAACCAGGACAGCGACCGTTCGCGGAGCACGTTTGGCGATATCTACCCCACGACCTTTGATCAGCGCCACCTCGGCGCGGACTTCCTCTTCAAGTGGAACGGCCTGTCGGTCTCCGGCGAGTGGTTGTGGCGCAAGGCCGACTCCAAGGGTCACTCGGTCATCGAGAAGGGCGCGACGGCTCCCAAGCTTTACGAGCCCCGCTCGGGCTGGGGCGCCTACGGACAGATTGGTCAGATGCTGACCGAGAAGCTGGAAGTTGAAGGTCGCTACGGCTACATGACCGCCATCAACGATTCGCCGGTCGGCGTCAAGCACGAGCTCGGCGGCGGCCTTTCGTACTACGTGGCCGAGCACAACCTGAAGGTCCAGACGGATTACTTCTACCTGCCGGGCAAGGGCTTCGAGAACGGAACCCACGAAGTGCGCCTGCAGACGCAGCTGTTCTTCTAGACTGTCTGCAGTAGAAGGACCGCGGCGAGGATCTCCTGATCCTCCCGCGCCAGGACCACAAAGACGCGTACCTTGGATCCGGAGCCCGAAAGCTCCCGATCTTGGTCCGCGTCTTTTTGCGTTTCGGCGATCACGGCCCCGGCAAATGCCAGCGCATTCGTTACCTCGGCCCGAATCGCGGCGTCGTGTTCGCCAATGCCGCCGGTGAACACCAGCGCATCGATGCCTCCAAGGACCGTCACCATCGCGCCGACCGCCCGCTTGATGGACAGCGTGAACCGCTCGATCGCAAGCTGGGCACGCGCGTCGCCTTTTTCAGCCGCTGCACGAACCTGCCGCAGATCACGCGAGACGCCGGATACCCCGAGCAAGCCCGAGCGATGGGTGAGGCCCTCACGCAGGCCGGAGACCGTCTCGCCCTCTTCCAGCAGGTGCAACAACACGCCGGGATCCACCGAGCCGGACCGGGTCGCCATCATCAGACCTTCCATCGGCGAAAACCCCATCGTGGTGTCGACAGAGCGCCCATCTTTCACTGCGGTCACGGAACAACCACTGCCCAGATGACAGACGACGAGTCGGGTAGGCATCGCGCCCAGCAACTCGGCCACACGTCGGCTAGCGTATGACACGCTGAGACCGTGGAAACCAAAGCGGCGCAGTCCATGTTGCCGCGTCCATTCTTCGGGCAGTCCGTATCCTGCGGCCGCCTCGGGCATGGTGGCGTGAAAAGCCGTGTCGAAGACTGCCGCCTGCGGAATGCCCGGACAGGCCTGCGTGACGGCGTCGATCCCAAGCAAGGCGAGCGCCATGTGCTCGGGCGCCAGCTTCGAAAGCTGTTCGAGCGCAGCGCGAACGTCGGCATCGATCCAAACCGGCGCCTTGAAGCGCTCGCCACCGTGCACGACCCGATGACCGACACAATCAAAGGCGGGCGCTTTTTTCAGCACTGCCTGCAGCTGTCGACCCCGGGATTCGGCGTCCTCCGATTGCCAGGACTCGGTGCCCGTCGCCAGCAGCGCCCCGTCACCTTGTAATACGGTCCACTTCAGGCTGCTCGAGCCCGTGTTGAGCACGAGCAGCCGCATCACGCCTTGTCCTCGTCAGAGCGGCGTTTCCAGACCCAGTTCTTGATCTCGGGCATGTCGTCGCCGTGCTGCCGGATGTAGGCGCTGTGCTCAATGCGCTTTTTCTGCATCGCCTGACGGATATGCGGTGCCTTCGCGACAATCTTCGGGATCCGATCCACGGCCGAGCTGACGAGGTGAAACCGATCCAGATCGTTGAGGACGGTCATGTCAAAAGGCGTCGTGGTGGTGCCTTCTTCCCGGTAGCCCCGTACGTGCAGGTTCTCGTGATTCGTACGGCGGTAGGTCAGGCGATGGATGAGCCAGGGATAGCCATGGAACGCGAACAGGATGGGCTTGTCGGCTGTGAAGATGGCATCAAAGTCGCGATCAGAGAGGCCATGCGGGTGATCGCTTTCGGGCTGCAGGCGCATGAGATCCACCACGTTGACGACGCGAATCTTCAACTCGGGCGCGAGCTGCCGCAGGATATCCACGGCTGCGAGCGTCTCCAGTGTCGGCACATCTCCACAGCAGGCCATCACGATGTCGGGTTCTGCATCACCATCGTTGCTGGCCCACTCCCAGATCCCGACACCCATCGTGCAATGAACGATGGCCTCTTCCATCGATAGCCACTGCGGCATCGATTGCTTGCCGGCCACGATGACGTTCACGTAGTTCTTGCTGCGCAGGCAGTGATTGGTGACCGACAAAAGTGTATTGGCATCCGGGGGCAGATACACCCGCACCACCGACGATTTCTTGTTGACGACGTGGTCGATGAAGCCCGGATCTTGATGGCTGAAGCCGTTGTGATCCTGTCGCCAAACATGCGAGGTAAGGAGGTAGTTGAGCGATGCGATTGGACGCCGCCAGGGGATCTCCTGCGCCACCTTCAACCACTTGGCGTGCTGGTTGAACATCGAATCGACGATGTGAATGAAGGCCTCGTAACACGAAAAGAATCCGTGCCGGCCCGTCAGCAAATAACCTTCGAGCCATCCCTGGCACTGGTGCTCGCTCAACATTTCCAGCACGCGGCCATCGGGTGTCACGTGCTCATCCGTCGGCAAGATCTCGGCCATCGAGACACGATTGGTGACATCAAACACCGAGCCCCAGCGGTTGCTGGCGGTCTCGTCGGGGCTCATGACGCGGAAGTTGGTCGGATTGTTCCGCATCACATCGCGAATCAACAGACCCTGCACCCGCGTCGCCTCGGCCTGTGTTGTTCCGGGCGCGGGAACCGGAACGGCGTAGCTGCGAAAATCCGGCATCTGCAGATCCTTCAACAGAATGCCGCCGTTGCCGTGCGGGTTAGCGCTCATCCGGCGCTCGGCGAAAGGCGCCTGCGCTGCGATCTCGGGAAGCAACACACCCTTTTCGTCAAAGAGCGTTTCGGGACGATAACTTTTCATCCACGCCTGCAGCTGCGCGATGTCACCCTCGTTCAAGCGCGCCGACAGGGGAACCTGGTGGGAACGCCAGGTGCCTTCCACCGGATGGTCGTCGACCTCTTTCGGGCCGGTCCAGCCCTTGGGGCTCTTCAGGATGATCATGGGCCAAAGCGGCCGTGCCTTTGCGCCGCCGTGGCGTGCATCGTGCTGGATCTCTGCGATACGCGCCGTGACCCTATCCAGGGTATCGGCCATCTGCTGATGCATCGATTCGGGCTCGTCGCCCTCCACCCAGTGCGGCTCGTGACCAAGGCCGCGCATGAGGCTATTCAACTCTTCCTTCGGAATACGGGCCAAGACCGTTGGCCCCGCGATCTTGTAGCCGTTCAGGTGCAAGATGGGCAACACGGCGCCATCGCGCGCGGGATTCAAAAACTTGTTCGAATGCCAGCTTGTCGCAAGTGGTCCCGTCTCGGCCTCGCCATCACCAATCACACAGCAGGCGATGAGATCCGGATTGTCGAACACGGCGCCGTAAGCGTGTGACAAAACGTAGCCCAGCTCTCCACCCTCGTGGATCGAGCCGGGCGTCTCGGCGGCTACGTGGCTGGGGATACCGCCCGGATAAGAAAACTGCTCGAAGAGACGGCGCATCCCACGTGCGTCGAAAGACACGTCGGGATAGACCTCGCTATAAGTTCGCTCGAGATAAGCGTTGGCGACGAGCGCCGGACCACCATGGCCTGGCCCGGTCATGTACAGGACGTTCAGATCCTGCGCGCGAATGACACGGTTCATGTGCGCGTAGATGAAGTTGAGACCCGGCGACGTGCCCCAGTGGCCGAGCAGCCGCGGCTTGACGTGCTCGCGTCGCAGCGGCTCGCGCAAGAGCGGGTTGTCACGCAGGTAAATTTGCCCGACCGAAAGGTAGTTGGCGGCACGCCACCATGCATCCAGTTGTTGCCAGCGTTGGTCCATTTTACTCCGACAATTTACTGAATCCTGGGAAGGAGATCATGTGCAAACTTTGCGAACCGGAAACGGGTCTACTTTGTTGCCGCACCCATCATGCCGATGGTGGCATGAGCGCCACTCGTGGCATGAACGCCACTGCGTCTGACTCGCCGGACACGCCTGTTCTGTTGACATCGTGCGGGCCCTACATTCTATTTAAGGTCCATGATCCCCTCCGTTCCGCCCGACGCCTTCAAACGCGCGCTCTCCAACTTTTGCAGCGGCGTGACCGTCGTGACCTACGAGGTGGCGGGACGAAAAGCGGGGCTGACCGTCAGCGCATTCTGCTCGGTGAGCCTGGATCCACCGCTTGTTCTCGTTTGCATCGGCAAGCGAGGCGCCTCGGCGCAGGCCATGGGGACCGCCGGCGCCTTCGCCGTCCATATCCTGAACACAGGTCAAATCGAGCTTGGCTCGCGCTTCGGTGGCATGGTTCCCGGCGGCGGCGATCCTTTTGAGGGCGTTGCCAGCGGCAAGGCCGCGACCGGGGCACCGATCCTGCAAGACAGCCTTTGCTGGCTTGACTGCACCGTCCACGCAATTCACGAGGCCGGCGATCACCGTATCTTTGTCGGTCGTGTGGTGGAGACCGGATCAGGCCCCGAGGGCGATCCGGTGCTCTACCATCAACGCAAGTGGCGCAAGCCGGCCGACGTATAAACGCAGCACAAACTACGGATCCGAGAGCACCCCTTCAAGCGAAGGCAGATCCGAGAGGTTCGGCTCGAGGATGACCTCGATGCGGCGGTTGGCCGAGCGTCCTTCCGGGATGTCGTTGCTTGCCACCGGATCGAACTCGCCATAGCCAGAGGCTGCGACGACCTCGGGGCGCATGCCGCTTGCTACCAAAAGCTTCGTGACCTCGACGGCCCGGGCAGTTGAGAGCTCCCAGTTCGATGGGAAACGCGCGGTCTTGATCGGCACGTTGTCGGTATGACCTGCGACCTGAAAGCGGCGGTCGTCGATCGCGGAGAGGACCTGTGCGACGCTTGTGAGGGCGGCCTGTCCTTCAGCCTTGATCTCGGTCTTGCCCGAATCAAAGAGCACGTCGTTGGGCAAGGTCAGCAGCATCCGACCGTTTCGAATCGTCACCTTGATTGTGCCGGCGTCGATCATCGCGCGCAGCTTGGCGATGAGATTCCGGAAGGTCGCGGCGCGCGCCTCGGCGGCTGCCTTTTGGCGGCGCAGCTCTTCAAGGCGCTGCTTGGCGTCGCTCAGACCCTGAGCCAGCTGACCCCGTTCGCTCGTGAGCTGCTCGACGTTCTGTCCGAGCTTCTCAAGGCGCTGCTTCAACTCGCCCGCGAGCGCCGCTGCATCGTCCAGTTGTTTGCTCAGGCGATCTCGCTCGGCGGTTCGTGTTGCCAGCTCGGCTTCAAGCGCCTTGATGCTCTCGGCGTTGGCACGATCGCGGGCCGCCGCGTCCTTGCGAGCCGCGTCGAGCTCAGCAACCTTCTTGTCGAAGGTACCCGAGGTGACACAACCAACACCTGTCAGCGCAATGGAACCGATGAGCGCGACAGGCAGGAGCAACGAGGGGCGAGCGTGAGTTCGGCTTTGCATGGAAGAACGCAATATTGCGCATTTGCTCGCCCCGGTCTAGCCCCGCTTGCCGGGGGAAAATGTGCCGAGGTTCACATACGCGCCGTCGTTCATGACGACAAAGGGTCGGGTATCAAAGCGCAGGCGCCCCTGTCCATCGTGCTCGACTGCCTCGATGCGACCCATGCCGTAACCCATCGGACCACGGCTGTAATAGTGCGCAGACAGGCGATACGGTGACGCCTTGGGGGCGCCGCGGACCGTGAAACACTCCGGACCGTACCCGGTCGTGACATCCGCGTAGAGCTCACCACCCGAGGGCAAGGTGGGGCTCGAGTAATACGCATGGCCACCACGGCTGTCCTGGATGTGAAAGTCGACATCGTTCGCGTCGGTCTCCCAGCTCAACACAAAGCGCACCGAGCGCGCTGGCTCAAGCTGTCCACCTGCTGCGATGACTCTACGCTCGATCTCGGATTTTCGTTTCGGTGCCACTGACAACCAGGCCGCAGCGGCGAGACCCAGATCTTCGCGCAGGATGCGATCGGTGCCCGCGAAGCGTCCGTCGGGATAGTTTTGCTTGAGCCCCACCTCGACGGCCGCGAAGGCCCCGGCGGGATCGGTGGTCTTCAGCAGCACCATCGCCAGCATGTGATGCGAGGAGGGATGATCGGGGCGCTGTTCGACGACCTTGCGCAGGCAATCGACCGCCAGTTGCAACGACGCCTTGTCTGCCAGGCGTTCCAGATGTCCCGATGCAAAACGCCGCAGATCGGTGCGCGAGGGAAAGAGGTCAATGATCGAGCCGAAAACCCGCGCGGCCTCCCCGTATTTTCCAAGCGCACGCAACGCCTCGCCAAGTGCGACGATCGCCAGCACGTCGCCGGGTTCACGCATGCGCCACGCGAGCGCCCTGTCGTACGCGGTCTGCAACTGACCTTTACCGATGAGCTGCATGATCTCCGAAAGCGCGCCGGTGAGCGCAGGGGGCCCGGCGAGCGGCGCTGGCTCGGCGTTTTGTGTTGCGATTACGCGTGAGGCCCGTACCGGTCTTGGTGCGCTGCGGACACCCGCACCGCGTCCTGCTGCAACGCCGCCTGCAACGCCGCCCAGGACGGACTCCTCTACCATATCAGCAGGCGGGGCCGACGGTGCCCTCATGCGCACCGCTGCCGGCGCCTCACGCTGCGACACTGACTTGTTGTCAGCCGCCTCTTCCCGCGCCTCTGCATCCACGCCATCCGCTTCCACCTCGTTCGCTGCAAGCGCTGAGCTTCTCTTCGCGAGATCGTCATCCCCCCTACTGTCTTTCTGCTCCCGCTCCACAACTGGCCTGGGGCTATTCACAGGAACGAGGACCTGCTCGTGTCCCTTGCGATTCATCACCTCGATGCCGCCTGAGCCCGCGACCAGAATGTCGGCCAGCGCGCGCCGATCGATACCGAAACGCTGGTAATCGGCCTCGGTCTCAAGCACCAGCAGCGCCGTGTAGTCACACAACACGCGGTACTGCGTCGAAAGCTCGATCATCTGTTTGACGAGCGCCGCACGCATATCCGCGTCGCCCGCCGCAAGGCCATCGCGCTGCTCCGCGAGACGGCGTAGCCGGGCGTTGGCCCACTCCCGCTCAAGCAACGGGCGAGCAACGCGCGCCACCCGCTGCTTTTGTTCATCCGCAACACGCACGTTGCCCACCATCACGACCAGCGGCTTTTCGGGCGGCAAATCCGCGAACACCAGGACCTCGTCTCCGGGCTGAATGCCATCGAGACGTGTCGGCCAGACCCAGCGCGCCCCCGGCACCGAGATCTGCAACCCCGAACGGGTGGCGGCCCGCATGCGGGTCGCAAGCTCCGCATCGGGCGCTTCGGCGTCAAGGACCATGCCATCCTGAGACATTGCCCCTCGCACCAGCGTGGACAGCGCAGCGTCGTCGCGAATGCCCCCCACGGCGAGCACGTCCACCCGTTTGACGCCAATGACCGCGAGCGCACGGACGCTTTCGCGCAGCACATCGCCATCCGTATCACCGGCCGTGCGCACCCCGTCGCTCACGATCAAGAGCCGCTCGGCACGGGCAGGACCCTTCGCGATCACCGCAAGCGCGCCCGTGAGATCCGACGCACCCTCGGCACGGCGCTGCAAGAGGCGCCCTGCATCGTCGTCACCCCAGCCGCTGGCCTTGCCGCTGTAAAAAGGCTGCAGCGTCTGATCAAAGACCATGAGTTGCAGGTCGAAGTCTCCCATCGCTCGCAGCGCCACGATCGTCGAGCTGAACTTTCGCACCTGCGCCTCGAAACCAAGCGCGCGGGAGGCGCTGGTGTCGAACAACACCATGAGACTGGACAAGCCCGCGGCCGACGTCTTCCCGGCCGGCATCGGCTGGATGCGAGCCACCGTCAGGTTCTCGTGGCGAAGCCCCATGCGCTCGTCGGCGCCCCGTGTGCGCCGATCGACCACCAGATCCCGATCCGGGCGAAAGTTCTGGTGTTGCGTCTGCACGATCTCCTGACGCATCACCGCACCACCCAGCGACGTGGCGCCGCTGGTCGAAACCGTACTACGAGATACCAGCACCCGCGCGTCCAGCTCGCGCAGCTTCGGCAAACCCACAAGCGGTACCGTATAAGGTCCATCGCTCTTCGTGAGCGTCTGCGAGTACGAGATGATGAGCTCCTTTTCACCGCGCGCAGGAATCGGAAACACCCGGGCCGAGAACTCGTTGCCGGCCTCGTTCTCGAGCAGGGCGGGATCCTGACGGCGGTGCAGGAAGTCCTCGTAGGCCCGTCGCGCGGCCTGGCGCTCGACCACCTCACCTTCCATCCAGCTGCCCGAGATCTTCATGGCGAAGCGGCTGATGGTGGCGCCCACGGGCAAGGTGATGCGAAAGCGGCCCTCCCGGACACGGTCTTCGGGGTTGTAAAAGCGCAGGTGCAGCTCGGTGAAGGCGAGCGGGTCCTCGACCACGCCGCGCACCTTGACCGACACGAGCTCCAGACCCGCGCCGTCCGAGGAGGTCAGCTCAAAGGGGGCCGGACCGCCTTGCAGGGGCTGCTGGCCGCCCTTTTGCGGGACCAAGGCCCCCCTTTGCTGGCCAACCGCCGGCAGCGATCGGGTGAGGAGGAAGAGGGCCATCCCAGAAAAGGTCCGTCGGGTCGTTGTCATGCTGCCTCGCAAGGTGGGTGTCATCACAATGGCTTGCAACGCATGGACAGTCACCAGGATCTGGGTGTTCCCAAATATTTTGGGGCGACTGCCGGTTTCCGTCCGGTGCGTTATGGTTGGCCTGCCCGCCATGGCTGACATCCAACGTTTCGCCTATTTCGCGCGCTACATCGCCGAGCGTTTTCCGCGCGGTCGCGTTTTTGACGTGGCCGGCGGCAAGGGCATGCTGAACATCGAGCTGTCAAAGCTGGGCTTCGAGGTGCTCACCTTCGATCAGCGCCACAAACACCTCGACGTGCCCTACGCACAACGCACCTTCACGCTGGCCGAGCCCTGTGCCGCCGACCTCGTCGTGGGCATGCACCCGGACGGCGCCACGCGACTCATCGTCGAATACGCAGCACAGCACCGGATCCCCTTTGCCATTGTGCCCTGCTGTAGCGACAACAGCATGCCGTACAAGCAGTGGATGCGGTTTATTCATGGGCTGGCTGTGTCACACGGTTTCACAACGGTAGCGGAGGGCGAGCTGCCCATGCGTGGCCGCGCGCGCGTGCTACACGGGCAGTTTGCGACGCCCGCCTAGCGGGTGAGCAACGTCACGGCGAGCAGGCCAACGAGAGCCACAACGGCCAGCGGCAGCATGCGACGCCACCGCATCCGAAAGAACTGCGACGACGAGAAGCGCATTGAGCGGCGTGAGATGTCAAATGGCTCCACGCCTTCGGGCTCAGTCCTTGCCGCAGGATCATCCCAGAGTGACATCAACCCGGGTGGCAAGGTCTCGATGGCGAGGTGCAGGGCCGCCTGAAATTCACTCGCGGACGAGAAGCGATCCTTTGGATTGCGTGCAAGCGCCCGATCAATGACCTCCGAGAAATGACGGCCCAGCTCGGGTCTTAACTTGATGGCCGAGATCGGATCCTCGGTCACGGTGCGAACGAAGATGCGCTGCAGATCGGTCTCCTCGAATGGGTATTTTCCAGTCGCCGCCCGGTACAGCGTCACGCCCAGCGCGTACAGATCGGTGCGTCCGTCAATTTGAGAGGTGCTGCTCACCTGCTCTGGCGACATGAAGCGCGGCGTTCCCATCGTGAACCCAGGCCCCGTGCGCAGCGACGAGATACCCGAGGAGACGAGCGAGCGCGAAATACCAAAGTCGACGACCTTCACGGTGATCTCGGGCCCGCTGTCGACCAGGAAGATATTTTCCGGTTTGAGATCGCGATGCACGATCCCCTTGTCATGAATCGCGCCCAGTCCAGACAGCGACTGCGCCACCAGCTCGCACAGCTTCACCAGGCTCAACGAGGGACCATTTTCAAGACGCTCACCGAGCGAGCGTCCCGATAGAAGCTCCATGACCATGTAGAGCTCGCCGGTTGGCAGCTCTCCGAAGTCGAAGATCCCAACCACGTTGGGATGTTGTATCGACGCCGCGAGCTGCGCCTCGCGAATGAAGCGCTGCGTGCGAAGCGCCTGCTTGCCGGATTCCACCGTGCTCAGGAACTTGACCGCACAGGAACGCCCGAGTCGCTCGTGACGCGCACGCCAGACGGTTCCCATTCCCCCGGTGCCGATGAGGGCTTCAAGGGTGTATTTGCCTTCCAGGCTGTCTCCAATGGCGGGCAAGGTAGGGGAATATCCGAATAGGGTCTTCGTCAGGAACCTGCCAGGTCTTGATGCCGGGGCCGACGCCCGGGTTTCAGTCCACCCACATTTCCACCGAAGTACGCAAAGTCTTGGAAGCAAGCGACCCCCAAATACGAAACCTGCTCGATACAGGCTGGGTATTGGTGTCCGCGATCTTCGTGTTCTTCATGCAGGCGGGCTTCAAGTGCCTTGAGGTCGGTCTGACCCGCCGGAAGAGCGCGACCACGGTCGCAATGAAGAACCTCATCGACTGGGTCATCGCCGTGTTGTTCTTCTTCTTCATCGGCTTCGGCCTGATGTTTGGACACTCGGCGGGCGGCCTGATTGGCACCGATCTCTTCGCGCTCAAGGCGCTGCAGCAACCCGGTTCGCATGGACTCGGCGTGGTCTTCTTTCTGTTTCAGCTCGCGTTCGCAGGGACCGCATGCACGATCATCTCGGGTGCGATGTCCGAACGCTCGAAGTTCATCGCCTATCTTATTTGTGCGCTCGTGGTGTCCGCGCTCATCTATCCGGTCTTCGGGCACTGGGCCTGGGGTGGAATGTACTGGGGATCAAAAGACGGCTGGCTCGCGAAGCTCGGCTTCATCGACTTCGCCGGCTCAAGCGTCGTACACTCGACAGGCGCCTGGGTATCGCTCGTGGGCATCTGGATGGTTGGACCGCGGACCGGACGTTTCGATGCCGATGGGACCCCGCGGGTGATCCGCGCCAACAGCCCTGCATACGCCACACTTGGCGTGTTCATATTGTGGGTCGGCTGGTGGGGCTTCAATGGCGGCAGCACCCTCGCGCTTAACGAAGATGTCGGCCCTGTGCTGCTGAACACGAACCTCGCTGCTGCAATGGGCGGTCTCGTGGCGCTCGCGCAGGTCTTCGTCAACGCCCGGCATGACGACATCGTGGAAAAATTTCTGGGTGGCGTGCTCGGAGGACTGGTGGCCGTCACGGCGGGCTGTCAGGTGCTCGACCCGCTCGGCGCCCTGATCGTCGGGACACTCGCGGGACTCGTACACAACCTCGGCAGCGATCTGTTGGTACGATGCAGGCTGGATGATCCCGTGAGCGCCATCCCGGTTCACGGGTTCTGCGGCGTCCTCGGCACACTGTGCGTCGGTTTATTCGGACGGTCCGAACACCTGCACCACGATCGCCTGACCCAAATCGGCGTGCAGGCCCTCGGCGCCGCAGTCTGCTTCGTGTGGGCCACCACGGTGGCCTATGCCACGTTCTGGATGTTGAAGCGCACGGTTGGGTTGCGGGTATCCGTCACGGAAGAAGACATCGGCGCAGGACTCACGCCGGACCACGACCTCGCGAATGCCAGCGCTGGCCGCAAGGCCTAGCTCAACGCTGCGGTGACAGCGGCGGGAAAAGCCGCGTGGTGTCGCTGTCAAACAGCGGATCGCGCTCGCTCAGCAC
>Ga0169931_10009297_pt1 | contig 14200 bp, 14 predicted proteins | sample Kivu_15m_20L_FD_129675 | JGI IMG/M metagenome (GOLD analysis project Ga0169931, IMG submission 129675) | Freshwater microbial communities from Lake Kivu, Western Province, Rwanda to study Microbial Dark Matter (Phase II) - Kivu_15m_20L... | ecosystem: Environmental > Aquatic > Freshwater > Lake...
GACACCACCTCTTCCATGGGGGGGATTGCCTTAGATTTTTCCTTGGCAGATGTGTGGTATGCCTCTGTACAAAAATGTTTTGGCTTGCCAGCAGGCTTGGGCGTTCTTTTGCTTTCGGGTAAGGCCAAAGAAAAAGTGGTTCGAAAAGGAGAGCGGGGCCGCTACAACAGCCTTAGCTTTATGCTGGAAAATGCTGCCAACTACCAGACCCATTATACACCTAATGTGCTGGGCATTTACTTGCTTTTCCGTGTCCTTCAAGACCTAGACCCCATCGCTCAAGTGGATGGACGGCTTCGCCAAAGAATGGCAGTATTGGAACAGGCGATTGAAGGCTCTCCTGTGTTCCAGTTGTTAGTGGATAATCCTGCTACAAGAAGTACTACCGTGGCAGCCATTGCTGCATCCGATCAAGTGATTTCTGCAGTGAAGAAAGCAGCAGAATTGGAAGGGATCCAGCTGGGTGGAGGCTATGGACCCCTCAAATCCAGTAGTTTTCGGGTAGCCAATTTTCCTGCTATCACCGATGCAGAGTTTGGGCGAATGGTTGATTTTTTAGCTTCCTATAGGCCCTAAAAAAAGTCCCAATTTGATCGGGACTTTTTTTATTCTAGGATAAGAAATTTTTAGCTTTCAGTTTTCTCAATGGGTTGGGTTCCATCTTGTAGTTCACCTTCCTTGCTCGCTACCACGGCTGCTACTACCACATCTCCAGTGATATTCACCACCGTTCGGAACATGTCCAGGATTCGGTCAGGGGCCATGATTAATGCAATACCCGCTGCGGGTACGCCGATCGCTTCCAGTACTACAATGAGCATGATCAAACCTGCGCCGGGTACGCCTGCAGATCCTACTGCAGCCAAAGTGGAGGTCAACACAATCATCACTTGCTGGCCGAAGGTGAGTTCCATGCCCAAAGCTTGAGCGATAAATACCGCGGCAACACTTTGGTACAAACTGGTACCGTTCATGTTGACCGTTGCGCCTAGCGGAAGGACAAAACTGGAAATGTTTTCAGAAACGCCCAATTCCTCCTGGGTTAGTTTCATGGTTACCGGGAGGGTAGCATTACTAGAACTGGTAGAGAAGGCTAGCAATTGTGCTGGGCGGATGGCTTTAAAGAAGAGGCCTACAGGCACCTTGGTTAGGGTCTTCAGCAGAAGAGGGAAGACCACCAGCATGACTGTGAAAAGACCTGCCAAGACAATCAAACTGTACTTGAGTAGTGCTAAAAGTAGGCTGACCGCTGAATCGGGATCGTCTCCAGCAATCTCCACAATTAAGGAGGCCATCAAAGCAAATACCCCATAAGGAGCGATGACCATGATGTAATTGACAATCTGGGTAATTACCTCATTGAACCCGTCAAAGAAGGCCATAACAGGTTCAGCTTTTGATCTAGGAATTTGGAGGAGGGCAATTCCTGCAAGTATGGCAAAAAACACCACTTGCAGCATGGCCGCATTATTGGTGGTGGCCAAAAAGAAGTTTTGGGGCACCATATCCACAAAGGGTTGCAATGGGCTTTGGTCTTGAAGTTGTGCTGCAGATGCTGCACGCTTGCCAGCATCTCCTTCATACAAGGACATCAAATTTACTCGAGTGGACTCAGGCAAAGCGGCCCCAGGTTCAAACAAATTCACCAAGCCAAGACCGATACTAATGGACACAACGGTGGTGATTAGGAAGAGGAAGAGGGTTCGGCCACCAATGCGGCTCAACTTGGAGATGTCACCCAAGTTGGATACGCCAATAATCAAGGAGGCAAGCACCAGAGGCATGGCAATCATTTTGAGCCCATTGATGAAAATAGTTCCAACTGGCTTGATGTAGTCCAAGGTGATCCACTTGGGCATGCCCGTTTTAATGGAAATCAATCCAAAGGCAAGGCCAAGAACAAGTCCGATAATGATTTGCGTGTGAAGAGGTAATTTTTTCAAAAATTCTTTGGGTTAAAGGGCTTCAAGTTTATTGGATTTTGAAAGTAATAGAAAGTCTGCAAGAACTAAAGCTGCCATGGCTTCTACGATGGGAACTGCTCGAGGGACTACGCAGGGATCGTGGCGGCCTTTCCCGCTTACGGTGACCGCTTCTCCAGCCGTATTAACTGAGGATTGGTCTTGCATCAAGGTGGCTACTGGCTTAAATGCCACACGGAAGTAGATGTCTTCCCCATTGCTGATTCCTCCTTGTATTCCTCCCGAGTGATTGGTGAGGGTTTGGATTTTTCCGTCTTGCTGTACAAAGGCATCGTTGTGCTGAGAACCTCGGAGGGTTACCCCTTCAAAGCCACTACCGTATTCAAATCCTTTGACTGCATTGATGCTCAACATGGCTTTGCCAAGGTCGGCATGAAGCCGGTCAAATACGGGCTCTCCTAATCCTGGAGGGCAATTTTTGATGACGCAGGAGACGATGCCTCCGATGGTGTCTCGGTCTTTTCGCACTTGATCGATGTGGGCAATCATCACTTCCGCCAAGGCGGGGTCTGGACAGCGAACGATGTTGCCCTCAGCCAAGTCCAAATTGAGGTCGGTATAGGGTTTTTCAAGTTGGATTTCACCCACTTGGGAGACATAGGCTTGAATGGTAATTCCTTTGGTGGCGAGCAGTTGCTTGGCGATGGCTCCGCCAGCTACACGGGCGGCTGTTTCACGGGCACTGGATCTTCCTCCGCCACGATAATCCCGATGCCCATACTTTTCAAAGTAGGTGTAGTCGGCGTGGGAAGGGCGAAAGGTATCCGCGATGTGCGCGTAATCCTTACTTTTTTGGTCCTCGTTTGGAATAAGGATGCCGATGGGCGTCCCTGTAGTTTTTCCTTCAAATACACCAGAAAGCAATTCGATTTCGTCTTCTTCTTTGCGTTGCGTAGTGATTTTGGATTGACCGGGTTTCCGACGCTGCATTTCAGCCCGTAATTTTTCCAAGTCTAAGGTTAAGCCTGCAGGACAGCCATCTAGGATCGCTCCCAGTGCCTTTCCATGGGACTCGCCAAAGGTGGTGAGTCTAAACAGTTTGCCGAAGGTATTGCCCATTATTTTTTACGGATGATGATTACGGCTAATAGAATAAGTGCGCCAAGAAGTAACACATTGATTGTGTTGGAAAAATAGTACTTATATCGCTGGTTTAAAAACTGGTTGCTTTCAGTGGCGATTTTATCGTAAATGCCACCCAACCGTTGTCCTGAAAGCGCCTCATTGACTTTGGACTCTCCAGTCACTTGGATGATTGCTTGGGGCTTGAGCGTGTCGTACACTTCGCGCTCTGGATCAAAATAAATCCAGTTAAAGTACTTGTTGAGGGGGTAATCGCCTGCCTCATTTAACGTAATGAAGTAGTCAAATTCTTTAATTCCAGACACCCTGCCATAACCACGGTTGATTTGCTGCCTTACATTGGGATCAAAGGCATTTAGGTTGGTGCCCGGGAGCCGATTAGGAGCTGCAAGAGCGTTGATATTCCCTACCCCAGCAATTCCAAAGTTGTAAGCAAAGCCTTCACCAGTTTTTGCATTTAGGGTGGTGATGTTTTCTCGCAGTTGGAATACTCCTACGGCGACTTCACTTTTTAGAGGGTGGGGAGGAAGGGGTTTGACCGTGATGACGCGAGGTGCAGAGTAAAAGGTCTTGAAATCTTCCTGACGGTTTGCTCCAAATAGCGAAGGGTTTTTGGCCACCTTGTACTTGATCATCTCCCAAGGGACACGTGGAATTTCGATTTTTCCTTCAGAAAATGGAAAAAAGGTGCTTTCAAAGACCTTGAATTTCACCCATCTTTTCCCGTTTAATTCTATCGTTTCGGGCTCGATGGTGGTGATGCTGAAGTTCTCTTCCCAGGCATTGGCAGGCTTCAATTTTTTTAGAATGGCATCAATTTGTTTGCCTGCCTCATGAAACTGGAAGGGGGCCTGGTTTTTTTCAGACATAAAAAAGGAGATGTCCATCGTAAAGCCCTCGCCCGCAAATATTTCGGATTTGTCTATTCCCACAGAGAAAAAGGCATCGTCTGCGATTTCTACAAATTCTGGAAGTTCGTTGCTTCTACCAAAAAAGTCTCCAAAAGGATCGTAGGTATTTCCTCCGCCTCCGGAAGCACTTGCAGCAGCATCGGCTACCGTGATTCGCTTTCCGGGAGAGGAGTAGGCTTGACCATTGATTAAGACCGAAAATTTTCCAAGAGTAAACTGTCCTTTCCGGGTGGGTTTGTAGTATTGGATGATGCTGTTGGAACTACTCATCTGTCCATTGATGATGTTCATCGAGGAGGACTGAGAGATCCCTTGTTTTTGAAATTCTTGAATCTCGGGGAATTGATCGTAAGACTTTATTTTTTCATTGGACAGGGTGACCTTGATGGTAAAGGTCTCGTTGATTCCGATTTGATCGGGTCCAAGATCCACCTTTACTTCTTGTCCAAATGCATGTTGTCCTGCAAGCAGGGCAAGGCAAAAGAGAAGCAGTAGGTGTCGTGCTGTCGTGATCATTGTTGCGAAAATAGGAGAATTTCAACTAGGTCCTTCAAAATAACGCAACATCTTGGGATATGCTGCCGTAGAAAAACTTAAAATCAGTTAATGCCTTCAAAATTTTTAGACTATGCTGGATTACGTAAAGACTATTTTACAGAAAGTAAGCTTCAATAGGGTTCTTTTTGAACGGGAACTGAAAAAAGGAATTTGCTACTTGCTTCCCGAGGAATTTTTAGAATTCAAAGTTTGGTGCTATGCAAAGTTTGGTCACCTGCATCAGGCCATCCTACTGCGCCATGTGGGGCCCCTGGCTTTACTTCCAAGGGCATAAAAAGCAAATCCCCTGAACTTCTCAGGGGATTTGTATGTGGTTTAGTTTTTAATCCTTCGTTGCAAAATCGGGGTAAGCCCGCATCTGGTGTTCGTTGATGTCTAGGCCTTCGACCTCTTCTTTTTCATCGACCCGAATGCCGACCGTTCGCTTTAGGGTGAAGAAAATCAGCCAGGAGCTACCAAAGCAAAAGGCACCTACAGCTGCGATTCCTATAAGTTGGGAGATAAGCTGGTTCAATCCTGCCAAATCCCCAAATATCCCGACGGCCAATGTACCCCAGATCCCACCAATGAGGTGTACTGCAATTGCTCCTACTGGATCATCGATTTTGAGTTTGTCAAAAGCAATGACCGAAAGTACTACCAAGACTCCACCGATGGCTCCAATGTAAATGGAATCCATCACGCCCATTTTGTCGGCGCCTGCGGTGATGCCTACTAGACCAGCCAAGATCCCATTGAGCACCATGGTGATGTCGTAGGTTTTGAATTTGATATAAGAGGTGAGGAGTGCTCCGATGGCACCAGCGGAAGCAGCAAGCGAGGTGGTCACAAATACGCGAGAAACGGTGCCTGGGTCTGCGCTCAGGACAGAGCCGCCATTGAATCCAAACCAGCCAAACCAGAGTAGGAATACCCCCATTGTTGCCATGGGGATGTTGTGACCTGGAATTGCCTTCATACCGGTTGGCGTATATTTTCCGATTCGTGGACCAAGAAGAAATGCGCCTACCAAGGCTGCCCAACCCCCTACGCTGTGTACGATGGTGGATCCAGCAAAATCATAAAAGGGAGTTTCCAGGGTATTTAAGAATCCTCCTCCCCACTTCCACATGCCTACCACTGGGTAGCAAAAGCCTACATAGATTAGGGAGAAGATGATAAAGGGTCCCAGCTTTACTCGTTCGGCAACTGCTCCAGATACAATGGTGGCAGCTGTTGCAGCAAACATCGCTTGAAAGATAAAGTCAGTGAAATAGGTGTAGCCTGCATTGTAATTGCTACTGTCCCAGCCCTCAGGAAGGGAGAGACCAAATCCCGAGAATCCAAAGAAGGCGCCTGCAAAGTCAGTCCCAGGATACATCAGGTTGAAGCCCACGAAGGCATAGGAGAGGATCCCGATGGCCGGGATAATCGTGTTTTTAAAGAGGATGTTGACGGTGTTTTTAGCTCGGGTTAGGCCTGCTTCTAGGGTGGCAAATCCGAGGTGCATGATAAAAATCAACAAGGTGGATATCATCATCCAGAGGTTGTTGATGGTGAATAGGTCTTGAACAGGTGCTTCCATAGTTGAGAGAGCGGTGGCGGTGAAGTGATATAGAAATGATTAGAGGGCGGCTTCGCCCGTGTCTTGGTTGCGAATGCGGTAGGCTTCGAGTACATCGTAGACGAAAATTTTCCCGTCGCCTACTTCGTTGGTTTTTCCTTCTTGGAGGATGCAGTTGATGACGCCTTCTGCTAAATCGTCTGGAACCACGATTTCAAGTTTGGTGCGCGGAATGTAGGCGGGCTCGTAGGCTACTCCTCGGTACGTTTCCTGTCGGGCATGTTCAAATCCCATCCCTTTTACTTCGTAGAAGGAGAGAAACTTGACGCCCAATTTGGAAATGCATCGGTGGATGTAATCAAATCGAGAGGTGCGGATGATGGCTTCGATTTTTTTCATTTTTTCAAGGAAGGAAAGGTTTTGTTGAAAACAGGATGAAAAATAAGTTAATATTTTATTAAAAATAAAAAATTAAGATTAAAAAAGAATCAGAAAAATAAAAAAATATGTTTTTGATTTAAAAATTGGTTAAAAAATGAAGTAAAAAATAAAAAAATAAATAAAAAAAAATGAAAATAGGTTTAAAAATGAACTTTAGTAAAATTCATCTGTATTTGTTCAGAATAGAATTCGGGATATTTTTGCCTACGTTTTTTTAAGAGATACAATAATGACAAGGAAACCAACACTCGTAGTCTTGGCAGCCGGAATGGGCAGTCGCTATGGAGGAAATAAGCAAATTGATGGTTTTGGCCCGAATGGAGAGACTATTTTGGAGTATTCTATTTTTGATGCCATCCGCGCTGGATTTGGCAAAGTAGTATTTATCGTCCGGCAGGAAATCCTGGAAATTGCTCAGGAGAAATTTATGCCCAAGCTGCAGGGAAAAATTGAAGTGGACTGGGTGCTGCAATCTTTGGACAGTTTCGTACCTACCGATCTGAAGCAAGCGGATCGTGTGAAGCCATTTGGAACAGCACATGCTGTACTTTGTGCAAAGGATGCGGTACAGGAGCCCTTTGCAGTGATCAATGCAGATGACTTTTATGGAAAGGAAGCGTTTGCCATTCTGGGGAAATTTTTGACCACTGAGGTACGTCCCAATTTGCATGCAATGGTAGGATATGCGCTTAAAAATGTACTTTCTGCTCATGGAACGGTGAGTCGGGGCGTGTGCGATACGAATGCCAAGGGGCAACTCATCGGCATGACAGAGCGAACTTCCATTGCACAGGAAGGTGACAAAATCTTCAGTCGAGGAGAAGGGGAGGCCTTGGAAATTGCGCCTGACACGCCAGTAAGTATGAATTTCTGGGGATTTCACCCCGCCGTTTTCCAAGCGATTGAAACGATGTGGCAGGAGTTTTTGCCCGCCAATTTGGGCAATTTGAAGTCCGAATTCTATATCCCTACGGTAGCCAACAACCTGATTCAAGCCAACGAAGCGGCGTTTGAAATTTTACCAGGAGGAAAAACCTGGTTTGGGGTGACCTATACCGAGGATCGTCCCGTAGTGATTGAGACTCTGCAGCAGCTACACGCGCAAGGAGAATATCCAACTACTTTGTGGTAAATAAAAAAAGGGGCTTCGGCCCCTTATTTTTTGGATACCACCCCATCCTCCACCAAAAAATAAGCCACCTCGGCTTGAATGGTTTCCAGAATTTCCTTGGAGCGCTCCGGCCGCGCATCGGTAATGAAGAGCTGCCCAAAGTTGCCCTGTGACACCAGCTGCAGAAGCTTGGCAATGCGCTCCTCATCCAACTTGTCAAAAATATCATCGAGCAATAGCAAGGGTTTTTCACCCTTGGCTTTTTCAAACAATTCAAATTGAGCCAATTTCAAGGCAATGATAAAGGACTTCTGCTGTCCTTGGCTCCCGAACTTCTTTAGGGGATGGGAGTCAATCTGGAAATCAAAATCATCTTTATGGATACCCACATGGCTATTTTTGATGGCGAAATCTTTAGGCCGCATACTCAAGTAGTATTGCGTGAAATCCTCCCGCAGTGCTTCAGTCTCGTAACTTAAACCCACTTGTTCCCTTCCTGTGGATAATTCCTCGTAATACCGCTGCAAGGAGGGGTTTATTTCTTGAATCAATGCCGCCCGCCTTAGGGCAAGGGATTGGCTCAAAGGAATCAGTTCTTCTTCGTAGGTGGACAGTAGGCTGAGGTCTCGCCGGCCCGTGTCTGCAAACTGCTTCAAAAGGGCATTGCGTTGTTTGAGAAAATGGTGGTAGCGGATCAGTTGAACCAAGTAAGGATGATCCACCTGCGCAAGAAGGCCATCGAAAAATTTCCGTCTATCCTCACTTCCTCCCTTAATCAATTCAGTATCGTCTGGAGCAATCAAGACCAGCGGAATTTTACCCACATGGTCGCTGACCTTATCTACTGCCTTTCCGTTTTGAAAAATCAGTTTCTTTTTCCCCTGCTCCAAGGTGCAGCGCACTTCCAAGGGACTAGATGCTACACTAAACTTCCCTTTTACAGTAAAAAACTCCGCATTGTGCTGAATGCTCAAGGCATCGCTAGACTGCAGGGCACTTTTGGTTAGGGAGAGGTAGTGGATTCCGTCCAGCACATTTGTTTTTCCACTCCCATTTCGCCCTAGCAAGCAATTGATTTGCGGGCTAAAGGTCAACTTGCTCTGGAGGTGGTTTTTAAATTGAATGAGTTCTAGAGACTCTAAAATCATGTGAAAGGCGAATTATTTATTAGGCAGCCTAATTTTTAGGTCGGGATTACTATATTTGAGGCCTAAAATAGCACATTTTGATCAGTACCCTATGGCAAAGAAAACTGCAGCGGCAAAGACCAAGGTAAACTACTCCAAAGAGACCTATGCTTTCTGGTACGAAAGCATGCTTTTAATGAGACGTTTTGAGGAAAAGGCAGGTCAATTGTATGGCCAACAGAAGATCAGAGGATTTTGTCACTTGTACATCGGTCAGGAGGCTTGTGCCTCTGGTGCAATCACTGCCTTGACCAAAGATGATAAGTGGATTACGGCTTACCGCTGCCATGCCCATCCACTAGGCTTGGGTACTGACCCGGGAGCGATTATGGCTGAATTGTATGGGAAAGCTACCGGAACCACCAAAGGTAAAGGAGGCTCCATGCACATTTTCGATAAGGAACGTAATTTCATGGGAGGCCATGGAATTGTAGGTGCTCAGATTCCGATGGGTTTGGGCGTAGCCTTTGCTGAAAAATACGCAGGCACCAAAAATGTATGTATTGCGAAAATGGGGGATGGTGCAGTGCGTCAAGGAGCAGTCCATGAGGCCTTCAATCTAGCCATGATTTACAAAAGCCCAGTGATTTTTGTCATTGAAAACAATGGCTATGCCATGGGCACCTCAGTAGCGCGCACTTCCAATGTGACTGAATTGTATAAAATTGGAGAGGCATATGGCATGCCTTCTTTTCCGGTAGATGGGATGAATGTGGAAGCCATTCACGAGGCCGTGGCAGAAGCCGCAGCGAGAGCGCGTAGAGGCGATGGACCGACGCTATTGGAATTTAGAACCTACCGATTTAAAGGACACTCCATGTCGGATCCTCAAAAATACCGTAGCAAGGAAGAAGTAGAAGAATACAAGCAGCGTGACCCAATCGAGCAGGTACTGGCTACTATCCTTGAAAACGAATTGATGACCGAAGCGGAAATCGAAGCAATCAATAAAAAAGTAAAATCTCAGGTAGAAGAAGCAGTTAAATTTGCCGAAGAGTCACCTTGGCCAGATGGAATGGACGCCTTTAAGGACGTGTACGTTCAGGAAGACTATCCTTTTGTAATGGAATAAGCGCCGTGAAGGCCACACAGGTATTACTTGTGTAATCGATAAAAATCGTATATTTGCGACCGAAATTTGAGCAACATGGCTAAGAAAGAAACAAAAAAATCAGACCAAAACGAACTCATCGAAAACCCAGAGGTGATCGCAGAGAAATTAGTTCCTGGAGAGGATTTTTTGAAAAACAACAGCAAAATACTCGCAGGAGTACTTGCAGTGGCTATCGTATTGATTGGAGGAATTTTGTTTTTTCAATACAATACCCAACAACAAAATGAAAAAGCACAAGCTGAAATGTTTCAGGCTGTCTATTTCTTTGAACAAGACAGTGTGGACTTCGCACTCAATGGGGACGGCATCAACAAAGGCTTTTTGAATATCATTGAAAGTTATCCACGTACGGATGCGGCTAATTTGGCTCATTTTTACACAGGATCGATTTACCTATCCCAGAAAAAATTTCAGGAAGCGCTCACACATCTTGAGGAATTTTCTTCCGACGACTACTTGGTACAAGCCAAAGCCTACTCTTTGGTTGGTGATGCCAACTTGGAATTAGGTAAGACAGAGGAGGCCATTGCTCAATACACAAAGGCTGCTCGTACCAACGAGAACAAGTACATGTCACCCAAATACTTGGCCAAACTTGCAGTTGCTCAAGAGGAAGCAGGTAAAATCGAAGATGCAATCAAAACCTATGCAGAAATCGAAGAGAAATACTACGAGTCTTTTGAATTTGCTGCTGCCCGAAAACACAAAGCGCGCTTGGAAGGCCTTGCCACTAAGTAATACTTTGTAAAAGTATACTAGAAGAGTAAGGCGCTTGGTGTCTTACTCTTTTTTGTTTCTATCCCCTTTTCCCCCTACCATTTCTATGGCCAGTTCCTTAAAAAACCTCAGCGACTACAACACCAACAACTTGATTGACGTCTCCAGCAAGCGCTTTGCGGTGGTGGTGTCCGAATGGAACGAGGAGGTCACGGAGTCCTTGTATTCCGGCACTTACCAAACCCTAATCCAGCATGGCGTAAAGTCTGAAAATATTCTTCGAAAGCAGGTTCCTGGTTCCTTTGAACTTTCACTTGGTGCACAATGGTGCGCGCAGCAATCGGAGGTAGATGCAGTCATCTGTCTAGGCTGTGTGATACAAGGAGAAACACGTCACTTTGATTTTATCTGTGATGCGGTAGCCCAGGGAATCACTCAGGTCAACTTGAAATACAACAAGCCGGTGATATTTGGGGTGCTGACCACCCAAACCCAGCAACAGGCTCTTGACAGAGCAGGAGGAAAGCATGGCAACAAGGGTGATGAGGCTGCCATCACGGCTATCAAAATGCTCGGATTTTAATCATTTAAGTTGATTTACACGTGAAAATAATGAAGTTTGGAGGGACCTCTGTGGGGCGTCCCGAACGAATGCATCAAGTGAAGGACTTGATCACGCGAAGCACAGAACCCACCTTGGTGGTGCTTTCTGCCCTATCTGGGACAACCAATGCCTTGGTAGGCATCGGGGAAGCCTTGGCCGCTGCCGATAAGGGGCTTGCCAAGAATCGAATCGATACCCTTCATGCCAATTATTTGAGTTTTTATCCTGAGTTGTTGGCGAGCCCAAATGCTAGAGCAAAGGCGGAGGAGATCCTCAAGGAACACTTTGAATTTCTGAACATCCTATTAAAAATCTCATTCAACGAAGCGATTCAACGAGATATTTTGGCTCAAGGAGAATTGCTATCCACCAAACTTTTTCATACTCTTTTGGAGGAATTGGGAATCTACTCAGTCTTGTTGCCTGCTTTGGAGTTCATGAGCATTGATGAAAATTCAGAGCCCGAGTTGGGGAAAATTTCGGAACGCTTGCAAGCACTTCTTGCCCAATATCCTGATCAGCGACTCTTCATCACCCAAGGCTATATTTGCAAAAATCACCGAAACGAGGTAGATAACCTCAAACGTGGGGGTAGCGATTACACCGCTTCCCTTGTAGCCGCAGCCCTACAAGCTTCCGTATGTGAGATTTGGACCGATATTGATGGCATGCACAACAATGATCCCCGTGTGGTAGATCGAACCCGTCCCATAGCAGAACTTTCCTTTGACGAGGCGGCGGAGTTGGCCTACTTTGGGGCTAAAATACTTCATCCTGCCTCCATCTGGCCTGCCCAATTGCACAATGTACCTGTTAGGCTTCTCAATACCATGGATCCTGCCGCACCTGGCACATTAATTAAAGCAGAGGTGGCAGAAATTGGCGTAAAAGCCATTGCTGCCAAAGACGGCATTACCGCCATCAAAATAAAGTCCAGTCGCATGCTTTTGGCCTATGGATTTTTGCGCCGCATCTTCGAAGTCTTCGAATCCTTTAAGACGCCAATCGACATGATTACTACCTCTGAGGTAGCCGTGTCTGTAACCATTGATGACTTAAGCCATTTGGAACAAATCGTAGAAGAACTGCGTCGATTTGGCACCGTGGAAGTGGACTCCAACCAGGCGATTGTGTGCGTGGTAGGCAATCAAGTAGCGGAAACAAAAGGAGCCATCCAATCCGTCATGGACTCGCTCGTGGATATTCCTATTCGGATGGTATCCTTTGGAGGGAGCAAACACAACGTGTCCATCTTGATTGATGCCCAATACAAGGTGCAGGCTCTCAAAAGCCTCAATGAAGGCGTATTTTCGTGGTGATTTGCTAATTCAATGTCTACTCCCAAACCCGGATTTCTGCATCGTCTGCAAAATAAGTGGCAACTGAAAAGCCTGACCCAAGTGCTATTGGTGTTACTTGTATTTGCCTGTACAGGTACTACCATCTTATTGATTAAGAATCCGATCCTTAGTTTTTTTGGTATCGGAAGAGGTGGAGGGTTGATGAATACACTTGCTTACCTTCTGCTGGTGCTGCCCTTGTATCAAATTATGCTGTTGATCTATGGCTTTATCTTTGGGCAGTTTCGCTTCTTTTGGGAAAAGGAAAAGCAATTGGTGAAGCGGATTGGGGGAATTTTTATCCGAAAAAAATAGGGCCTCCAGATTAACTGATTCGGCTCCAGTTGACAGCAGTGTTTTTCTGCTGCCGTACCTGCCGAAGAATAGCGAAATGTTCTGGACTCGCTAAAGTAGGATCTACCGCCAACACTTGCTGTGCAGCATCTCGTGCTAAGGTGAGCAAAGGAGCATCCTTGCTCAAGTCGGCAATCAAGAGATCGGTGATGCCACTTTGTTGGGTCCCCATGAGATCACCTGGTCCACGGAGTCTTAAGTCCACATCTGCGATTTCAAAGCCATCGTTGGTGCGTACCATGGTTTCCAGTCGAATTCGAGAATCTCGGCTGAGCTCGTACTTGCTCATCAAGATGCAGTAACTCTGTTCGGCACCCCTTCCTACTCTGCCGCGTAACTGATGCAGTTGGGAAATTCCAAATCGCTCTGCATTTTCAATAATCATCACCGAGGCGTTGGGTACATTGACTCCTACTTCAATCACGGTGGTAGCCACCATGATCTTCGTTTCCCCTTTCACGAATCGTTGCATCTCGTAATCCTTGTCTTCGGCCTTCATGCCCCCATGGACGATGCTTAGCGGAACTTGCGGAAATGCTCGTGCAATGCTTTCGTAGCCATCCATGAGATTTTTAAGGTCCAGGCTTTGGGACTCTTCGATCAGTGGATAGACGATGTACACCTGCCGACCTTTTTTGATTTCCTCCTGCATAAAACCAAAGACCTTGAGGCGATCCTTGTCGTAGCGGTGCACCGTTTGAATGGGCTTCCGCCCAGCAGGCAGCTCGTCGATCACGGAGACCTCTAGGTCCCCATACAAGGTCATGGCCAAGGTACGAGGAATAGGGGTAGCCGTCATGACGAGCACATGGGGCTGGTACTGCTCATTTTTAGCCCACAATTTGGCCCGTTGGGCTACGCCAAATCGATGCTGTTCATCTACAATAGCCAAGCCCAGGTTTTTGAATTGAACGACCTCTTCCAAAAGCGCATGCGTTCCTACCAGGAGGGTCAACTCCCCGGATTCTAAGGCTTCATGCAAGACTTTGCGAGCGGCTTTTTTGGTGGAGCCAGTAAGCAAGGCTATCTGCAGGCCCATGGAGGTAGCAAAGTGGCGCAAGCCTTCGTAGTGCTGGTTGGCCAGAATTTCGGTGGGGGCCATCAAGCAAGTTTGCGCCCCTGAGCCGATCGCTAGCAGCATGCTGATGAATGCGACCATGGTTTTCCCACTTCCCACATCACCTTGAATCAGACGGTTCATCTGTTTGCCAGAGCGCATGTCTTCAAAAATTTCTCGAATCACCCGTTTCTGCGC
>Ga0169931_10009298_pt1 | contig 14200 bp, 14 predicted proteins | sample Kivu_15m_20L_FD_129675 | JGI IMG/M metagenome (GOLD analysis project Ga0169931, IMG submission 129675) | Freshwater microbial communities from Lake Kivu, Western Province, Rwanda to study Microbial Dark Matter (Phase II) - Kivu_15m_20L... | ecosystem: Environmental > Aquatic > Freshwater > Lake...
CAAGCGTTCCGGTGTTTTCCACAAAAGACCTGACGCCATCAAGGAATTCTGAGGCCTCCTCAGTGTTCTTACGCTGGGAGCCTATAGAGGAGAAATAGCTTGGTCTATCAAAGTTGCCAATGGCGTACAACATATCTTGCTGAGTCTGGCCGAATGCCTTTTTCCAGTCAGCCGAGATGGCACGTCTGGCGAGTTCGGATTCGACCCAAAGGAAATTTGGGTCGTGGTCAATGACTCTGGCGATTAAATTGTTGTAACCGTCCCGATCGGCGTCCTTGGAAACCGAAACCTCTGCCTTGTTCTGCGCCAAACCCTTGCTATTCTTCGCCATCTTGAGGGCAAGGTTCTGATCAGCCCTGAACACGGACCTAGAGCTACCAGCACCTAGGTAAGGTAGGAAATCTCTGAGGTACTTCAGCTTTTGAGCAAAGCTGGGAAGGGTCTTGAGCGTCTTAATGTTGAAACCCTCTGGATACTGAGCGGTTTCATCCATGCCCTCAATAATAGCCAACTCCAAAATGGGTTCAGCTTGCTCGGTTTGCTCGAAAAGGTAAGTCAATAGCTTCTTAAGTTCCATACTAGTCTAAGTATTTCTACGAATAGTTCTATCTCCCCAGAACTGCTTCCTAATTGGTAGGGTTCCACTAGGTTAATAGCAAATGGTTCAGACTAAACAATCAGTTGAGAAGCTTCGAACACGCCTTACCAGGAAACGTAGAAAAACCAGGTACAAGACCGGGATTCACGTTTCTCCGAAGTGTACTTCGCCCATCGCCTATCGTTCTTCCTGGGAGAAAGCTGTGTGCTGCTACCTTGACGAAAATGAACTTGTGGTCAAATACTCCTACGAGCAGCTCATCATTCCCTACAAGTCAAATATCCGAACGGCTCGCATCAGACGTTACTTTCCAGACTTCCTTGTGGAGTACGTTGATGGTAAGAAAAAGCTGGTCGAGGTCAAGAGAGAGAATCAGCTAAACAATCCATACGTCAAAAAGAAAGCTGAGGCCGCAATCCTATGGTGCAAAGAACACGAAGACCAAAATCTGACCTACGAGTTCTGGACGGAGAAGCTAATTCGACCGCTCCTGAAACTCTATCAGGCCCAACTACCTCAGAAGCCGCCAAAGGCCAAGAAGGCGAAAAAGAAAAAGACCAAAGTCTCATCGAAGTAGACGTTGGGCTTGACATTTCCACAAGCGTTGTGGGAATTTGTGTCATTGAGTCCAAGACGGGTAAGACGCTTTACCTGGATCATGCCCAATTGACGAAGTACACAAATGAGTACGACAAGGCCGACAAGTTCGACTTCGAATGGCTTAACCTGAACCAGTGGAAGGTTCGAAAGGTCTACATCGAGGAGGCGGCCAAAAAGTTCTCACCAGGCTTTTCCTCGGCTGACACGATTATGACCCTTGGCCGCTTCAACGGGATTTTATCCTATTTGGTGTACCGTGCCACAAAGGTCAAGCCAATCATGGTCAACGTTAGATCGGCCCGTTCCAAGCTTGGGATTAAGATCAACTACTCGGACAAGACGAAATCAACCAAACAGAAAGTCTTCGAGATGGTTAAGCAGTTAAATCCAAGCTTTGTTTGGGTTTCGCATATTGCGAAAACAGGTCAGTTTAAAGGTCAAAGCGTGTATGATAAGGTGAACGAAGATCGTTCTGATGCCTGGGTTATCTGTCGTGGCGGACAGATGCTTGGGCTATAGGGGAAAAATGGCCGACCATTCGAAAAAGAAGGTGAGTCTCCCACGAGACCCATTCGACTACTATCCAACTCCTGGCTGGTGTGTGGATCGGTTATTGGAGGCTGAGGTTCTACCTAAGAACAAGAGCGTCTGGCTTGAACCCTCTGCCGGTGACGGAGCAATCATTCGTTCCGTTAGCAAGTTCTCCAAAATCGATGGTGACACCATTGTCAAGTATGATCCGTTGTGGGTCGCCTATGAGATTCAGCCACGGTTCAAGGAACCCCTTGAGGCGCTCGTTCCACCCTCCCAGGTGACCATCGATAATTTCTTGGACCTCGGAGGACGGCTTAGTCTCGGCGTTGTTCCCACTGTTGTAATTGGGAATCCGCCCTATTCCAGTGCCTTGGATTTCGTCAAGAAGGCAATGGAGCTTAAGCCCCACTATATCTGCTTCCTTCTCAGGATTAGCTTCCTGGGCTCGGAGGAACGTTCCAACTTCATGCGTGTTAACATGCCCGACGTGTACATGCTTCCAAACAGACCATCCTTCCGTGGTAACGGAGCCGACACATCAGAGTATGCCTGGTTCTGTTGGAAACTTGTTGGAAATGGCTACAGTTCTGGTACCGGTAAGGTTCAGATTCTAGGAAGCACTCCTAAGGAATTGCGGGTCGCCAAGGCACATGCCCATCGGCGCACCTCCTCACCATCACCTAAACCACAACCTCAAGCATTGGCAGAATAAGTTGTATACCAAAGGGCAGGCTATTGAGTTTCTGGACAAGGCCTTTGGAACCGGTACTCCTTCCAACCAAGGCCTAAACTATAGCGTAAAGTGTCCATTCTGCGTTGCCAAGAATGGTGGTGGGCAGTTTCGTGCCTCGACCTATTCCAAACGTAAGCTCGTCATTCGAACCGACAACTTTTTGTGTCACTGCTGGGTTTGCGGCTATAAGTCTCGCAATCTTATTGACGTTCTCAGTCGTCACAGACCAGAGTGGCTCCAGGAATATCTCAAGGCCTTTGTTGGTCGTGGCTTAATTCAGGACGATCTCCACAAGTCCTCAGAAAATCCTGAGGAGCCAAAGCAGTTGCACCTGCCAGGCAGGTTCTTGCCCTTCTATCACATTATTTTGAAGCCCGATCTCCTTACGCCCTTTGAAAGAAAGGCTGTGGACTATCTCAGAACCCGATCTGGTATTCCCAAGGACATAAACGCTCAAAATGAAACGGACTTTTATCGTTTCCTTTTCTATTGGGGGTTTGGTGTCTGTGATCCATGGGCAGATCCTGGATATGCCAACCGTGTCATCATGCCATCCTTTGATGGAGAGGGTAATGTCAACTACTATGTGGGCAGAGCCCTACAGGACAATTTCTTTCCTAAGTACAAGAACCCAAGCGTTCCTAGGGAAGACGTTGTGTTCAATGAGTTGAACATTTCTTGGGATGAACCTCTTACCATCGTGGAGGGTCCGTTCGATCTAGTTAAGTGCGGTTACAACTCAACCTGTTTGTTGGGTTCTGATCTGACTACAGAGTACCTGCTCTTCGCAAAGATAATTCAGAACAACACACCAGTCATCCTTGCCCTAGACCCTGATGTTAGTGCCAAAACAGACAAGATAGCCGACAATCTCCATTCCTATGGAATCGACGTGAAAATTGTCGATATCCTGAATGGGTTTAAAGACGTAGGGGAGATGACGAAAAATCAATTTTCGATATGCGTCGAGTCTGCTAGAGTGTACGACAGGAGCTACTCGCTCCGCACGCGTGTCGCCAATATGTTAGGAGCAAAATGAAAATCGTACAGATTTCCGATATTCACTGGCGAGGCATTGCCCGTCACGCTGAGTATACAAACAGTTTCTCAAGACTTTTTGAGGTCTTGAGGGTTCGAATTCAGCCAGACCTGATCATCAACACTGGCGACACCTTCCACACTAAAACTCATGGCATCACGCCAGAGATTATTGAACGGCTCACCTGGATGTTTAGGGAGTTGGCAACCATTGCCCCGACTATCCACATTCTTGGAAACCATGACGGAAACCTGACAAACTCCGAGAGAATTGACGTAATTTCGCCAATTCACGAGGCCGTGAATCACCCAAGAAGCTTTCTCTACAAGAATTCTCAGACGGAGAATTTGGCCAACCTTAACTGTCTCAGTCACCTGTTCCATGGAAAGCCACCGGGGGAAGAGGTCCTTCTCCATGTCTATTCTCCATTCGACAAGGATGGTTGGCGCAATGTTCGTGCCGACAAGAGCAAGATCAATCTTGCCCTGTTCCATGGATCGGTGTACGGTTCCATCACGGACGGCAACTTCTCGTTGCCAGATCCCGAGGCTGACCTAGGCTTCTTTAGGGACATGGATTTCGCCATGCTCGGCGACATCCACCGTCAACAGTTCCTTGCAAGCCGTCCCGACAAGGATGGAGTTTCCAAGCCCTGGATGGCTTATCCAGGTTCTCTGATTCAGCAAAACTTTGGAGAGGACCCTGTAAAGGGATTCCTTGTCTGGGATATTAGGGCAAAGAACGATTGGGACTGCAAGTTCGTTCCTTTGAGGAATTACGCACCCTTCCTCACTGTATCCTGGACAGGGGATGTGGCCTCGACCCTTAAGGCCGTTCACGACATGTGCCCCTCTGGAAGCCTGCCAACGGGCTCCAGGGTTCGTATAAACTCATCTCAGCAGATCCAGCAGATAGAGTCACGTCAACTGGTTCAGGAGCTTAGAGCGTATGCAGGAGCCTCCGAGGTACTGTTCAAGTATGACATTATCTCCAACATGGAGTCCATTGATGCCTCTGGCAAGAAGGTGCTCAAGACCGATCTCCGTCATGACTATGATGCCACTCTGAGGTTCTACCGTGACTTCCTTAAGGCGCATCAGGAAACCTATGCCCTCAGCACCGAGCAGACCAACAACTCCGAGAAGCTGATTCGGGGCTACTTGGATCGTTTCAATGCCGAGGAGGTCGAACAACAGATTACGACCAATACCACATGGTCCGTCAAGAAGCTTGAGTTTGATAACATTTTCCGATACGGAGCAGGCAACTCAATCAACTTTGAGAGTCTATCCGGCGTCGTGGGAATCTTCGGGCCAAACAAGACCGGCAAGAGTTCGGCTGTGGGTGCCCTAATGTACGGGCTTTTCAACTCCTCCGATCGAGGCAATCTCAAGGGATCGCACATCATCAATCGCAATAAGAAGATGTGCAATGCCAAGGTGACCTTCTCTGCTAATGGTAATGATTACCTTGTTGAGAGAGAGACGGCCAGAAACATTCCGAAGAAGAATCCAAAGAAAGAGGACCTGGAAAAGACAGTCACCTCTCTTAATCTCTACAAAGTCCTTCCCGATGGTTCTCGTCAGGACATGAATTCCATTTCCCGTGAGGACACCGACAAGGAAATCCGCAAACTCATCGGAAGCTCTCAGGATTTCCTGATGACTGCCCTGTCTAACCAGGGTGGTGCTGGTCGCTTTATCGATGAGGGAGCCACTCAGAGAAAGGCCATTCTCGGTAAGTTCCTTGACCTTGACATTTTCGAGAAGCTTTATGGCTATGCCAGGGAGGATTTCATTCTTCTCAATGAGAAGACCAAGAAGTACAACCAGTTTGACTGGAGCGAGACCCTGGGTCGTCTATCAGAGAGTATCAAGGGTCTTGAGGCCAAGGTTGAGATCGCAAAGGACAAGATTGAGGAAGCCTCGAAGCGCAAGGAAGAAATCCGCATTTGGATGCACCGGCACCAGAAGGATATCAGCGAGAATTCTCCGCAGAAACTTGTGAAAATGCGCCAGGCCTATGCGCTTTCTGAGAAGAAACTCCTCGATCTCCTCAAGAACGAGAACGTTCTCAAAGAAATGCTTGAGAAGCAGAAGACAGACCTAGATATCTTGTCCAAAGCCCGTGCTGAAAACAACACCGAAATCCTCCTTAAGAAGATGGCAGAGATTGAGACGCTTCGAGCTTCTCTTGCTACCGCTCAACAGGAGTTAGCCCTTGGCGAGGAAACGCTTAAGCAGCAGAAAAAGTCTGTCAAGAAGCTTGAGGTCGTTCCTTGCGGGGACTCGTTCCCTACCTGTCAATTCATCAAGGACTCTCACCTGGACAAGAAGAAAATCGGTGCCCAAGAGAAGCTTGTGACAAAGCTGGTGGAGACTACTAGGGATCTAGAAAAACTTCTGGCTCCTCTGTTGCAGGAGAAGATTGCAGAAAAGCTCACCCACCTTCGGAATGAGGAAAAGAGAGAAGCCCAGGTGCTTTCGTCTTTCCATGAGACTCAGGCAAGGCTCACTTCCACCTCCCGAGACCTTCTGGATTTGCGTAAGGACATGTCCCAGGCAGAAACGGAAATCAAGGCTCTAGAGGCTCTGTTTGCTTCCGGGGAGCTTAAGGAGTACGAGAAAAACCAGTTGCTTCTGGACGTTCTTACCGAGGACCATATTTCCCTGGAGAATCAGTACAGGGAGCTTTTGGTGCAGCTCGGCGGAAAAACTGAGCAGTACCGAAACATTATGAAGGAAAAGGCCGAGTGTCGTACCGACCTTGAGTTGCTCAAGACATATGATAGTATTCAAAATGCTTTTTCGAAGAATGGCATTCCTGCTATGGTATTGAAGACTCAGCTACCAACCATTAACTTCGAATTGTCAAGGATCCTGGAAGGTTTCGTTGATTTCAAGGTCTCCCTCGAAACCGACACAACCTCAAACGTCATGGACATTTACATCGAGGATGCTCACTCCCGCAGAATCATTGAAGTCTCCTCTGGCATGGAGAAGATGATTAGCTCCTTGGCTTTGAGAGTCGCCCTGATCAACTTGTCAAGTCTTCCGAGGTCAGACATGTTCATTGTGGACGAAGGTTGGGGAACTCTGGATTCTGAGAACCTTCAAAGGGTCTCCTCATTCCTGACCGGCCTTCGGGCATATTTCAAGACCATCCTGATCATTTCACACATTCAGGAAATCAAAGAGGCGGCTGATGAGATTTTGGAAATCAAAAACAACGGCTCCGAATCCTTCCTGACCTATCCACATCATCGCTAAACAACCAACCCCAAATCCTCACGCTAGAGAGCAAGATGACCCAAAAGAAGAAGACCAAAGTCTCTGTGGTACAGGAGCCCCAGGCCCCTGTTGAGCACGCCCTAATCAAACACAAAATCAAGTCGGCCCCGGTTGCTGACTTGGAAGTTCTGGAGAACGTTGAGATTGGAGCCGAGATTCCGATGGAGCTAACCGAGGCCCAACAGCACCAGCTTATGCTTCAGGCAGCAGCCGCCATGGGCGGCGAACAGCCCCCGATGATCTACAGCGACAAGTTTGCTGTGATTTCGGATGCCTTCCAGTCCAAGTTTGTCAAGGGCGTTGAGCTTCCGAAGATTATCTTCAAGAAGACCCGTGAGGAGGAACAGACTGTCCAGGACAAGAGCGTTCTCATGGTCTATCTCGACATGACAGTTGACAACGTGAAGGCTGGCTGCCTGAGTCAGCTTTACAAGATGGCTCAAAAGGGTCCTATCAAATTGCAGATTCGGTGGCTCACAGAAGAGGATGCTGATGGTCCTGCCCCTGAGGATGCCGATGAGCCCCTGAGTGTCTGGAAGTTTGAAGGTGCCCGCATCCACGGGATTGACTTTGGAAACATCGTCAGGAAGCGCCCCGACATTAACATGATCTCCATCGAGATCATCTATGACTCAGTAACCATCGACAAGATCACAATCTGACACTAGCATAAGAGGATTCACATGGAAACAAGAAAGAAGACAGCGACCAGCAGAAGCAAGAGAGCAACCCCATCGGCACCTGTGGCCAGAGGTCTGTATGACTTCAGGTCATTTGAGATGCTCAAGACAGCCATCGGACACTATGCTCAGGTGTTGGGCCTGGGCTATTCGGAAAAGACTTGGGAACAAGCAGATTCCATCCGGCGTTCCATTTCAAGTCAGGTTGACCTGAATACTCAACGTGCGCTTGGGGATATGATGACGGCTGCCTATACGAACTTGTCCTTTGAGGCGATTTCGACTTCCAAGAACAAGATTCTTGTTTACCTCAACGATCAGGTAGAAAGATTGGTCCCGTGACCTATCCTTAGGGCATGATCCCTAAGGAAACAGTTAGTTTGCTCGACGGCCAAATCCTCCTAATCAAGCCGAAAGAGCAGGAAACAAGCACAGTACCAGTATACTGTGCTTGTTGTCGTTTTCCCATGCTGACAATGGAAGACTCCTTGTCCTTCCGTAAGGTCGGTGTGTGTTATCGTTGCGATGCCCAATGGACAAACTACAAGGGGATCTCCCTGACTGACCGGTCCTTGTGGCCTAGGACCGATTCCCCGGAATGGGCAGAATACATAGAAATTCGAGCTTTATATGCGAGACCAATACTTAACCTAAAGTAGGGGTTGCTGTAATGCTGATACGAAACTACGAAAAGTTCCTGAATCTCTCTAGGATCCTCAACACGACATTTGGCGCGGGCTCGGATAGAACCCATGCAACGCAGTCGGTGAAGTTCGACATCCTGGATGACGGTATGCTCAAGTGCCGTTACCTGATGATCGTCAACTTTGCATCCGATACCCTCATGAGGGAAATGATGCGTCGCTACAACACCGAGGCCAGAAGTATGGTTGAGGGTGCCCTAAAGAAGATTGTCGAGGACTATAAGACGACCTTCCCAGGTGAGGAAGTTCCGAAGCTTTCGATCATTGAAAACACCATTGGTGAGGATATGGAGTTCCTCACATTCTCTCAATACAGCGGCACCCGCAAGGGCTACTATCGTTTTGGTTGTCTGGTAAAGATCGACTGAAACAACCGCCCAGAGAGAGTGAGAATGGTGCCATATGGCCCGAAACAAGAATACCACCACGATAGGAAACGTACCCCCAAGAGCACAGCAAGTCCAGGAAATCATGCGATGCGGCACCGATGCATCCTATTTCATTTCCCGGTACGTCAAGATTTCCCATCCAAAGAAGGGTCAGCTTCCCTTCAAGACTTTCCCCTATCAGGACCGATGCCTTAAGGCATTCCAGACTCATCGCTTCGTTATCACGAACAAGAGCAGACAGCTAGGTCTTTCGACCCTTTCAGCAGCCTACTCCTTGTGGTTGGCCCTTTTCCAAAGGGAAAAGAACATCCTGATCATCGCAACGAAACTCGAGATCGCAAAGAACTTCATCAAAAAGGTAAACGGCATGTATGACTCCCTGCCGAAGTGGTTGGTCATGCCCCAAATCAAGGCACGTTCCGTTAAGTACCTGGAGTTCTCAAACGGGTCCAAGATTCAGGCTATCCCAACTGGACCTGACGCAGGTCGTTCTGAGGCTCTAAGTCTTCTGATCATCGACGAGGCGGCTCACGTTGAAGGCATCGAGGACCTGTGGCTTGGTCTGTACCCAACGCTTTCCACGGGTGGTAACGCCATCCTCATCTCCTCGCCCAGTGGCGTAGGAACGCTTTTCCACAAACTGTGGGTAGGTGCCGCAGAGGGCGAAGATGGTGATGGCAAGCCTCTCCCTGGTAGCAAAACCAACAACTTCTATCGCATCGAGCTACCCTGGACCGTTCATCCCGAGAGAGACCAGGAATGGTATGAGCAGCAGCGTGCAGAGATTCTCCCTGCAAAGGGCGAGAGAGGTGTTAACCAGGAGCTTAACTGTAGCTTCGCTGCCTCCGGCGACAACTTCCTCAATGGCGATATTCTTGAGGCCCTCGAGATTTCCTGTCGGAACCCAATCATGTCCTACGGTCCTAAGGGAGAGGTATGGATTTGGAAAGACGTAGAAACCGACCACAGGTACATCGTGTCGGCAGACGTTTCCAGAGGCGACGCCGAGGACTTTTCCACCTTCCATGTAATCAACACTACCTCCGATGAGGTCGTGGCAGAGTTCCAAGGTAAGATGCCTCCTGAGGAGTTGGCCAATTTGATGATGGATGTTGGTTTCCGCTACAATAAGGCCCTTTTGTGCCCAGAACTTAACTCCTTCGGTTTGCTGACTTCCAATGCCATTAAGAAGGCGGGCTACCCCAATCTCTTTTATGAGCGTGTGGGCAAGAACATGTTCACATCCTACACCACGCAGGACGTTCAGAATGACATTCCTGGTCTTACCACCGGTCCAAAGAACCGAGACGAAATGTTGGCCAAGCTGGAGAACGTTCTCAGGACAAGGCGTCTCAAGGTTTACTCCACCCGTCTGGTAAACGAACTCAAGACCTTCATCTGGAAGAATAACAGAGCCCAGGCCATGAAGGGCTACAATGACGATCTTGTGATGGCATTGGCCATCGGCAACTATCTATATGAGGCCTCAGGTATCAATGCCTGGGATAGCAATGAAGTTTCCATTGCAATGTTGGCTGGCATAAGCGTCGGCTCGAAACTCATGAGTCCCACCGGCATGTCCATGGGAACCGAGAATCGTTTCATTCCGCCCATTATGACTTCCAACAACATGAAGGAATTTGCTCAGCATCAGAACAGTACCATAAAGGAAGAGCAAAAGAAACAAGGCCCTCAGAATTTCCGTAATGCCTGGTGGGGCCAATTTGCCTGGGTTGGAGAGGACTAATCCCTTTAATCCATAGGCCCTTTGTGATAGGATATAGCATGCACAAGTATCTGCGAATGGCAATGGCCTATGCATCGTCTTATGACTATGACGATCCGCTGGAATATCATCTCTGTGCGGTTATTGTGCGTGGTGGAGCGGTTGTTAGCGTTGGCTACAACAAAAGGGGCTTCAACAGTTTTGTAGAGCACTACGGGGACCGTGCCAAGGGTCGGGATTGGTGCCTGAGCACTCATGCTGAAATGGATGCTGTTCTCAAGGCACGAGGCAAGATTGACTTGCAGGGTTGCAAGATTTTTGTGGCCCGCAAGAGGAAGCTGGACGGATCGTGTGCGATGGCCCGACCCTGCGAGATATGCCAGCACGTTCTTTTCAACTATGGAATTCGCAAGGCCTACTACACGATTTCCGATGAGGAATTCGGACAGATGAAGATTGTTAACCCGGCTTTGGCCGACAATGCGGCCTCTGCGCTGATGGGTTCGAAATGAACTAGTTAAGTGTGTCTCCTATGCGTTTGAGGTTTCTTCTAGGCTGTTTTAGAAAATGGATTGTGCCTGTGACTAAGCATGAAGCACTGGACAACAAGTGTCGTTTGTGTCATATGAATACACCCCGAGTGCCCGCAGACTTCTCAGGCAGAAAAGATCACTTGAGGCCCTACCATTTCCTGGTGTGTTCTCCCTGCCTCAAAAAGGAAAAGGGACGCATTCACTCGAACAACTCGACCAAGCGTGTACGTCGCAAATATCGTCCAAACCTCCTTTACTCGGATTGGATGGAGCTATTGGTTCAGGCAAATTTCTGCTGCACCAATTGCGGCCAGACCGGTCGGTCTAAGTTGACTCTGGATCACAAGGTCTCCCTCGGTAAGGGAGGAACAAACACGATCGGGAATGTACAGATTCTTTGCCGTACCTGTCACGACCAAAAGGATAAGATCCTGCCGGATCCCTTGAGGTTCATCAAGACGCCCTATCGTAAGTTTCGTCGTTGGGTGTTCAAAACAAGCGGAATCCAGCTCCCCTACCCCGCTTTTCTCAAGGGAAATCGCTATACAAAATAATCGCAGGGGTGTAGAGTTGAGTTATACCGCATGGCAATTGCCAAAAAAGCTAAAGACTATCTGATACCCTATGTGAAGTCCAATCCGCAGGGTGCTCCGGTACTGGCTTGGAGTGTTGGTTTGCCTGCGGGTTCTGTTCCTGAGCAAATCTCTCCCTACATGATGAGGCGCAAGAATTGGGAGCAGGACTTTGAGTGGCGTCCTAATGAGGTTTTTACGGCGAATCTCAAGCTTCACACCTCCAATGGGATCAACAAGGTGTGCTTCGTCAATACCGAAACCGAGGCTATCTACTATATGAGTTTCGGAAATCTCGTTAAGCTTCTAAGGAAAGGAACCATAGTGTTTGGAACGGTCTACGGTAAGTGGAAGTTCCTAAAGAACGGGGCTAGTTATAGTATCACCCCCGTTTTTTGACAGTTAGTGTTTCTATATGGGCCGGAAAAGGTTTCGACATTGGTTCGAATGAACAGCGGCACACCGATGGGTGTTTGTAACCATCCAAAACAACAAACAAAACTAAGCGCAAACGATAGCTCTTACGCCCTTGCTGCGTGATTAGCAGGCAGATCCAGATGAATGCCGTCTGAATGCATCTGAAATCTGTAACAAATCAGACTGGCTCTTGTAATCATACATTCCTTATGCCAAGAGCGAGATAGATGGAATAGACTCTGGAATACCCCGTCACTTGGAAAGACCAGAGTTGAATCTAAAGAAGTGACTATGGTGTGTAGAAGTTGTTAGCTACGATTGATGGACGGGAGTTCGATTCTCCCCCGGTCCAATTAAAGTCCGTCCTGCTCCATACTTTGGGCAAGAGGTAGCAATGGTTCTCAAGACACTTAGGAATTGGTATCGTGACAAGCAAGTGGCCTTGGCTGCTCACAAGCTATGCACTTTCCCAAAGTACGTTGACATTGAGTTCTGCGATTTGAGTATTAATGGCCCTGGTTGGTATGCCTGGGACAGAGACTACCCCCGAAGCGGTGGAACGTGTAGGCTTAAACACTCCGATGTAGTTCTCTACACTGTGAAGCAGCTCTTCTTTTCGAAGAGACCGAATAGTTAAAAAGTGTGCGAGTAAGGTGTTGTGGTCGCATCTCTGATTGCCATTCAGAGGGCGGGAGTTCGATTCTCCCTACTCGCTTCCACTAGGGAATTACCTCGAATTCCCTTACGAAAAATCACTTTAAACCCACTAGGGTTTTGTGGTATGGTTTACGCAAGAGCACAACGAGGAATGATATGACTACGAATGGCAAGTATGCGCCTGGCGCAATTCACCAGCTTTGGAAGGTCGAGAAGATGGTGGGCATGTCCATGGATGGTTTCGGTGGTTCACCGGTTATGACAATTTGGACTGACGATGAATCGCTGCTTCTCTTGATCAAGAGGTTTGCTGACGTTGACTGGTCCAATGATCGAACGACCCAGCACCGATTTGTCGTTGGTGCAGACGGTAGTTTCTATGATGGAAGCTTCCATCAAGTCCATGGTGTGACTCCTGAGAAGCTTTGGACGAAGGAGCACCTCCGGGAGATTGAGTATCTTCAGGAGAAGATGTCCCAGCATCTTACTCCTGAACGAGAGAAGCTTCTGGCAGACTTGGGAATTTTTCGACGGTTCAATAGAGAGAAATGAAGGCGTAAGATGAGCGCGCACGCAGTAACAGTTGTTCGAATCAATGAGATCCAGGCGCATCCCAATGCGGACGCTCTGGAGTTGGTCCCGGTATGGGGTTACACCTGTGCCATTCGGAAAGGTTCTTTCCAGGTCGGTGACCTAGCAGCCTATGTTGAGCCCGACTACGAGGTTAACCTGGGCCTGCCCGAGTTTGCCTTTCTCCAGAAACCCGGCAAATTCCGTGCAAATCACAGGATTGCCGTAACTCGTCTCCGGGGAGTCTACTCTCAGGGATTGCTCATTCCTGCGCCCCAAGGGGCTCAGGAGGGCGATAACGTCATGGAGCACTTCGGCATTACCCGATGGGAGCCACCCGAGCCCAGCCTTGTCAAAGGTGCCTATGCGGAGAAAGGCCCCGAGGTCTTTGCTCCGAAATACGACCTGGAGAATTGGCGGAAATACTGGAAACTCCTGGGTGAGCAGGAGCAGATCATTCTCACGCCGAAAATCCATGGAACCAACGCACGTTTCGTTTTCATGGACGGACGGATGTGGTGCGGTTCCAGGACTCAGTGGAAAATGCCGCCCGGCATGCCTCTGGAGAATGAGGCCGAGGTCGATGGTCTGACCAAATGCTCTCCTCAGAGCGCATGGTGGACTGCCCTGGAGCAGAATCCCTGGATTCGGACTTGGTGCTCGAACAATCCTGGCACCATTCTCTACGGGGAGGTCTACGGACCCAACATTCAGCAGGGCTTCCACTACGGTCTGAAAAGCGGTCAGATGGGATTCGTCGTATTCGACATTCTTCGAAAAGGACATTGGGTTCCCAATTCGGATTTCTCAAGGGAGGAGTTCCAGGGGCTCAATTTCGTCCCTACTCTCTACACGGGCGCAAACAACGCTGAGGTAATTCGTTCTCTGGCTGAGGAGAATGAGAGCTTCAATGGTGCCGGTCACATTCGAGAGGGCGTCGTCGTGAAACTTGTCACAGAGCGACACGATCCTGAGATCGGGCGTCTCGCACTCAAACATGTTTCCAACCGTTATTTCGAGGTGAAGTAGTCAAAAAGTGCCCCGACCCGAAAAACATGTCAAAAACCCTTGAGAATTAAATGGTTTAGAAGTCGGGTCGGGTGTGCTATGTTGAATGAGTAGGGAATGGCAGCAGACGCTAGCCGGCCCCAAAAAAAC
>Ga0169931_10009300_pt1 | contig 14199 bp, 12 predicted proteins | sample Kivu_15m_20L_FD_129675 | JGI IMG/M metagenome (GOLD analysis project Ga0169931, IMG submission 129675) | Freshwater microbial communities from Lake Kivu, Western Province, Rwanda to study Microbial Dark Matter (Phase II) - Kivu_15m_20L... | ecosystem: Environmental > Aquatic > Freshwater > Lake...
AGCTCGATGTCGTCGTCAACTGCGCCGGCGTGATCCGTCGTGGCGCCGAGCACGACCCGTTGGCCTTCGCCGACACCGTCGACATCAACCTCAACGGCACGATGCGGGTCTGCGCCGCGGCGCGCGAGGGGTTGAAGGCCAGACGCGGCTGCGTCGTCAACACTGCCTCGATGCTCAGCTTCTTCGGCGGCGGCCTGGTGCCGGGCTACAGCGCCAGCAAGGGCGGCGTGGCGCAACTGACCAAGTCGCTGGCCATCGCCTGGGCGGCCGACGGCATCCGCGTCAACGCGGTCGCCCCGGGCTGGATCGCCACCCCGCTGACCCAGGCCCTGCAGGACGATGCGGCGCGCACGGCGCAGATCCTCGGCCGCACGCCGCTGGGCCGCTGGGGCACGCCCGAGGATGTGGCCGGGCCCGTGCTCTTCCTGTGCAGCCCGGCCGCGGCCTTCGTCACCGGCGTCGTGCTGCCGGTGGACGGCGGCTATCTGATCGCGTGAACCCACGAGAGGACGTCCCATGAGCCCGATCCTGCAACTCCCCGGCATCCAGCCCGAGATCGCGGTGCAGGCGATCCCCGACGACGAACGCGTGTGGGTGCCGCAGGCGCCGCAGGTGTGGTTCCGTCCTCTGCTGCTGAACACCGTCACCGGCAGCTGGTGCAACCTGCTGCGCGTGCGGCGCAGCGGCGTGCTGTCGCGCCACATCCACCCGTCCTGGGTCACCGGCTTCGTCCTGCGCGGCGCCTGGCGCTACCTCGAGCATGATTGGGTCGCGCGCGAGGGAAGCTTCGTCTACGAGCCGCCGGGCGAGATCCACACCCTGGTCGTCGATGACGTCGCGGCCGACGGCCGCGAGGGGGTGACCGAGATGATCACCTTCTTCAACATCCACGGCGCCATGGTCTACGTCGACGAGCAGGGCCAGACCACCGGCTACGAGGACGTGTTCACCAAGATCGAGATGTGCCGCCGGCACTACGCGGCCTGCGGGCTGGGTGGCGGTTACGTCGACCAGTTCGTGCGCTGAGCGCGCGATGCGCGCCGCGCTCCCGGGCGCCGTGGTTCAACCTGGGTTCAAAGGCTGAACCGCGCCGGTGCATAGCGGGTCGGGTCGATGTCGGGCGTGTGGCAGGTCATCAGGTCGGCCAGCAGCGCCGCCGAGCCCGCCGCCTGCGTCCAGCCCAGGTGCCCGTGGCCGGTGTTCAGGAACAGGCCCGGCACGGTCGTCGGCCCGATCAGCGGCACGCCATCCGGCACCATCGGGCGCAGCCCCGTCCAGGGGTTGGCTGCCGCGTCGGGCGTGGCGCGCACCAGCGTCGGGTAGACGCGCTCGAAATGACGCCTCAGGTTGGCGATGCGCGCCGGCTGCAGGCGCAGGTCGTGCCCGGTGAACTCCGCGGTGCCGGCGATGCGCACCCGGTCGTCCCCCACCGGCACGACGGCGACGTGCAGCGCCTCGTCGACGACGGCAATCTTGGGCAGCGCCTGCGGCGCCACGGCCGGCGTCAGCGTCAGCGAGTAACCCTTGGCCGGCCGGACTGGCAGTTTCAGGCCGGTGGCCCGGGCCAGGGCCGGGCTGTGGCTGGCCGCGGCCAGCACCACGGCGTCGGCCGGGCAGGCCTCGCCATCGGCCAGGCGCACGCCGCGCACCTCGCGTGAGGCGGCGGCGGTGGCTGGCAGCAGGCCCGCGACCGATCGTCCCCAGGCCAGACGCACGCCCCGCGCCTCGAGCCAGGCCGCCAGCGCGACGCAGTAGCGGTGCGCATCGCCGCGCACGTCGTCGGGGTTGAACACCACCCCGGCCAGATCGCCCGCCACGGGGGCCAACGCGGGCTCGTGCGCGACGGCCTGTGCCGTCGACCAGACCTCGAAGCGTCGCCCGTCGGGCGCCAGGGCACGTGCCCACTGCTGTCCTTGCTCGAAGGCCGCACGCTCACGGAACAGCATCAGCGATCCCGTGGCGTGACGCGCGTAGGCCGAGGGCTCGGGACCGGGCACGGCCGCCATCCGCTCGACGCTGTAGCGCGCCAGCAGCAGGTTGGCCCGGGTGTTGGCGAGAAAGCGCGGGCGCGACGATTCGCGCACAAAGCGCAGGCCCCACCCCATCAGCGAGGGCACGGCATGCAGGCGCAGCAGCGCCGACGCGTCCTCCTTGCCCAGGTCGCGCAGCAGCGTGCGCAGGATGCCCGGAGAGTTCCACGGCTCGGGCAGGCTTGGGTGCAGCAGCGCGCCGTTGGCGAAACTGGTCTCCAGGCCCGGGCCTTCGCGCCGTTCGAACACGGTGATGTCCCGCACGCCGCGGGCGTGCAGCGCGTGGGCAGCGGACAGTCCGGCCAGGCCGGCGCCGACGATGACGACTTTCATGGGGATGTGTCGGCCCCTGGGGTCGGGGCGGCATGGTGCACCGGCGCCTATGCTACCGGGAGGTCGAGGTCCTGCGGCCGTGTCCCACCGTGTGGAGGTGCCTTCCTGAGCGATGGCGCGGCGCCGTGGGCTGACCCGCTCGGTGTGCGGCCACGGCGCGCGGGGCCTTGCCGAGACGACGCGTCGCGCATGCTCGCGCCGCCGAGGTTGCAGAATCGGGCCCGATGAGCAAGGCCTTCACCAAAGAGAACGACGCCGCGCCGGAGGAAGAGGACGGCGACGCCGCGCTGCCGCCGCTGCCGGCAGGCACGCGCAACTACATGACGCCGGCCGGCTACCGCCGGCTGCGCGACGAACTGATGACGCTGCTGGACGACGAGCGGCCCCGGGTGGTCGAGACGGTCTCCTGGGCGGCGAAGAACGGCGACCGCTCCGAGAACGGCGACTACCTCTACGGCAAGAAGCGCCTGCGCGAGATCGACCGCCGCATCCGCTTCCTCACGCGCCGGCTCGATCAGGCCGAGGTGGCCGATCCCACCGTCCACCATGGCAGCGACCAGGTCTTCTTCGGCGCCACCGTGACCTATGCGAACGCCCGTGGCGAGACGCGCACCGTCACCATCAAGGGCATCGACGAGTCCGACAGCCTGGCCGGCGAGGTGAGCTGGATCTCGCCGATGGCCCGGGCCTTGCTGAAGGCGCGCGAGGGCGACGAGGTGCGGCTCGTCACGCCGGGCGGGGTGGAGACGATCGAGGTGCTGGAGGTGCGCTACCCGGCGGCCTGAGGCCGCCTTGTCACGGCTTGACCCGCCAGACCTTGCGCACCACCGGCGAGCGCCGCAGCGTGCGCATCACGTGGGCCAGGTGGACGCGGTCGCGCACCGCCAGCAGCAGGCGCAGTTCGGCGCTCTCGTTGAGCACCTCGTGGCCCATGTCGATGCGCGTGATGTCGGCCTCGGCGGCGCTGATCGACATCGCGACCGTGGCGAGCGCGCCCTTGGCGTTGTCGACGACGACGTTGACCGCGGTCTCGAAGGCGCGGCTGGGCTGCTCGGCCCATTCCACGTGCAGCCAACGCTCGCTGTCGCGCTCGAACAGGCGGCGCCCGGTGCGGCAGTCGGCGGTGTGCACGAGCAGGCCCTCGCCTTTGCCGAGGTAGCCCGTCACCGGGTCCCCGGGGATGGGGCGGCAGCAGCTGGCCAGCCGGATCGTGCTGTCCTGGCTGCCGTCGATGAACACCACACCCTGGCGCGGCAGGCTGTCGTCCACCAAGTAGTGACCGAGGGTGAGCGTGACGGCGTCAGGCCGGGTGCCGCGGTCGGCCATCATCTGCGCCAGTCGCTTGGCGACGATCACCGCGATCTTGCGGCCCAGGCCGATGTCCACGAGCAGTTCGGCCCGGTTGCGCACGCCGGCCCAGCGTGACACCTGTTGCCACAACGTGGCCGCGGTGTCGTCTTCGGGGTCGCCGGCTGGCATCTTCAGCCCCTCGGCGCGCAGTGCCTGCGCCAGCATCTTCTCGCCCAGCGCCAGCGATTCCTCCTGCTCCATCGTCCGCAGGAAGTAACGGATCTTGGCCCTTGCGCGGCCCGTGCGCACATGGTTCAGCCACGCCGGATTGGGACGCGCCCCGGGCGCGGTGATGATCTCCACGACGTCGCCGCTGTTCAGCTCGGTGCGCAGCAGCACCGGCTCGCCGTTGACCCGCGCGGCCACGCAGCGGTCGCCGACGTCGGAGTGGATGGCGTAGGCAAAGTCCACCGGCGTGGCCCCGCGCGGCAGCGCCAGGATGCGGCCCTTGGGCGTGAACACGTAGACCGCGTCCGGGAACAGGTCCACCTTGACGTGCTCGAGGAACTCGGCCGAGTCGCGCGTGTCGTCCTGGATGTCCACGAGCGACTGCAGCCAGGTCGTGCCCAGCGTCTGCGCATCGGGCCCCGGCGTGTCGCCGCGGCGGTCGAGCTTGTACATCCAGTGCGCCGCCACGCCGGACTCGGCCACGGCATGCATGGCCTCGGTGCGCACCTGGAACTCCACCGCCGTGCCCAGCGGGTTCAGCAGCGTGGTGTGCAGACTCTGGTAGCCGTTGGCCTTGGGCAGTGCGATGTAGTCCTTGAAGCGGCCGGGCACGGGCTTGTACAGCTGGTGCAGCACCCCCAGCGCCAGATAGCAGTCCGGCAGCGTGGGCACCGTGATGCGGAAGCCGAAGATGTCGTTGACCTGCGCAAAGCCCAGGCGCTTCTCGCACATCTTGTTGTAGATCGAGTAGACGGTCTTCTCGCGCCCGGCGATGCCGATGCGCATCTTGGCGGCGGCGAAGGCGCGCTCCACATCCAGCCGCACACGCTCGACGATGTCGCGCCGGTGCCCCCGCGCGCGCTGCAGCGCGGCTTCCACGGTGGCGTGGCGCCAAGGGTGGGCGTAGCGGAAGGACAGCTCCTGCAGCTCTCGGAAGGTGCGGTCCAGCCCCAGCCGGTGGGCGATGGGGGCGTAGATGTCGAGCGTCTCGGCAGCGATGCGCTGGCGCTTGGCGGGGGCCATCGCGCCCATGGTGCGCATGTTGTGCAACCGGTCCGCGAGCTTGATCAGGATCACGCGCACGTCGCGGGACATCGCCAGCAGCATCTTGCGGAAGGACTCGGCCTGGCCCTCCTCGCGCGTGTTGAACTGCAGCCGGTCGAGCTTGGTCAGGCCGTCCACGATCTCGGCCGTCGGCGCGCCGAAGCGTTCGATCAGCTCGACCTTGGCGATGCCGCAGTCCTCCATCGCGTCGTGCATCAACGCCGCCATCAGCGCCTGCGCGTCCAGGCGCCACTCGGCGCACAACCCGGCCACGGCCACCGGGTGCGTGATGTAGGGCTCGCCGCTGGCGCGGTACTGGCCCAGGTGCGCCTCGTCGGCGAAGCGGTAGGCCTCGCGGACCTTCTTCAGATCGGCCTTGGACAGGTAGTGCAGGCGCTCGGTCAGGCCGGCGAAGGTGGTGGGCGCCTCGGTGGGCGGCACGGTGCGTGCCGCGGCCGGGCGGATGGCCTGAGGCAGCAGATCGACGGCGAAGGAACGCAGACCCATGGCCCGAATCTACCGCAGCATCAGCCCCGATGCTGCGCCACTGGGCCGACAGCCGCGTCGGCGCGTGGTCGGCGGTCCGCCCGCGGGATGTGGCGCGCCTGTTGCGCAGGCGGCGCAGAAACACCAAGGGCTCCCGAAGGAGCCCTTGCGTGCAGGCCTGGTGCGCTGGCCTGTTCAGGCCCGCCGCGTCTCAGACGTCAGATCGGCACCTTGCGCAGCATCTCGATGCCGACTTCGCCGGCGGCGATCTCGCGCAGCGCGGTCACCCCCGGCTTGTTGCGGGCCTCGACCTTGGGCACGTGCCCCTGGCTCAGCATGCGCGCCCGATAGGTGGCGGCCAGCACCAGCTGGAAGCGGTTCGGGATCTTCTCGAGGCAGTCCTCGACGGTGATGCGGGCCATGGCCGTGTGTCCTGGAGTGGGGGGCAGGTTCAGATCAACCCGAGCGCGGAGAACACCTGCGAGCGGTTGCGCATCTGGGCGGCGTAGCGAAGACGCTGTGAGTGGACGACCGCTTTGAGGTCGAATAGCGCCGTTTCGAACAAGCTGTTGATTATAACGAAGTCGAAATGCCGGGCCTGGGCCACCTCATGCCGGGCATTGACCATGCGCGTGTCGATGACCGTCGGTCCGTCCTCCCCGCGACGGGTCAGTCGCTGGCGGAGCTCGTCCCAACTCGGCGGCAGGATGAAGATCAGCACGGCGTGCGGGAACAGCTCCTTGATCTGCAACGCCCCCTGCCAGTCGATCTCGAGCACGACGTCCTCGCCGCGCGCCAGCCGTGCCTCGATCGCGCGGCGCGAGGTGCCGTAGAGATTGCCATGCACCTGCGCCCACTCGAAGAACTCGCCGGCATCGATCATCTGGCGAAAGGCGGCCTCGTCGATGAACCAGTACTCGCGGCCGTCCTGCTCCTGGCCGCGCGGAGCGCGCGTGGTGTGCGATACCGAGACGGCGAGTCGGGCATCGAGCTCGAGCAGCGCCTTGACGAGGCTGGACTTGCCCGTGCCGCTCGGCGCGGCGACGCAGAACAGATTGCCTGGGGACTCCATCGTGGGGGCGCCCGCGGCGCGCGAGTGGACAGGCCCGCCAATATATATCGGCGCAGGGTCCGTGCCGGTGCAGGTGCAGGTGCAGGTGCAGGTGGCGGTGGCGGTGGCGGTGGCGGTGGCGGTGGCGGTGCCGGTGCCGGTGCCCGTGCGGGTGCGGGTGCGGGTGCGGGTGCAGGGGCCCATGCAGCGCTTCAGTTCCGAGCCGGCTTGGCCGATAAGGACAAGGACGGGGGTTGGAGCGCGCCGATCCCCGACCTCTGCCACTCGTCGCGAAACCGAATCCACGATGCACCTCACCCGCTCCCCACGTCCGCTGCCGGCCGTCGGACCGGCTGCCGCCGACGTGCGTCCAGCCCGCGGCGCCTGGCTCGCCGGGCTCGGGTGCGCGTGGCTGCTGGCGGCGGCGCCGGCGTGGGGGCAGGGCGTGATCGTGGTGTTCCCGGACGCGGTGGTGCAGTGCGACCCGCCCCCCTGTCCCGAGGGGCTGCAGGTGCAGACGGGCAACGCGCCCGCGCCAGCGGCCGCACCGGCGGCGGGGCCGACCAACGAGCGCCCGAGGGCGTCGGGCCCATCGCCTGCCCGTGTCCCTGCGCCTGCGCCCGCGCCGGCGCCAGTCACCAAGCCTGCACCCTCGCCGGCGCCCGTCACCCCGCCTGCGCCACCGCCAGTTGCCGCGCCCGCACCAACGCCCATGCCCGCGCCCGCGCCGGCACCCATGGTTGCGCCCGCATCCGCTCCGGCACCAGCTCCGGCACCAGCACCAGCACCAGCACCAGCACCCGCCGCGCAGAATGCCGCTCAGAGCGCCGCAAGCGCATCGGCCCCCGCCGCATCGCGTGCCTCCGGCATCCGAATCCGCGACTGGCTGCGCGAAGCCGTCAATGCCCACCCTGCCATCCGCTCGGCCCTGCAGCGCGAAGGGGCCTCGCTGGCCGAGGTCGAGGTCGCGCGCTGGCAGTATTTCCCGACGCCTTCGATCGATTTCCAGTCGCGCGACGGTACGTCGGGCCGTGGCACCGGCTTCGTGCGCTTGCAGCAGCCCTTGTTCACCGGTGGACGTCTGGACCGCCAGCTCGATCGCGCCACGGCCGCGTCGCGCGCGAGCGGCATGGCGGTCGAGGAGGAGCGGCGCACGATCGCCCTGCGGGTGGTCCAGGCCACGGGTGATGCGCGCGCGGCGGCGCTGAAGCGGCAGGCCTATCGCGAGAGCGCGGCCAGCCATGTGGAATTCCTCGCCCTGGTGCAGCGGCGCGTCAACGAGGGCCTGTCGCCGCGGGGCGACATCGTGCTGGCGCGCACCCGCCTGGCCTCGGTGCGGGCCGACCTCGAGTCGGCCGAGGTGCAGCTCGACCAGGCGCTCAGCCGGCTCGAGCAACTGCTCGGCCGGCCCCTGGAGGCCGTCGAGTACGCGGCGCTGCGCGCCGATGACATCGACGACGCCAGCAGCGATTGGACGCTGCCCGCCGTGGACGACCTGGTGGCGTCGGCCCTGCAGGCCAGCCCCGCGGTGCGTCGGGGGCTGGCGCAACTCGAGGTGGCGCGTGCCGAGGCCGGGGTGGCGCGCGCCCGTCGCCTGCCCGAGGTCTATGTCCGCGCCGAGCACGCCCGCGACGGCGCTGGCTCCGGCCGGTCGCAGATCTATCTGGGCGTGAGCAGCAATTTCGGCGCCGGTCTGTCGGACCGCGCGACGCTGAGCGCGGCGGACCAGCTCGTCCAGGCCCAGCAGGCCGAGGTCGACGCCCGGCGCCTCGAAGTCGTCGAGCAGGTTCGCGGCGAGCACCTGTCCGCCGTGGCCGGCGATCGCCGCGTGAGTGTGCTGGCCGACTCGGCCAACTTCTCGGCCACCGTGGTCCAGGCCTGGCGACGCCAGTTCCTGGCCGGACGCAAGACCTGGCAGGACCTGATGAATGCCGCGCGCGAGAAAGCGCAAGCCGATGTCGCCCTGGGCGAAGCGACGGCCGCGCGCTGGGTGTCCGTGCACCGATTGCGGCTATTGACCGAAGATCTCGAAGGATTTATCAGCCCGTTGCAAGCGGATGCAACTACGATACCCGGTTCCTCGACACCATGAGCATGCAGCCGGACACCCCGCAGCAGCAGGCGCAGACACAGGCGGCGTTTGCCGTCGTGATGCGTCTGGCGCAACTGCGCCGTGAGCCGCTGGACGGCCTGGCGGTGCGGGGTGTGCTGGAGCACTGCACCGCTGACCAGCCACCCACCGAGATCGTCGAACACCTGGCGCAGCAGTTGAACCTGTTCGCGCCGGCCTGGCAGAAGCAGCCCGACGAAGGGCGCCTGCCGATGCTGGCACTGTCACCCGACGGGCGCTGGGGCGTGGTGACGGCGCGCAATGCCGAGCGCGCATGGGCCGTCAGTTGGTGGGACGGCGGCGCTGGCCAGTTCGTCGAGGCGCTGGAAGAGGATTTCGACCGCGGCCACCGCTTCGCCCGATGGAGCCTGGCCCCGCGCTTCATCGCCAGCCGCAGCCCGACCTTCAAGCTCGTCGTCGCCGAGATCTTCGGCCAGAAGCGCAGCCTGTTCGACGTCGCGGCCGGCACGCTGGCGATCAGCCTGCTGGCGCTGGGCACGTCCTTCTTTTCGATGCAGGTCTACGACCGCGTGGTGCCGACGCAGGCGCAATCCACGCTGCTGGTGCTGAGCATCGGCGTGACCTTGGCCATCCTGTTCGAGATGCTGGGCAAATGGGTGCGCGCGCACCTGCTCAACCGCATGACCGACGCGATCGACCAGCGGCTGGCGCGTGCGGTCTACACGCGCTTCCTGACCTTGCGGCTGGACCAGCTGCCACCCAGCGTCGGGACGACCTCGGCTCGGTTGCGCAGCTACGAGACGGTGCGCGGCTTCCTGGTGGGCATTGCCACGCAGGTGATCGTCGACATCCCGCTGGCGCTGCTGGCGCTGGCGGTGCTGGCCGCCATCGGCGGGCCGATCGCGCTGATCCCCGCCTTCTTCCTGGTGCTCGGGCTGACCGCGGGCCTGATCTTCCGCGGCCGTATCGAGCGACTGGCGAAGATGGGCACCCCGACGCAGCACTTCAAGACCGGGCTGCTGGTCGAGAGCATCGAGGGCGCGGAGACGATCAAGTCCGGCCAAGGGGGCTGGCGCATGCTGTCGCGCTGGCTCGAGGCCACCGACCAGTCGCGGCACTACGACCTGGAGATGCGCACGGTCTCCGAGCGCTCGCAGCACCTGGTGGCGACGCTGCACCAACTGGCCTACGTCAGCATCGTGGCCTTCGGCGCGCTGCAGGTCGGCCATTCGGGCCTGACGATGGGCGGGCTGATCGCCTGCTCGATCCTCGCCGGGCGCATCCTGTCGCCGATCACCATGGTGCCCAACCAGGTGGTGCAGTGGGCGCACGCCAAGACCTCGGTGCAGGACCTGGACCGCCTGTGGGCGCTGCAGCAGGACCACCCCCAGGACGCGCGCCCGCTGCAGCTCGACCGGCTCCAGGGTCGCTTCGAGCTCTCCGAGGTGCGCTTCAACTATCCCGGCGCCCTTGGGCTGCTGGTGCCCAGCCTGCAGATCCGGCCCGGCGAGCGCGTCGCGGTGCTCGGCGGCGTGGGCAGCGGCAAGACCACGCTGCTGCGCGTGCTGTCGGGCATGTACAAACCGCAGGAGGGGCGCGTCACGCTCGACGGGGTCGACCTGGACCTGATCGCCAAGAGTTCGCTGGCTGCGCGCACCGGCTATGTGCCGCAGGACGGACGCCTGTTCGCCGGCACGCTGCGCGAGAACCTGATCCTCGGCCTGAAGGACCCGGGCGACGACGCCATCCTCGCCGCGGCCGAGCGCACCGGCCTGCTCGAGGCCGTCATCGCGCCCGACCAGCGCGGGCTCGAGCGCACGATCGCCGAGGGGGGCACGGGGCTGTCCGGCGGGCAGCGGCAGCTTGTCCACGTCACGCGCGCGTTGCTGCGTCAGCCCACGATCTGGCTGCTCGACGAGCCCACCGCGTCCATGGACCACGGTCTCGAACTGAAGGTCATCCAGGCCCTGCAGGACGAACTGCGCGCCAACGCCCGGCACACGCTGGTGCTCGTCACCCACAAGCCGCAGATGCTGGCGCTGGTCGACCGGATCATCGTCTTCGCCCAGCAGCGCATCGTGATGGACGGGCCGCGCGACGTGGTGCTGCAGAAGCTCACCGAGAAGCCGGCGGCGCCAGGTGCCGGAGCCGGATCCGGAGCCGGAGCCGGAGTCGGAGTCGGAGTCGGAGTCGGTGCCGGCGGGCCCGCCTCGACGGGCGCAGCGCCCCCATCGTCTTCGGTCCGCGCCCCCGCGGCGACGGCAGCCCGCGCCCCAGCCGCAACCGCTGGCGCACCGGTCGTGCGCACCTCCATCGCGCCTGCGGTGCCGGGCCTCGAGCGGAGGAAGGCGGCATGAGACACGCGTCCCTGACACGACCGTGGCCCCCGATGGCGGCCCCCGCCGGCGCGAGGAGGCTTGCGTGAGCACAGGTCGCCTCCATTCCTGGACCGGCACGCTGTTGCTGGTCGTGGTCACGTCCTTCGTGACCTGGGCCGCCGTGTTCGAGATCGACCAAACGGTGCGCGCCCAGGGGCAGGTGATCCCGCAGGACCGCACGCAGGTGGTGCAGGCCGCCGACGGCGGCGTGCTGCAGGAACTGCTGGTCAGCGAAGGCGAGCGCGTGCGCAAGGGCCAGTTGCTGGCCAGCCTGGAGAAGGAGCGTGCCGAAGCCGCCGTCGATGAGGTCGAGGCCCGCATCGCCAACCTCGAGATCACCCGTGTGCGCGCCATCGCCGAGGCGTCGGAGACCCAACCCGACTTCGGCCGCCACGCCCGCACCCACCGCGCCTTCGTTGCGGTGCAGGAGGCGCTGTACCGCCAGAACTTCTCCGCGCTGCGTACCGAGCTCGAGGCGCTCGAGGGCTCGATGCATCTGGCGATGGAGGAGTACGAACTCACCGCGCGCCTGTTCGACACCGGCGACGTCAGCCGCGTCGAGTTGATGCGTGCCGAGCGTCAGGTGGTGGAACTGCGCCAGCGCCGCGACGGCATCCGCCAGAAATACCGCACCGAGGCCCGCAAGGAGGTCGCCCGCATCGACGAGGAACTGGCCAGCCAGCTCAGCAAGCGGCGTGAGCGCCAGAGCATCCTCGGGCACACCGACATCGTCTCGCCGATGGATGGCGTCGTGAAGTTCCTGCGCATCAACACGCTGGGCGGTGTGTTGCGCGCCGGGGACGAGCTGATGCAGATCTCGCCCACCGAGGGCGGCTATGTGATCGAGGCCAAGGTCAGCCCGGCCGACATCGGCCAGTTGAGCATCGGCATGCCGGTGGCCGTGCGCATGGACGCATTCGACTACACGATCCATGGCGCCTTGCAGGGGCGGCTGGTCTACCTGAGCTCGGACACGCTGTCTGAGCAGGGCCCGGGCGGCGCGCCGACCGTCTACTACCGCGGGCATGTGCTGCTCGACCCGCAACAGACCAACCCGCGCCTGAGCCTCGAGCAGTTGAAGGCCGGCATGACGGCGTCGATCGACATCCAGACCGGGCGCTCCACGGTGCTGGCCTACATCGCCAAGCCCATCCTGCGTGCCTTCAGCGGTGCCATGAGCCAGAAGTGAGCTGCCCGTGAGCCGGCAGGAGATCAAGACCAACCCGTGGCCGGGCTTCGTCGCGGCGATCAGCGGGCTCGTCGCCAGCCTGATGCTGTTGCTGGCGGTGCTGGTGCTGCTGTTGTCCCAGCTTGGCGTACTCGCCTCCAACTATGCCGAGAAGTTCCTGGCCGACGCCCTGCGCCGGGCGCAGGAGATGGAGGCGGTGGCGGCGCTGGAGAAGATCCGCGGCACCGGCGTCGGCCAGGGCGTCGGCGGGGCGAAGACCGGGGTCTCGCCCATCCCGACCGACCCGAGGCCCAAGATCAGCGAGGTGGTGCTGATCTTCGGTGGCGACGTCAACGACATCCCCGAAGAGCAGCGTCCGGCCATCGCCGAGGCGATGCGCGAACTCGGCGCCTCGCCGCAGGCGCGCTGGCGCATCGTGGCCTCGGCCCCGGAATCCGACCGTGTGCTGCGCCGCAGCACCTTCCGCCTGATGGTGGCGGCGCGCAACTTCGTCACGGCGCAGGGCATCGCCGAGTCGCGCATCGAGATGCGGCTGGAGGACGGCCCGGTGGCCACCGGGCCTGCGCCCGAGGGCAGCATCATCGTGCGCATCGTGCCATCGCGGATCGAGGGTGAGACGCTGCCGGCCGGCGGCAGCGCTGCGGGCGGCGGGGTCACCTCCGCCCCGACAGGCGCAGCCCCGGGGGGTGGGTCGTGAGTCGCCGCCGCCGCGCCCAGGAGCAGGTCGATTACCTGCCCGGCTTCTCCGATGCCCTGTCCAACGTGCTGCTGGCCCTGCTGCTGCTGGTCGGCGTGATCGCGATGGGTCTGGTGTCGCTCAACCTCGACATCATCGCCACGCAGATGAAGGTGGCCGAGGAGGAGGCGCAGCGCATCCTGCTCGAGAGGCGCCGTGAGCTCGCATTGGCGCGGGCACGCGGCTCCGGCACCGGGGATTCCACGGTCGAGCCCCCGCCGGGCGCGATCACGCTGCCGCCGGGCATGGTGCCGGGCGTGCCCGCCACCGGCGGCGGGCCGACCCTGTTCCCTGGCGAGGGCAACTTCCCCTTCGCGCGCGGCGCCGCGGGCGACGCGGTGTCCGGTGGTGGCGCGAAGGTGATCCAACTCGCCCGCTCGGCGGTCGAGACCGAGCAGGCCGTCGCCCGGGGCCAGGCCGCCAGCGCCGCCATCACCGGCCCCATCCGCCCTGACGCGATTGCGCAGGAGGTGCTGGGTGGCGCCGTGATCGCGCGGCTCGAGTTCGACCTGCGCGACACCTCTTGGGTGGCCGGGCGTGCGCTGCCGCCGATGGATGCTGTGCGGCCGGGCGAGGTGCGCACCCTCGTCACCTTCGCCGATCTCGGCAACCGCCGGCAGATGGCCGTGGCCTTCAATCGCCTGAATTCCCTGCGCACCGAGATGGTGCAGGCCGGCGTCCCGGCGGCCAGTCTGAAGCTGCGCATCCTTCAGCCGCCCACCGCCCTCGAAGGCGACCCGGCCGCGGTCTCCTCCGTTTACGTCATCGACACAAGGCAGCCCTGAGCGTCGCCCTGGCGGCGTGCGGCTGAACATCACATGGCAGCAGTGTTCGACTCCCTCAAGACTTCCAGCGAATCCGGCGCCGGCCCCTCGGCCCGGCGATCCGCGTCGCGGGCCGGCAAGCCGCCGCCCTCACGCGTCGCGTCGTTGGTACGCGACTGGCTCACGGTGTTCGGTCCAACGGCCCTCATCGTGCTGCTGGCGCTGACCGCTTTCCGTGAGGCGGCGATGGGCTCGATCAACAGCCTGTCGGGCTCCGGCAGGTGGCTGGTGTTCATGATCATCGGGGCCTATGCATTCGGTGTCCTGCTGGTGGTCTTGGCGATGCGTCGGTACACCGCCGAAGGCGCCTTGCTGACGCGCTTGCGTGCTGCAGCGCCGGTGGCGAGGGAGGCGATGGTTTCCGGTGCGTCATTCGCCAGCGCCGCGCGGCCGCTGTACCTGGCCCTGCTCAGCCCGGAGCCCTCGGACCCGGGCATGCGCCAGTCCAAGCTGGACCGCGAGCTCGACGAGCTGCGCGAACGTCTTGCCGAAGGGCAGGCCTTCCCCAACTTCGTCATCGGCGGTCTGGTCGGCCTGGG
>Ga0169931_10009301_pt1 | contig 14198 bp, 12 predicted proteins | sample Kivu_15m_20L_FD_129675 | JGI IMG/M metagenome (GOLD analysis project Ga0169931, IMG submission 129675) | Freshwater microbial communities from Lake Kivu, Western Province, Rwanda to study Microbial Dark Matter (Phase II) - Kivu_15m_20L... | ecosystem: Environmental > Aquatic > Freshwater > Lake...
AAATCCGCCGTTACTGTTGTTCGGGGCTCCGCAAGCTATTGTCATGCCATCACCGGAGAGACTTATCTCTCTTCCAAAGTTGTCGTATGGATTGGAACTGGTCAAATCTAAACCTAACTGTGTCCAGACGTTCAATGTATCGATGTATCGAAAGATTCGAACACATCCACTTTTGAAAGGACCGTAGAAGGGTGAACTGATCGCAACAATAAGACCATCAGCAGAGAGGGAAACAGAGGTTCCAAAATATTCCGATGAAGTGGGACCATAAAGATCACCCCCCAACTGATACCATGTTTGCGACGCGGTATCAAAACGTAATACTCTCACTCCACCACAATTTTTGTACACAGGTTCACTCACTGCTAAGGTTAATCCATCCTCCGAAAGGCTTACAGAATAACCGAATTCATCCAAGGCATTGCGACCAGTTACAATCGGACCCAGGGGTTCCCACAAAATTCCTTGAAATAGGTCTCGCTTTCGGCGATAAATCACTACAGCCCCATTCTTTGTACGCGAATCTGAATAATGTCTTGTACCTACTGCGACAATCGAGCCATTTTTATTCAAGCTAACAGAATATCCATATTGCTCTGTTCGATTAAATCCTCTTAGAGTAGGACCAATCTGTGACCAAACACTGGATGCACCATTGTGAGAAACTCGAGATGGTGATAATGAAGGAGCTCTCGTGGGATTTCTACTTGTTACGTTTCCGTTCTGAAATTGTTGAGGATCTGTTTGTCCTGAAAATGGATCCTTCCTAGGTGATAATGTCGGTGCAATACTAGGAAGATGAATCGAACTTAATGAATGAGATCTTTTAGGATGAATGATAATACCGAGAGTTATAGCCATGATTACAACAAGGATGATGAGAATCTGGAAAGTCCATTTATATTTCTTACAGCATGATGTATTCTTGGATGCATCTTCTCTACAACAACAGCAAAAGGAACGGGAAAGTATGTACGAGTATCCCAACAGTCTATTCAGCCATGGTAGATCTATGCATCTCTTGAATGTGTATCTGCTATAACAAGAACTGATAGTGCTACTTTCAGACCATACGTCTCCTGAGTCCATATCTATGGGTTGATTGACATTAGCGCTGCTTCTACTCTCGCGCTTGATCATTGGATGACCTAATGATTCTGAAGAAGGATCATGTTTCGGCTGCTGAATCTTCATGGCTGGAACTACCTTAGTACCGTCATTCTTTGGTTGCTTATATACAGGAAGCGCATTCATATTCAAAGCGCTAGAGGCAGCTGCGAACCATGCCTGTGCAAAACTTTGCTGCTGCTTCGCCGCAACCACAAGTCGATCGATACGTATATCCTGTCTCATTTTTCGAGCCACTCTAGACGCATCCTCTTCATCGGAATGAAATATAATAGCTGGTATAGCTTTGTTTTGTGATATAACGTTATCTGGGGTACGAAATCGACCCAAAAGAGTATTTGGTAGACCTTCCAATGGAGCGGAGGACGTGGGTATAGGTGTACGTTGACTGAAATCACTTTTTGCAGTCTTAGAAGACGTAGTAGTACTATGATCATCCTCTAATGGAATAATTTTTGTGTGTATTGTACTATTGTGTGTAGCACTGGTTAAAACGTGTCCAAAGGAGCCTACAATTCCCTTCATCATCGAAGCTCGTAGTGCCTTGCCAAAAGAAGAGGAAGTATCCGTTGATTCTCCCACGGATGATGCGATACTACATCCATCAGATATGTAAGAAGATGCATCATCTGTTTTGGTAGATGGACTTGAAATCATGCTTACTAATCATGGAACCTTTCCAATTGTTGAATATGGATGAAAAGTTTTTGTTTATAAGATGACGACCGCAGTTGAATAGTCAACCATCTTTTTCTAAAAGTAATATCTCCTGGGTCATACTGTAAATGAGACGTGGAGAGTGGAGACGTGTAATCGTAAACTTGTTTGAGTTGGCGGTCGTGCGTAATATTTTGACTGACAACTCTAACATTGTGTATGTACAGTACACTACTGCAAATTATCCCTCTAGCTAGCTGTAGGGTTGGAGTACCTATGTACATGCTGATGTTACTGTCTGTACACAACACGGTGCTTTGATTGGATTCCATCATCCAATCTATTGCTAAATATTGCCATGTCCTCGACCAATAAATCCTCCGACAGGAAATATGCCAGTGTTCTCATCATGCTCTTCTTCGTCGTTATTCAATCATCGTTGCGTGTAGAGAATCAATATCAATCAATGGTGAAAGCATGGATATTCTCAGATAGATATTCTAAAACAAGGCATTATTGTAAGAAGACGCGTCTTTTTCAACAGCAAGTAGAGCACGAAATGCAATCGAAACCTCCTATTGCCCCTCGAAAGTTTGTGCCTTTTCCATTTCCGTATCATCACATTATTGAGGCTAGAGTTGAATCTCTTACAAATTTAGGCTTCGGGATATGCCGGGTACCGTTGCCGAATGGAACCATCATATCACAAGAAACATCGCTTCCAGGCAAAACTTCACATCATTCAGGGGAAAGTGATGAAGTTGACGACAACGATATTTCAGACCAATCAATCAGTAGTAGCTCCAGTAAAGGATGGGTGGTGATGGTGCCAAATGTTATTCCAGGAGAGCTTATTCAATGTCGAATATATAGAAACCATAACAGGTATTCTGACGCAGATTTGATCACAATTCTAGAAAAGCATCCAAAAAGAGTAACACCGAAATGTAAACTGGCACTTGAATGTGGTGGATGTCAATATCAACATATGGATATTTCGTTGCAAAGGGAGTGGAAGAAACAACAAGTACAAGATTTATATGAAAGAGTGGGTAAATTTCATAGAGATTCAATACCGAGAGTATCACCTGCTCTTGGTACAGAGCATATATATCATTATCGGAGTAAAATTACACCTCATTATGATGCACCCGAACGAAATAAAAGCAAGGAAATGGAGGCACTTGGGTTTCAAAAGAAAAATAGTAGACAAATCATAGGTACTGTACTTTCTTTTGCTTTCTTTCGGTGCATGTTAACATGCGCATATCTTGATTATTCACCGTTTTATCTTTTTATAGATGTGTCGCATTGCGATATTGCTACTCAAGCAATTAATGATAAGTTAAAAGATTTAAGACAAGAATTAATCGCAGCAACTAAGGTTGGTAATTGATATATATTTTTTAGAGGATCGATTAATTTTAACTTCCGCATATTGATACATCTTTATTTTTTAATGCCCAACGATACATAGGAGAAAAACTTGAAGAAACCTCACAAGGGAGCGACATTACTCCTTCGAGATGCATTGGTTTTCTCAGAAGAAAAAACTTATCCTACACATCAACCTGTAGTAGAAACTGACCACAACGTATACGTCAAAACACAAGTAAAAGACCTTGTCTTTCGATTTTTGGCTGGTAATTTCTTTCAAAATAATCCTTTTATTTTACCTCTAATGGTCGACCGAGTCATAGATGCATCCATCGTTCCCAATATTCATGGAAACGACATGTCTCATTTAATTGATTGTTACTGTGGCTCGGGTCTGTTTTGTATAAGTGCAGCCTCCAAGTTTGATATATGTGTAGGAATCGAAGTCAATGAAAGGGCTATTGAAGAGGCTAAAGTGAATGCGCGATTAAATCATATTGGAAATTGTAAATTTATTGCTGCGTCTGCGGAAGCTATATTTGAGAGTACAGAGCTAATAATGTTGGAGAATTCTTCACAAGATGTGACATCTTCACAAAATATAAAAGTGAAAGACTTTCCCCGAGAAACTACCGTTGTGGTTTTAGATCCTCCGCGAAAAGGCTGCTCTCCTGAATTTCTTGAGCAAATGTTTGTTTTTCGACCTCAACGGATCGTTTACATGAGCTGTGACCCAGCCACTCAAGCCAGAGATGCAAAATGTATAGCCGCAAATGGTTATGATATTATCAGCATAGAGCCTATCGATTTATTTCCGCAAACAAGACAGTTGAGTGAAATGACATTATTTAATATTTTTTTATTACTCTTCATGAAAACTTACTACCTATGTTTTGTCGCAATATAATTTTCCAGTATTGAATGCTTGGCGGTATTTGAAAGAAAAGCAGTGTCGTAAAAAATCTTCGAATTTCTTCGGATTAAAATTCAGTGCAACTGATTAATTTTAGCTTCAAACAAAACACAGCTATGTTACCGTCTACTAGTTGCTGTAGTCTTACTCGTCGCCTCCAGACGCTTCTTCTTCGCTCGCGCTGCTCTTTCACGTGCACCAGAATCAAGTTCTGCTTTCCGTAATCTGATTGATTTCGGAGTGACCTCAATAATTTCATCTTCGCACATATATCCGATAAGTTCTTCTACTGTCAGACGTTTGGGCGGAGAAAGATACATTTTCTCATCCTTACTAACAGTTCGTATGTTTGTTAGTTGCTTTGCCCTAACGGCGTTGACTTCTAAGTCACCGCTTTTATTGTTTTCACCGACAACCATACCTGGATAAACAACTTCACCAGGCTCTATGAATAGTACGCCACGATCGGCTATCGAACTTAGAGCATAAAGAGTAGCCTTTCCCATTTCATTACAGACCAATCTCCCTTTATCAGAACTAAGCTCCATAGCTCCGACCCATTCACGATCCTCTAAATAAATATGATGAACTACAGCTGTGCCTCTGGTTGCAGATGCGATGTCAGATCCAAAGCCAAGCAAGCCTCTCGACGGTACTTCAAATACCAAACGAACTTTCCCAGCACTTTCATCCTTCATTTCAACAAGACAACCTTTCCGAGCACCAGTGAGCGAATCAATAACGACACCAGAATACTCTGCATCGACATCTACAATAACTTCCTCGAATGGCTCCAAGGTTTTCTTCGTAGTTGGACAAGTTTTAGTGACGATGACAGGAGGTGAAACACAAAATTCGTAGCCTTCTCGTCGCATTTGCTCAATAAGGATACCTAGTTGGAGCTCACCACGTCCAAATACAACAGTCTTCTCGGAATCAGACTCACAATTTGTAACAGTCAAGGTAACATTATTATCTGTTTCAGCGATTAATCGTTCACGAATTTTTGATGAAGTGACTATCGTTCCTTCTTGACCGACAAGCGGGCCGTTATTTGCCCCAAACAAACATGATAAAGTGGGAGGTGCAAGTGGCGGGGTATGTATCGGACTTGATACGGAGTTTTGAGTTGTTGTTAGTGTGTCACCTACTTGCATGGAATCAGGGACGCCTGTAAAACATATTTCTTTGTGAGTAACATGATACATCTGATGCAGCGATAAAACATTTAGCTCTCATGAGGCAATACATACCAGCTAAGGTGACAATATCACCAGCGTATGCGATTGCAGGTTCCAAAGGAGTTCGTGAAATTCCTTTATTTACAAAGATACCCGTGACTGTTGATGAGGGGTTCATCCCATCTCCATTAGAGTTCCGACGAAGCACCGATACTTGTTTGTTAATGCTTATACATCCCGAATATATACGACCTGTACAGGTTCTTCCCAAGTAAGGGTCGTACCCAACTGTTGTAGCTGTCATACTAAAGGGATCCGTGGCGAAAGATTCATCCGAATGAGAAACGTCACTGGAAACAGTCTCGTTGTAAGAATGTACCGATGGATCGGGTATATCCTCCAAGATCGCTTCTAAGAGTGCTGTCATACCGAATTCCGCCTTGGCTTGATCAACAGTCATTTCACCATTCGCAACTTTCAGTGCTTCATCAAGACTTTCTGTACACCATCCACCTCTTGCACTCGCGTATACAGTACGATAATTCATTTGATTATCTACGGCCCCTAGAGAATCAAACAAGTCCAGGACAGCTCCTTCTGTTTCTCCCGTAGTTAATCGTAATAGAGATTCCTTCCGATCTACCTTGTTTAAAACCAAGATCGGTTTCAATCCAAGAGAAAGTGCTCTGGAGAGTACATATTTGGTCTGAGCTTTTGGTCCCTCCCCAGCATCTACGAGGAGACACACCCCATCAACGGTAGTGAGGATACGATCCACTTCTCCACAAAAATCAGCATGTCCAGGTGTGTCTACAACATTAATTGTAAATTGTTGTTGGAGACGATGTGAAAAGTAATTCAAGCGAGTAACTTTACTGGTAATGGTAATTCCTCTTTCCTTTTCAAGTTCACCCGAATCCATGATTCGACCTAGGTCTTGGTCTTCTGATATAGCCGTAGAGGTTGATGATGAGCGTAAGTCCGATGATACTGATGACGTCTGATGTGTTTGGTGATCATATTCTTGTTTTAAGCGCATTGATTTTGATGCAGCCTTTAAAATCTGATCTACAAGCTGTATCAATTACATAGCTGCGTGAATAAAAGAACGATGTAAAAGGAATGATGAGTAAAGATCGAGAGAAGGAAGACTTACAGTCGTCTTGCCGTGATCTACGTGTGCGACAACTCCTAAATTTTTCATTCCACTTCTTCGTCGAAGGCTATACTCATCATTTGTCGAATCACCCCCCTCCACCTTCTTACTTACAGTTGATAGTGTTTGTGAGCGAAAAGTAGCTGATAGTCGTTGAAGCCAGATGGACCGATGAATCGATGATGTATGGTAATCAAAGCCTGCTCTTGTCATTATATCTCTGACCGGATATGTTACCGCACCTGTTGTAGCTCGTAACCTTGAACTGAACAAAGACATACTTTTATTTAATGACTTGGGAAACTGAGAAATACCCAACGAGTGAATTCTTTAGGGTTAATGAAATCGATTCACTGTTCAATATATTCTATTTAGTTGAATAATAGTATATTGTAGAACACTGCATGAAAAGTAGCTAATATTTCTAAGACGCTGATATTGCAATTTCAGATTAGTGACATATGTGAGGAATATTCCTGAGAGATTTATATCATGAGTAGCTGAAGTATGATGTATAAACTAAATGCGTAAATGGTCTTATCGTTATAGATGAAAAGGAACATGGACGATAGGATTATAGGAATGCTGAGTAAGACAAAGACTACAGACCGCCTAAAATTGAGATCTGGGCTTTTTTGTATGGTTCGTGGTTCGTTGTAGCTACATGCTGCATAGCTGGTGGGGCTTCATGGCAGTAAAAAGCAGCACGATCGAGAGTAGCACGCTGATGCTACGCTCTTACCCCAGATTCCCCAGATGCTGATTTCTGCTGCGATAATTACATCCAGAGAACATAGGATAGACATCATGTATGAATATTCAAACGGATTCTTTGTGAACGAAAAATGAGTACAAATACATAATGATATACACCTCTTGCCATGGTGGTGAACTGTAAAATGTATATCCTATATACAGTACTGTTTTGTATGTGTATCGTGATTTATGTACTAACTTTTTGAAACACCATGAATAATAGATGTCTTCTCATGTTTTTTTTCTTAATCCTGCAGCAGCTGCAGTTTCTAATATCTTTCTCTTCCTTTCATTCATTCTCTGTTGATATTCTTCATCATTTTTGGATGGTATGGTCGATGATGATGATGATGGTTGAGGCAAAGAAGAAGAAGAAGACGATGAAGCAGTGAAAGTAGATTTCATGGGTATATTTTTTGGAGCCATGGTTGCATCATGAGCAAGTTTAGGTGTATCGGAGATGGTTACTATTCCTCCTACTTGTCTCGATCGTGCCATGGCCATTCCTCCTCCTAGTGAAGTTCCTGCAGCAATACCTCTACGTTTGATATTATCATTCATCCCACCAACGTTTGAACGTTGTCCTATAATGGAAGGTTTCATTGGTCCAGTGTTAATAGTTGTGGATGTGGATGAAGAAGTGGTGGTTGGTTTGACCAAGGATGGAATACTATTTGTAGATGATGACTCCTCCTTGTTTATTCCATTTTTATTGTTAGTCTTATACAGTAATTGATTTTGTTGTCGTTGTTTTTGATGGGCTTCTGTTTCTTCTTTTTCTTCTGCAGCCTTCGTCTGTTCCAAAGTGTCATCATACGTGAGTACATTAGCTTTTGTATTGATGGTAAAGTGATGGATATTTATAAATTGCGTGTCCGGGCTAGCGTTTCGAGACGTATCTTTCAATAAGTCTGGTAAGCATGATTCAACTAAAGATTGCGGTAGTAAAGAGTAATGAAATGGAATATAAAAAGGGCATATATCACCTCCTCCATGTAAAGGTGGACATGTATCATTTCTTTGATCTATTTCATTCTTCACTACTGTCTTTTTTTGATTTGCATCTCGTACCGTTTCTTGAATTTTCGAGATGATCTGATCCATGGCTTTATTCCATAATGATTGAGTTTCATGTCCCCATGTAGCCATGGTACTGTTCGTACTGCTAGTCTTATTATTATTATCATTATGATATACGAGACCTTGTATCGTCCCTGCCAAAACCCTTACCCACTCATCCATATCTACACGTTGTGCTCTCTCTGATAATCCTTGAATCGCAACGTCGATGAGTTGATCATCATCATCATCATCCTGTTGATGAAGTGGCTGCTGTTGATGTCTTTGATGATCTATCCCAATAATCGCAACAAGTAATTGAAGCTGAATGGGTTTGGTCATACGATGCAAAATGTGAGTCAGTAATGAAATGTACGCGGCACTCAACCAAGATGATGATGATGATTCTCTCACGATACGCTCGTATTCACGCTGTTGAGAAGAACTTCCTTTCACAAAAGGAATGGTTAGGTTTAAGGACGAACTATGAAAGAGTTTCGAGAAATCCAGTGAAGAGAACGGTGCCTTCAACTTATTTTCAACGGATATGAGCAACGAATCGAAATCCACTGCCTCTTGCCATTTATGATGATGACTCCTATCCACGGTACCTATAATACTACGAGGACGAGGTTCCGTATCCGGTGTGCTCGGTCCTACAGCTACGTCTGGAGACTGCTGCTGATCATGAGGATCATCGTGCTCTACAGAGTCATCACTACTCCAACGCGATGGAGATGTGTTGCTATCCGATGAATAGGTAGGCGATGGCGGATGATAAAAGGTATCTTCGTCATCATCACAGGCATCCGCAGTCTCTGTGATCCAATCTTCGTTGCTTTCGTTCATTCGAGACTTATCTTCTTGTCTGATGATGAGGACAATATTTCCTGATCTACATGTGTACGGAGGACCTAGGTACTGTTTTCGTGATGGCCTCTAGTAGTACAGTACAGTATACAGTACTGGACTGTAGGACCTACTGTATAACCTGGCGGGATCGCGGGACCTCCGGCCACGGCCTCCGGCGTCTCCGGCGGTGGCTCACTTGTATGTACAGCAAACAGCAAGCACTACAAACAAGGCCCATCTTATTCCATTCATCATCATCATGGGACGATATACATCACAACAGGTTTTTGCAGATAATAATCCTAGTGTTCGACGTATCTCTTATGATCAAGCAGTGGGTCGTGCAGCTGGTGGAGCGAATTCTTCTTCTTCTACTACTACTACTAACAATCAATCCATCGCACCCTCTGGTAAATTAGTTACAGAAAGAGTTCAAAATGCTCATGGATCGACGGCAGGGGCAGGATCCTCAGAATTTCATATTTATAGACTTGCGAGGTCACGAGAAATGACTCGATTGCAAGATATGGATGAAGAAGAACGAAGACAATTATTAGATTCAAAATTTAATACTACCGTTGAAAAATGGAAACAAGAAGAAGAACAAACACTAGCCAAAAATAGAAAAAAGAGACAAAGACAAAAAGATTCTAAAAAAAGAAAAAAGAATATGAAATTATGTGGAGCTTTCCATGAGTCTCATGGGCAAGAAGAAGAAGAGGAGGAGGAGGATCATGATGATAACAACCAAGGAGAAAAAGAAGAAGATGAAGATTTTACGAGTGGAAGAGGAAAAGAAGAAGTTTATCATGGACCAGATGAACAGACGCTTCTTAATCATGAACAAACAAAGAATAATATACTCATGTGAATACTGCATAAGGAAAGAAATATAAGTGAAGATTGATGGGGATAGCTTTTTCTCGTTAAAAAATAAATGAAATCAAAAGGAAAAGTATATGTATAGCTACATTCATATCATTCTAGAGGGATCGTTGAGTTTCACTAAAATATGCGTGATAAAATAGAGACCTTCCATGGCTCAATTCAAACCATTATCATGACAATTAAAAATAGAGGTAGATAGATGTAAAATGACAACAATAGTCAGGAGACGTGCTTGTATTTTACTGATAGAGGAACGGTCATTCCCGCATTCCTTTTCTCCTTTTCTTCATTTCTCGGTATGTATGTAACTGACAACGCGAACCATTGCCATATGGATCACTGTTTTCTTTCAAGACAATATGGTAGATTAAATGACTGGGAATTTCTTCCATGGACCGAGAATTCTTTATGTGACGTTTTTCTTTTGGAATGCTGTAGTTGGAGGCAGATTCATTGCTCCATTTCTTAAGAAACAAATTGCCTTCTCGTCAACAACTACAAACCATGGAGACGGTTTGATTGGTACAGTTCTTGCATTTCAGTTAGGTCTCGAGGCCTTACTTGGTGGTTGGGCTGGGTCCGTTGCAGATTCACTCGAGAGAAGAAGAAAACATCATGATTTTAATACATGGAATTGCTGCATTGGCGGCCGTTTACTTCTAATACAATTGGGTGTTGTTTTTGGATGTTTAGTCTTCTTAGCCTATAGCATTCCCATTCCATGGTTATGGTGGCAGTTCGTCCTACATGCCATGTTCGCCATCGCTCGCTCTCTTACTTTACCAGTTCTCGATGGTTGAACAGTCGCATTCTTAGAAAAGGAATCTGTAACGACCACAGGAGAAATACGTGGTAGAAAAGGTTATGGACAAGAACGTTTATACGGAGCAATTGGATGGGGCATAGGTGTGTCTCATTATGTCCATAGATAATCCTATATTTGTATTCTGTATCACTCACATTCATCTCTGCCGATCGTTCCATTCTAGCAAGTGTGATTATTGGTATTTCGATGGATTTAGTAGGCACGTGGTCTCTCTACGGATGGGCCGTTGCATCATCCATAATATGCTTGATTGCTATTGATCTCTTTCGAAAGACTATAATCTTATCGCAACAGCACGTGGAAGAAAATGATTTGTCGGAGCAACAGCAACTTCAACAAAGTTCATCTATCTGTCATGCGTCTTGTGAAAGGCATCGAAGAACGTTACCCTTACATCAATTACTTAAAGCAACATTAAACACTTATTATAGTGTCGCATTCTTCGTTGCTTACTTTACTCTTAGCGTTGGTATGTCAGTGGTTGAAAATATGATTTTTCTCTTTTATGAGACAGCCTTGAGGGGATCGAATACAATGTTAGTAACATAGTCTTTAACGATTTCTTTTAATTACTTGATTTTGCTCTGACTGATCATAATCATCAAACACCCTTGTTCTTTTTCAAAGGTGTGGTTTGACCGTTGCTTTTACTGTATTGCTGGAGCTACCCATCTTCCATGTTTCCCCAAGACTCCTTATGATTTTGGATGCTGTAGGTTATTTTAATTATTCTTGGTTTGATAAAACAACTCTTTGGAACTATTCATACATGATACTTAATGAAATTTTAGGGCGCGATGATAATATTGGCATGTTTTGCTTTTATTATCCGAGTCGTCGGGTATGTTCTAGTTTGGAAAATGGGCGTCGTCGTACTCTGTCTTGATCTGTCACGGTGTTTCTTATGCTCTATCGCAAATAGGTTGTGTAGACTACATTTCCTCGATCGTTCCAGAAGGGTATGAAGCTAGTGGACAAGGTATGCTCGTACTATTTCGAGGCTCAGGAGCTGTGCTGGGTTTATTCATTGGAGGATGGGTGGAACAGAAATTCGGTCCTAAGGTCCTGTATTCGGGACTTGCAACTATCGTTTCAATAGGTGTAGCGGCACTTTTATCAGCGGGAAGCTTCTCTTCTCCAACTAGAATGTCTTTGACACAAGATCGCACAACCGATGAGCACGATACCGCAAGCCTTATAGACCGAGACGGTCGTAATTGATCTTCCAATTATTTTGTTGTTATCAAAATATTGATATCCTCAACGAAACAGCGTCGATGTTGGTATCAAGTAAACTTCCCTTTATCAATTTGTTTTTATTTTTACGACCAGTGTTCATAAGAACAGAATCATTGGAATGAACGCAGATTTTCAAAAGGCAGAAAAACGTGGGAACTATCACTATATTTGAGTTCATGTTATTTACGTAAAAAAACTTTAACTTAGGTTTTAACAATCCCTCCTACAATCAGCAATATGTCAGAGAATCGACAATATAGACAACGCCTGTCTTTAAGATAGCTAAAGTAATAGGTACCGTGAATATTCACACACGGCCTGGAATATTTGATGCTACTAATCCGTAAAATTAAGATTGCCCCATTGCTGTCATTAGGCCATAATAGCCAGGTTTCGATATGCACCTCGCAGTGAAGCAGCACAAAGATGCTACACTTTGTTCCGCTTGACGGAAGTATTATTCGGTGTAGAGACGCCGCGCTTCTTCCCAGTATTCCCTATTGGACTCCCAGGTATAACTCGGTTCGTAAAGCTCACCTCACTTTTTGCAGTAGATTGATAGAGAAACGGTCCCATTCGTCGTGCTGCAGGAACTGCGGAAGCCGAGGTTTTCATGAATGAATTTATATCTGCGAGAACATTGTTAAGGGATCTTTCTCGAAGTGGGGAGGACCCTCTTACGCTAAGTGAGGAGCAAGCGTCACTGGAATCGCTGGATCTAGATGATGATGACAAAGATCTCGAGGAACCCTCCTCTGTGAGTTTCACATCATCTTTAGAACTAGGAACCACGGACCCAGTAGATGATATCTCCTCCCAAATACAATCACCCGACCGAGTGAAACTAAGTTTCTCACTATACACAAAATTTCTACGAGAAGCAACAGACGGAGTAGCCTCAACGACACCAACATCTTTTACGAACTCTGACACATACACCTTACCGGAATCTAGTCCGCTCGATGACGTGTTTACTAATGAGCTACTGACAATATCATAATCATGGATCTTTTGCAACAGCAATACCTTATGATCTTCCATGGCTTTACGATCATGTGGTACCTTGACGCTTGTGAAGGTATTGATTTTGGTCTCGATGCCGCCACCAACTTCATCGGTAACTTTCGCCATGGTTTTTACAATACTCTGGACTGTCCTCTCCGTTTGTAGCGCTGCAGTCACAGCTTTATCAAATTTCTCTCTCAAACCGGCTGACACTGCCGGTCGTCTAGTCTGCACCGCCTGCACCGAGATCCTTGTTCCTCCAGCAAGAACTTGAGTCGAGTAGTCGTATAGGTCGTTGCCTGACTGAGTCAACTGACTCATGTTATAAGCCGATCGGTCGAGCAGTTGGTTCACCGCCTCGTCCGAGCAGCTACTCGACTCTGATATCATACAATCTACGGAGTGCCCGAGAGCATTATCTTGATTGTTCAAATCATCGATAAGTCGGTGAGCGCTGTCAGTATGGTGAAGCGTCTCATCTTGGCCACGATTGGTTAAGTCTCTGATACTTTCGAGGCATGTTCTCGACTGTTCCGCCACATCGCGCATATCACGATCATTCTGCACCGCTGACTCCAGAGCTCGGGATAATACTACATTCGTCTCATTGACATGGCTCAAAATTTGCATAGAACCCGACCTTAGCTGACTATTGGTATCGATAAGATCTGTATTTCTACTATCAATCGACGATATAAAGTGTAAATGCTCCGATGCAAGCTTTTCAACATGACTTTGCACCACCGCATGAACACCGTCCATTACACTTTTCATAAACGCATCACGCACAGCTTGTTGCCTGCGTGACTCTTGGTTGAAAGCTTCTTGCTGCTGTATGAGCTGATTAGCCATGGAAGATAGTGTTCGAGTATGAATATCACCGTGTTTGCTCATAAATATCTGCTGATTGGATAGAGCATTATAGGCATCATCGTGATGATGCCAGTCACTCACGAATCGAGAGATCGATGCTGCCAAATGAGTCGATTGGTCAGATGTCTTACTTCTGATATCGGACAGTAGAAGGTCGCAAGACGACTTCCAGTCAGAGACAAGTGCAGAGAGATCCGACCGTGTCGACTCGTTGAAGCAGCGTAATGCCCTGATGGAGTCACTCGCATTTGTGACGATATTGGTGTATGTATTGCGAATATGCTCAAC
>Ga0169931_10009302_pt1 | contig 14197 bp, 11 predicted proteins | sample Kivu_15m_20L_FD_129675 | JGI IMG/M metagenome (GOLD analysis project Ga0169931, IMG submission 129675) | Freshwater microbial communities from Lake Kivu, Western Province, Rwanda to study Microbial Dark Matter (Phase II) - Kivu_15m_20L... | ecosystem: Environmental > Aquatic > Freshwater > Lake...
ATGGTCGCGATCTGGGCATCGATCTCCGGTGCCTGGATCTCGGCGATGAGCTGGCCGGGCTTGGCCTGATCGCCCACGTCCACGGTGATGCGCGACAGATAGCCGCTGACCTTGCTGTATACCGTGGTGGTCTGGAACGGCACGGCCTCCCCGACCAGATTGAGTCTGCGTTCCGCGGGACCACGCTCCGCGGTGGCGACGGTGACACCCGGCCCGGCAGCCAGCTGGGCCGCGCGCGCACGTGCCTGCTCCTCCCGGGCGACCCGCTCGGCGGTGAAGTGACGCCACGCAAACAGGCCGGAGGCGCCGAGCAGAACGACGCCGATGACGAGGAAGACGGCGAAGGAACGTGGCTGCGAGCCCGACATGAGCGTCACTCCGGAATGGCTTCGCCGCGCGACTCGCGCTCGAAGCGGTCATCGAGGGCATGCAGGGTGGGCATGCGCCTGCGCATCAGGGTGTAGACCACCGGCACGACGAACAGCGTCGAAACCGTGGCGAACAGCAGCCCGCCGATGACGGCGCGGCCGAGGGGTGCGTTCTGCTCGCCGGCCTCGCCCAGTCCCAGGGCCATCGGCACCATGCCGATGATCATCGCCGCCGCGGTCATCAGCACCGGCCGCAGGCGGGTCCTGCCGGCCTCGATGGCCGCCTCGATCACTCCGACCGAGGGATTCGCCGCGCGGTAATCGTTGGCGAAACTCACCACCAGGATGGCGTTGGAAACACCGATCCCGACGGCCATGATCGCTCCCATCAGCGACATGACATTGAGCGTGGTCCCGGTTAACACGAGCATCCAGAGGATGCCGATGAGCGCCCCCGGTACCGCCATCATGATGATCACGGGATCGGTCCAGGACTGGAACAGCATCACCAGCAGGGCATAGACGAGCACGATGGCCAGGAGCAGCCCGAGCAACAGGCTCTCGAAGGAAGACATCATCACCTCGTACTGGCCCCGGGTGACGATCTTGGCGGTCTTGGGGAAATCCTTCTCGGCCGTGATGTCGGCGATGCGACGCTGGATGTCGCGAACGGTGCTGCCGAGATCGCGGCCGTCGACGTTGGCGGCGATGTCGATCACCCGTTGCACGGTGTAGTGCGACACCGACTGATAGCTCAGCTCCGGCTTCACGGTGGCGAGATTCCCGAGCGAGATGACGGGCGCGCCGGGCACATCGGCGAGACGACGCTCGCGCGCGGCCATCGCGAGACCGCTGGTCACAGACGTGACCGGGGTGCTCATCAGCGCCTCGACGCTGTCGATGCGCTCCGGCGGCGCCTGCACCGACACCGCGTAGTTCACCCCGTTGGGGTTGAGGAAGTAGGACGGACTGATGATGGCGCTGGAGGACAGCGTGACCAGGGCGCTGGTGGCGACGTCGCGTTGCGTCAGCCCGAGCCGGGCCGCGCGCATGCGGTCGACGTCGACCTTGAGCGCGGGGTAGTTGAGCACCTGCATCTGGCGCACGTCCACCGCCCCGGGCGTCTCCTCGATGGCCCGCTTGACCCTGGCCGCATAGCCCTGGGCGCGCTCGAAGTTGGCGTCCTGCACCTGGATGTCGATCGGCGCCGGGAGTCCGAAATTGAGCACCTGGGAGACGATGTCGGCGTTCTGGAAATAGAAATCCGACCCGGGGTAGCGCAGCGGGATCTTTTGCCGGATCTCGCGCATGTAGTGCGAAACGGGCTTGTGGGGCGCCTTCAGGAGGATGAGGATCTCGGCATCCATGCCGCTGATGTTGTCCGTGGGGACCAGCGCCAGGTTGAAGAAGATCGGAACGCCGACCATGTCGTTGATGCGCTCGAGTTCGGCCTCCGGAATGATGCCGCGGATATCTTCGGTCACGGCCGCGACAAGCTTCTCGGTCTCCTCGATGCGGGTACCGATGGGGGCGCGGAAGTGCAGCTTCATCACGCCGACGTCCGGCGTCGGGAAAAAGTCCGTGCCGATCACCTTGACCAGCGAAAAGCTCAGCACGCCGAAGGCCGTCACCACCAGCATCATGAAGGCCCGGTGGCTCAGCACCATGCCGAGGATGCGTCCATAGAAGGCGTTGAGGGCGTCGATGGCACGATCGCGCCCGGCATTGAACCGCGCGAATGCACCCTTGCCCGGCGCCTCGTGATCGACGTGCTCGCGCACCAGCAGCCGCCGCGACAGCATCGGCACCAGGGTGAAGGACAGCACGTAGGACGCGAGCAGCGAGAACACCACCGCCAAAGCCAGGGGTACGAACAGGTAGCGCGCGGCGCCGTACAGGAAAGCCACAGGGAAGAAAACGATGCAGATGGCCAGGGTCGCCATGGTCCGGGGCAGGGCAACCTCGCGCGAGCCCTCCAGGATGGCCACGGTGAGCGGCTGGCCCATCGAGCGGTGGCGGTGGATGTTCTCGACCGCCACCGTGGCGTCGTCGACCAGGATGCCGGTGGCCAGCGCCAGGCCGCCGAGCGTCATGAGGTTGATAGTGCTGCCGGTGAGGTCGAGCAGGATGATGCCGGCGAACATCGCGCAGGGGATCGAGGTGATCACCACGATGGTGTTGCGCCAGCTGCCCAGGAACAGCAGGATCATCAGCGACACCAGCACCGAGGCGAGCACGGCCTCGACCGTGACGTTGCGAATGGCGGCCCGCACGAACTTCGACTGATCGAAGTCCAGCGAGATGTCCATCTCCTCCAGGCCAGCCGCCACCGCCCCCGCCTTGATCTCGGCAAGCAGCGCGCGCACGCTGTCCACCACCTTGAGGCTCGAGGCGTCGGCGTGCTTGAGAATGGTCAGATAGGTGGCGCGCCGTCCGTCGACGTGGACGATGTTGTTCTGTACCGCGAAGCCGTCCGCGACCTTCGCGACGTCACCGACCGTCACCGGCACCCGACCCATGAGCTTGAGCGGGATGTGGTTGAAGTCGTCCACGGTCGCCGGGCTGGAGTTCATCAGCACGTTGAAGTCCGTGGTGCCGATGCGCGCCGTCCCCGAGGGGACGAGCAGGTTCTGGTTCTGGACGGCCTGGACCACATCGTTGGCGGATACGCCCTTGGCCGCCATCTTGGTGGGATCGAGGTCGACCGAGATCTGGCGCAGCCGCCCGCCGAAGGGCGCAGGCACCTGGAGGCCGGGAATTGTGAACAGCTTGACCCGCACGAAGTTGAAGGCGTGGTCGAACATGCGCCCCTCGGGCAGGGTCCTGCTCGAGAAGGTCATGTTGACGATGGGTACAGTCGCCGGGTTGTACTGGATGATCACCGGCGGCGAGATGCCGGGCGGAAGGATCCGCAGGATGGTGCCGTTGATGGCGTTGATCTGGGCGATCGCTGCCCCGATGTCCATGCCCGGGTGGAAGAACACCTTCACCAGACCGACGCCGGGAATGCAGGAGGACTCGATGCGCTCGATGCCCGAAACGGTGGTCGAGTAGGCGCGCTCGGAGACGATGACGACCCGCCGCTCCATCTCCTCGGCCGAAAGACCGCTGTACTGCCAGCCCACGAAAACCACCGGGATGTCGATCTTCGGGAAGAAGTCGACGGTCATACGCGACGCCGCCAGCACCCCGAGCAGCAGCACCAGGAGGGACAGCACCGCAACCGTGTACGGCCGGCGCAGGGCCAGCCGCACCAGTTCCATCATGACGGAGTTCCTCGCCTGCGACACCCCGATGCCAGGGTGCCGGGGATTTCCGGGCGGATCGCGACGCGGGGTCGCGGGGCCGGAATGGGCACGTCAGCCTCAGACCGCCGGACGGGTCTTGCGCCAGTCCTCCAGCGACTTCAGCCGGCCGCCGTCAGCCTCCACGAAGAGCTTGCCATCGCGCGCACGGACGAGGAACACAGCCCACTTGCGGGCTTCGGTCTGCGGATTCTCGTAGAAGGTCACGGCCCAGTGCTTCGCCTTGCCGACCTGCCGCTGGCCAGTGAGGATGCCGGCGGCGGGGCCGGCCGCCTTGTCCCGCTTCTCGGCCTCCTCGCGGCGCTTGTCCTGCCAGACCTGGACCTCAGGCAGCGCCATCACGATGTCGCGTGCCTGCTGCATCCCGATGTCGGTGGCGGCCGGCGCACTGGCACCCGCCTTCGGTCCGGCGGCAACGGCGAAGGGCTGGGCAACCAGGCCGGCCAGAATCCAGACCGGGAGGATGAGTGAACGCAGGGCAGTCATCGGAACGTCTCGCAGCAGCAGGAGTTTGAGGGTCAGCCACCCGCCAGGAATGGCTCGACCTCGCGCGCGAGCCGAGCCGGATTCTCCAGATGCATCATGTGGCCTGACTCGGGAATTCTACACTCCGTCAGTCGGGCAATGGCGCCACGTCGACGTCGCCAGTCTTCCGCGTCGTCACCCGCGAAATCGCGCATCCAGGCAGGATCCCCGCCCCATACCCAGAGCACCGGAGCCGTGATGCGCCGCCAGCACGCCAGCGCCTCCTCCTGGCGGTAGAGCACCGGGTTGACCATCTTGTGGCGCGGATCGGCCGCGGGCACCCAGGAGCCATCCGGTCGCTGGACGGCCCAATGGGGTGCCAGCAGGCGGGCCCGCTCCCGGGACAGCCGGGGACTGTTGCGAACGAGCCGGTCCGCCACGTCCTCCAGACTGGCGTAAGCGCGAAACCCCGCGGGCGCCGGCACCTGACGGAGCCACTTCGCGTAACGATCCGGGGCGTCTTCGGGCTGCGACGGCTTCATGCCGAAACCCTCGGCCAGGACCAGGCGGGAGATGCGCTCCGTGCGTATGCCGGCGTAGAGCCCGGCGACGTTGCCGCCCATGCTGTGGCCCAGCAGGCACACCGGCGCATTCGGGCTGAAGGCATCCAGCAGGGCCTCCAGATCCGCGAGGTAGTCGGGAAACCAGTATCCCTCGGCGGCCCATTCGCTGCACCCGAAACCGCGCCAGTCGGGTGCGATGACGTGCCAGCCTTCCCGCAATTCGTCGACCAGGAACTGGAAGGACGCCGACACGTCCATCCAGCCGTGCAGCAGGAACAGCTTCGGATGACCCGGGTCGCCCCAGATGCGCACGTGATGGCGCAGTCCGCGGATCGTGACGTACTCGGAGGCTGAGGGTTTCACCGTCTCCTTCCCGGGCTCGTGGTGGCGGCATCGGTTGCTTCGCCGGGCACTGCCTGCGGAGCGGCGCGGGCATTCAGGGCCAGCGCCGCCGCGATGGCGCACATGCCGCCGAGCTCGGCCGGCCGCAGTCGCTCGCCCAGCTGCAATGCGGAGGACACGGCAGCCACCACCGGAATGGCGAGCGAAGAAAGGCTGGTGGTGCCGGCGGGCAGCCGATGCAGGACGTAGAGCCACATGAACCAGCCCAGGCCGGTGGCCAGCACGCCACTGAAGGCCAGGGCGCCGGCCAGCGGCAGCGACCAGTCGACCGGACGCTGGGGTACCAGCCAGGCGATCAGCGCCATGGGCACCAGGCCGATCAGCATCTGCCAGAAGGTGAGCTGCAGCGCGTCGGTCTGCACCCGTCCGTGCAGACGCTTGGCCACCACCACACCCGCAGCCCACGTCGCACCGGCAAGCACCGCCAGCAGTTTCGACGTCGTCGATGCCTCCAGCCGCCAGGGCTCGAGAATGGCCACCAACCCCGCCAGGGCAAGCGACGCCGCCAGCCATTGCAGGCCGCGCAGCCGCTCGCCCAGCACCGGCCAGGCGAACAGCACGACCCAGAATGGCATGGTGAAGGTGAGGATGGAAGTCTTGCCCGGACCGCTGTCGACCAGCGCCCAGGTGTTCAGCTCGAGGAAGGCGGCGGTCTGGACCACACCCATGAAAATGGCAGCCCGCCAGGGCACGGGCTGCAGCGGCCGTCGCTGCCACAGCAGGATGGCGCCGAGGGTGAGCACGCCGACCGCCACCCGGAGGAAGGCGAAATCGAACGGTCCGGCATGATCGAGACCAATCTTGGCGGTGATCCAGGCATAACCCCACACCAGCGACAGCAGGGCCATGACGATGGCGGCCCTACGCTCCTGAGGCACGACAGGCTCGCGACTGGGGTGATGGGAGTGGGAGGAGTCTCAAGGCGCGAATCCGGGGTGCGGCGACAGGCCGGCGATGATGCCACGACCCGGCTGTCCACATCGACGCGCCAGAAGGTGACGCGGATCAGCGCACCCGGTTGCGGGCGCGCAGGGCGTCGTCCAGGTCCTTGCGGGCGTTGGCGAGCTGGCGCTCCAGCGTCTCCTGCCGCTTGAGGTAGGCGTCACTCGGGCGCGCTCCCCCGCCGACGTAGGCGATCATGTCGCCCTCGCGTGCCTCGCGGCCGCGTTCCATGGCGATCTGCGCATCCTCCAGGGCCTTGCGCGCCTTCGTCACTCTGGCGTCCGCCTCTTCCCCGGCCTTGCGCCTTGCCTCCAGCCTGGCCTCGAGATCCTCGGCCTGCCGCTTCTCGTCCCCGGCGCGCTTCTGCACCGCCTGCGGATCGACCGGTGGCGGCGCCGGAACTGCCATCGGCTGACTGCGACTCGCCCCGGCCGCAGGGGCATCGGAGTAGATCACGCTGCCATCGGGCATCACGTTCTTGTAGAGCTGCTGCGCGTCCGCCACCAGCGCGAACAGACACAAGGTACCGGCGAACAACGCCGGCGCGAACAGGCCGTGCATCGTCGCACCCCCTTCGTCGTGAAAGTCGGCAATATAGACCGGAACCTCGCGATGCGCGTTCCCGGACCCGGTCGCGTTATAGAATCGGGCGCCAACCGCGATCCTCCCGACGGCATGACCGAGCCCCGTTTCATCCACCTGCGCCTGCACAGCGAGTACTCCGTCGTGGATGGCACAGTGCGCATAGACGACGCGGTCGCCCAGGCGCGCGCGCACGGCATGCCGGGGGTGGCGATCACCGACCTGTCGAACCTGTTCGGCGCCATCCGGTTCTACCAGGCTGCCCGCGGCAAGGGCCTCAAGCCCATCGTCGGGGCAGACTGCTGGCTGGCCAACGAGGAGGACCGGGACAAGCCCCATCGACTGCTGCTGCTGGTGCAGGACCGCGAGGGCTATTTGCGTCTGTGCCGCTGGCTCACGCGCGCCTTCCGCGACAATCAGCACCGTGGCCGGGCAGAGCTGGATCGCGCCTGGTTCACCGAAGACGGCACCGATGGGCTGATCGCCCTGTCGGGTGGGCCGGCCGGAGACATCGCGCAGGCGGTGCTCGCCGGCAACGAGGAGCGGGCGTGGGCCCTGGCGGCCGGCTGGCACGCCTTGTTCCCCGATCGCTTCTACATCGAACTGCAGCGTGCCGGACACCCCGAGAGCATGGCTGCCGAGGGCGGGCTGCTGCGCATCGCCGCCGACATGGGTCTGCCGCCGGTGGCGACGCACCCCATCCAGTTTCTCGAGCCCGGGCAGTTCACCGCGCACGAGGCCAGGGTCTGCATCGCCGAGGGTCATGTCCTGTCCGACCCGCGCCGCCCGCGGCGTTTCACGGCCGAGCAGTACTTCAAGTCGCAGGAAGAGATGACGGCGTTGTTCGCCGACCTTCCCGCCGCCCTGGCCAATACCGTGGAAGTGGGCCGGCGCTGCAACCTCACCCTGGAACTCGGCCGCAGCCGGTTGCCGCTGTTCCCGACCCCGACAGGGGAGAGCCTGGAGGACTTCCTGCGCGCCCAGTCGCTCGCCGGTCTGGAGGCCAGGCTCGCACAGCTGTATCCCGACCCGGGGGAGCGCGCTGGGAAAGCGCCCGCCTACGTCGAGCGCCTGGAGTTCGAGATCCGGACCATCGTCCAGATGGGCTTTCCAGGCTACTTTCTGATCGTTGCGGATTTCATCAACTGGGCCAAGGGCAACGGCGTCCCGGTGGGTCCCGGTCGCGGATCCGGAGCGGGCTCGCTGGTGGCCTACGCCCTCGGCATCACCGACCTGGACCCGCTGCGCTACGACCTGCTGTTCGAGCGTTTCCTGAACCCCGAGCGGGTGTCCATGCCGGACTTCGACGTCGACTTCTGCCAGGACGGACGCGACCGGGTGATCGATTACGTGCGGCGCAAGTACGGCGCCGAATCGGTGTCCCAGATCGCCACCTTCGGCACCATGGCGGCCAAGGCGGTGGTACGCGATGTCGGCCGGGTGATGGAGTGGAGCTACACCCGCACCGACGAGCTGGCCAAGCTGATCCCGTTCCAGCCAGGCAAGCTGATCACGCTCGAGATGGCGCGGGAAATGGAACCACGGCTGCGCGAGCGCGAGCAGGCCGAGGAGGAGACCCGCGAGCTGCTGGCCCTGGCGGAGAAGCTGGAGGGCATGACCCGCAACGTGGGCATGCACGCCGGCGGCGTGCTCATCGCCCCGGGCAAGCTGACGGACTTCTGTCCGCTGTACTGCCAGCAGGGCTCGGACAGCGTCGTCTCGCAGTACGACAAGGACGACGTCGAGGCCATCGGCCTGGTCAAGTTCGACTTCCTGGGCCTGACCACGCTCACCATCCTCGACTGGACCCTGCGCTTCATCCGCCAGCTCGACCCCGCGTCCGACCTCGTGCTCGAGACTCTGCCCCTGGACGACGCAGGCGCCTACCGGATCTTCGCCACGGGCAACACCTCGGCAGTGTTCCAGTTCGAATCCCGCGGCATGCGCGAGCTGCTCACCCGGGCGAGGCCGGACCGCTTCGAGGACATCATCGCCCTCGTGGCGCTGTACCGTCCCGGGCCGATGGACCTCATCCCGGACTTCATCGACCGCAAGCACGGCCGCAGCTTCGAGTACCTGCATCCGCTGCTCGAACCGATCCTGCAGCCGACCTACGGGATCATGGTCTACCAGGAGCAGGTGATGCAGGCGGCGCAGGTGTGCGCCGGCTACTCCCTGGGTGGCGCCGACCTGCTGCGTCGGGCGATGGGCAAGAAGAAGCCCGAGGAGATGGCCAAGCAGCGCCAGATCTTCGTCGAGGGGGCCGGGCGCAAGGGCATAGACGAGGCCAAGGCTAACGAGATCTTCGACTACATGGAGAAGTTCGCCGGCTACGGCTTCAACAAGTCGCACGCTGCCGCCTACGCCCTGGTCGCCTACCACACCGCATACATGAAGGCCCACCACCCGGCGGCCTTCATGGCGGCGAACCTTTCGGCGGTGATGGACGACACCGACAAGGTCCAGCTGCTGCACGAGGACGCGAAGGCCAACGGTCTGGAGATCCTGCCGCCGGACGTCAACACCGGGGAGTTCCGCTTCGTGCCGGTGGATGCCGGGAGGATCCGCTACGGACTCGGTGGCATCAAGGGAACCGGCCAGGGCGCCATCGAAGCCATCCTCGCGGCGAGGGCAGCCAGCGGGTCCTTCCGAGACCTGTTCGACTTCTGCCGGCGCGTCGATGCGCGGGTGGTCAACCGCCGGGTCGTCGAGTCGCTGGTGCGCGCCGGCGCATTCGACAGCGTAGAGTCACAACGCGCCCGGCTGTTCGCGTCGGTCGGCGTGGCCATGGGAGCGGCCGAACAGGCCTTGCGCAGTGCCAACCAGTCGAGCCTGTTCGGCGGTGCGGATGACCCCGGTGTGCCGCCGCTCGAGCTGGTCGACGCGTGCTGGACCGAACACGAACGCCTGCAGCACGAGAAGGCAGCCCTGGGCTTCTACCTCAGCGGCCATCCCTTCACCACGTACCGGACGGAGTTCGCCAGCGTGGTGCGCACCCCGCTGGCGCGCCTGTCCGCGCCGGCTCCGGGTGAACCCCAGACCGGGGTGGTGCTGGGCGGGGTGGTCGAATCGCTTCGGTTCATGAAGACGCAGGGAGGACGGATGATGATCCTGCTGCTCTCCGACGGCACCGGCTCACAGGAGATCACCGTCTATGGCGAGGTGTTCGACCAGTTCCGCGATGTGGTGAAGGAGGATGCGGTGGTGTTCGTGGAGGCGAAGCTGCGGGCCTTCCGGCGTGGCGGCGAGGATGGCGATGGCGGCCTCAGTCTGCGCATCACCGCGGAGCGCATCCTCGATGTCGCCGGTGCCAGGGCGCGCTTTGCCCGCGGCCTGCGGCTGCGCATGAACGGGGAGGCAAACGCCGAGCGCCTGCGGCAGTTGCTCGCCCCGTACGTCAGGGGTGCGTGTCCGGTGTCGGTCGAGTATCGCAACGGGCGCGCACGCTGCGAGCTGTCGCTCGGGGAGCAGTGGCGCGTGACGCCCCACGACCAGCTGGTGCGCGCCCTGCACGAGTGGCTGCGGCCGGACAACGTGCATTTCGTCTACTGACCACCGCTGGCCCGGAAATTTCACCAGGTCGGCCCCGAAAATGAGCCACGCGCCGGTGTCTATTCGGTTTGCAGCAAATTGGCTGTCGGTACGATTTGGTCCGCCAGCGCCCGTGGCCTGATGAACTCTCCGGGCTAGCGCACGCGGTGACCTGCTCACCCGTCGCGGCCAGGCCCATGGATGCCCTGCATGCCGACCAGCCCGATTCTCATAGACCGCACCCTTCTCGACCACGCCAGCCGTCTGGCTGCGGACAGCCCCAGGCACAGGCGCAACATCAACTTCCACAGCGCGGATGGGGATGCCTGCCACCGCCTGCTGAACGCCATCGAGCCCGGATCCTACGTGCCTCCGCACCGCCATCTCGACCCCGCCAAGGACGAGACCTTCGTCGTCCTGCGCGGTGCATTCGGACTGGTGACGTTTGCGGATGACGGCACCATCTCCGGCACTGTCGAGCTGCGCGCGGGCGGCCCGGTGCTCGGGGCCACGGTGCCTCACGGCACCTTCCACACCCTGCTGGCGCTCGAAGCGGGATCGGTGTTCCTCGAGGCCAAGGCTGGCCCCTACCTTCCCCTCACCGGGGCCGAGCGCGCACCCTGGGCGCCGGCAGAGGGCGATGCCGGGGTTCCCGCCTACCTGGCGGGCCTTGCACGGATGTTTCGCCAGGCCTGAGATTCCGCGCAACCGGGGCTGGCATGGCACAGGGCCGCTGCTGCTTGCGGTGCTCAGTCCGACAGCGTGGCGCGCAGTTCGCGCAGGTAGCGCAGCCCCTCGATGGCACGGCTGCCGTACCAGGAGGTCATCTCGCCATCGACCAGACTCACGGAGGGGTGGCACCGCGGCGGCAGGGTCGAGGTGACTTCCGCGATGTGCCGCTCGACGAAGCGGTATGGTTCGGTCGAAAGCAGCACATGCCGTACTCCCTGCATGAGTTGGGGCGTGAAGTCCATGGAGGGGTAACGGGAATGGGCGAGCGCCGGTACCGTGTCCCAGCCGACCAGGGCCAGCATGCGTGAGATGTAGGTCTCCCGCGACACCGTCATCCAGGGCGACTTCCAGATCAGGTAGAGCACGGCCTCGCGCTCCAGGCCGGCCGCCGCGGCCCGTGTCAGGGCCAGTTCCTCCTCGAAGCTCCGGCACAAGGTCTCGGCCCGCGCCTCGCGGTCGAACAGGCCGCCCATCAGACGGTACAGGGCGAGGTTGTCCTCGGGTTCTATCGGGTGGGTAACGACGACGTTGGGCACGAAGCCCGCGAGTTCCTCCACCAGCGGGCGCGGGTTCTCATCGATGTTGACGATCAGGTGGGTGGGGCCGAGCTTGCGCACCCGGGACACGTCGATGGTCTTCGTGCCGCCCACCTTCGGCACCCTGCGCACGGCCGCACGCGGGTGGATGCAGAAGCCGGTACGGCCGACGATCCCGTCTTCCAGACCGAGGCTGAACAGCAGTTCCGTGATGCTGGGCACCAGCGAAACGATGCGCACGACACCGCTGGCGGGCACGTGCACGGTGCCGGCGGCATCGACCAGCCGACTCTCGCCTGTCGCGTGTGACATCACCATCCCCGGGAGCAGGTTCGGGCGGTCCGGGACGGGCCGGGCTTCGACGGGACTCCCTGACGGATTCTATCCCGGACATTTCCTCGCTTCGGCAGCGGAGCCCGCGGAATGTCGGGGCCGACGTTCAGGGCGCCGCTCCGAACCAGCGGGCCAGGACCGGCACGAGCACCGAGGCGACCAGGGTCGAGGCGGCCATTCCAATGCCGGCGAAGGTCCCGGCCGTCTCGTTGAGCTGGAACGCCCGCGCGGTGCCGATGCCGTGGGCGGCGATGCCGACCGCGAAGCCGCGCCCCGCCGGATCCCGCAGCCGCAGCAGATTGAGCAGCGGCGTGGCGACGATGGCACCGAAGATGCCGTTGGAAACCACCAGCACGGCCGTCAGCGGTGGCAGACCGCCAATCTTCTCGGAGATGCCCATGGCCACGGGCGCAGTCACCGACTTGGGCGCGATGGACAGGACCACCGGCACCGGCGCCTGGAACCAGGCCAGAATGGCCATGGCGCTCACCGATCCGGCGAGATTGCCGACCACCAGGGCAGCCGACATGGCCGGCAGGGCCGCCTTGACCGCGTCCCAGTGCCGGCGCAGCGGAACGGCGAGCGACACCGTGGCCATGCCCAGCAGGAAGTGCACGAACTGCGCACCCTCGAAGTAGCGTTCGTAGGGTGTTCCGGTACCCAGCAGCAGCGCGAGGAGCAGCAGGACCGACAACAGCACCGGGTTGGCCCAGGGGGTGCCGCGCAGGCCGCGTTGCACCCGGGCAGCGGCCACGAAAGCGCACACCGTGACCGACAGCCACAGCAGTGGACTGGCACCCAGGTAGACCCAGAGGCGCAGAAGCGGAGCGGTGGCCTCGTTCATGGACGGCCCCGCAGCTTCTGGACCCAGACAAAGGCCCCGGCGGCTGCCGCCATGCCCAGCACGGTGCTGGCGCCAATGGCCACCAGCAGCGCCACCCACCACTGCTCGACAAGACCGAGGTGGAGCATCACACCCACGCCGGCCGGCACGAACAGGAGACCCAGGTTCTGAAGGATGCCGCTGGCGACCCGCTGCACTTCAGCCTCGAGCCGGCCCAGATGCGGATAGGCGACGTACAGGGCCACCATGCCAATCACAGGCCCGGGGATGGGCAACCGCAGCAGGTAGGCGTACCCTCCCCGAGCAACTGGAACAGCAGCAACACGGCGATTCCATCGAGCATCCGGATGTCTCCCTCAAAAGAAGGAATCCCTGCCGGCTACCTGACCTTGATCTCGGTCCAGATGCGGTTCACGGTACGCCGCTGTTTCGGGCCGTAGTCCTTCAGCATCTCCAGGCGCTTGGCCGTCTCCTCGTCCGGGAACACCGATTTCATCTTCCGGATCTCGGGCCTGATGAACTGCTGCGCGTCCTGGTTGGGATTGCCCGAGCCGATCATGTTGGTGAGGTCCGCGGAGTTGCGGCCCTGCAGCATGAAGTCGATGAACTGATGGGCCAGATCGGGCCGCGGAGCGCTCTTGTGAATCACCATGGCGTCCAGGGCCAGCACCGCGCCCTCCCGGGGCAGGGCGTCACGGATCCTGAACTTGCGCTTCGCCGCCTGGGCGTCGAGGTCGGCCTGGAACATGTCGTTCGAGTAGCCATGGGCCACCCAGATGTTGCCCAGCGTCAGTTCCTTGATGTAGCTCGACGCGTTGAATGCCGCCCAGTAGGGCTTGGCCTTCAGTATGACTGCCTTCGCCTCCTGCAGATGCCTGTCGTCGGTGTCGTTGACGGAGTGGCCGAGGTACCTGAGCGCAGCGCCCATGAGCTCACGCTGGCTGTCGAGCACGGTGACCTTGCCCTTGATCTTCTTGAGGATGTCCGGGTCGAAGATGGTGGCCCAGGAGTCCACCGGGATGCCCAGCTCCCGGATCTTCGCGTCGTTGTAGCCGATCAGCGTCGTGGTCATGGCGTAGGGCACGGAATAGCGGTTGCCCGGGTCGAAGGTGGTGTTCATGTACTGCGCCATGACGTTCTTCATGGACGGCAATCTGCCACGGTCCAGCGGCATGAGTGCATCCATGCGGATGAGCGTCTCGACCGCGCCCATGGTGGGCACCATGACGTCGTAACCCTTGCCGCCCGCCTGCAGCTTGGCGATCAGCTCATCGTTGTCGGAGTAATAGGTCTGCTTCACCTTGCACTTGCACACGCCCTCGAAACGCCTGATCGTCTCGTCCGACATGTAGTTGTTCCAGTTGTACAGGTGCAGCACATTATCGGCCGCAGCCATCCCTGCCGAGACGACGAGGCCCACTCCCACAGCCAGGCATGCAAGCAACCGCTTCATGGTGGTCATCTCCCTAGGTGTGAAGGCTCAATACGTTGTATCTGGTGTTCATTCGGACTGAGTCTGGAAGACTAGAAGTCGCCAAACACCCGGCCTTCCAGGAGCCCAGCCGAATGAACACCCATAAGCGTGCCCGACTGA
>Ga0169931_10009303_pt1 | contig 14192 bp, 4 predicted proteins | sample Kivu_15m_20L_FD_129675 | JGI IMG/M metagenome (GOLD analysis project Ga0169931, IMG submission 129675) | Freshwater microbial communities from Lake Kivu, Western Province, Rwanda to study Microbial Dark Matter (Phase II) - Kivu_15m_20L... | ecosystem: Environmental > Aquatic > Freshwater > Lake ...
AAAAAGATGAACACAAAGGTTTCAGAAAGGAAAATGAACCAGATAAAGTCATGGCTCATATCTCAAGCAAATATCCAAGAAAGTATCCGTTTGAGTGTAAATAAGAGAGGTGCTCTTCCTGATGGTCGAATCATGTGCTTTGACACGCAACATGACTTTTAAATACCACCGATTAGACTCTGCGGTAAAGAATGGCAAATTTAACGGAAAATTCTCACGTGGACCACTGGTCAAACGCCTGTCTCAAATCATTGGGTCACCACTCCTACCACCTGTTCATCTGCGGCTACCTACGCGCATCGTGCTAAACAAGGTATGTACTTTCATCAGCAGAAGAAAATCAGTCATGATTGATGCATCTACTTAAACATGAGAATGAAGTAACGACGAGCTGTTCCCGATCTAATTTTCTGCCTATCCATGTATCTCGTCGCCATCAACTTCTTCACCGTCGTCTTGTTGTTATTACTGGTGCTGATGAGTAGTAATAGTAAACCCAATGTATTAATTATAATGGTAGATCAATTAAACTTTCGAACCTTGGGATGTTATCGAAAGAAGCTTCCGCGAGATCAAGCCTTAATTTGGGGTCAAAATACAATGTTAGAAACACCCTTTTTAGATTCACTGGCTGCACAGGGGTTACTCTTCACGAACTTTTATACGGTATCACCCACATGTACCCCTTCTCGAGCTTCATTCATAACTGGAAATTATCCCCATGCGACTGGCGCAACATCGAATAATAAACCCTTGTTTGATAATGTAACGTCGTTTGCACATATTTTGAAGCAGCATGGTTATTACACAGCTTACATAGGTAAATGGCATTTGTACGGTGAGGCTATTCCTGGATGGGGAACTCAACAAAACAATACGTTTGGTTTTACCCATGTCTCGTTGCAATACAATCGTGGAGGCGCATCCAAGGTTTTCTTACCTCATCGCGATCAACAACAGGCTGATTCCTCCCATTCGTTAGCACCCCCCGCCGACCAGTATGATATGTATTCCCTGAGGGATTATATTCCCTCCCTGAATGCAACAGGTCAACAGGTGGCTAATGAAAGTACGTATCTAACGGATTTTCTCATACAGAAAACGATGGATGTAATTGTACAACATGATCACCAGAATTATGAAACATCCAAACAACAGCCTTTTGCGATTATGCTTTCTATACCCGATCCACATCCACCCTACGCAGTTCGTTCACCATATAATACACTTTATCAAGATGTACATTTTGATGTACCACAATCCATGGAACAAACTTTACAACATTTGCCTCAATCGCCTCCAAAATGGGCACATGCGCATGACAACTTTACTTCGTCACCACCTATGCAAGAACTTACACGATTATTTCAAAATCAACGTGCATTACGTCAATATTTTGGAATGATTAAATGCTTAGATGATAATGTGGGAAAATTGCTTTCCTTTATTGAATCGTACTATAACAATACAGTAATTGTCTTTACCTCGGATCATGGGGGTTTATTAGGTGAACATGCATTACAAAACAAAGGAAAACCATATAAAACATCTGCAGGAGTGCCCTTCATTATTAAATATCCACCACTCATTCCTACAGAAACAGTTATTCATACACCCACAGCGAATATTGATTTTACTCCTACACTACTTTCTTTACTCAATATAACAATCAAACATTCTCAAACTTCTTTATTACATGGACAAGACCTGTCTCTGGAATGGATCCAAGGTATTACATCCAATAGAACCATCTATTTAAGCAGTCCAGAGAGGGATTGGATAGCAGCTGTAAATTCCAATTATAAACTCGTTCTATCGACAAAAGATCAACCTTGGCTTTTTGATCTCGTTCATGATCCACATGAAATGAAAAATTATTATAAACATCCATTGTATAAGGCCGTGGCATCGAATATGCGTCATGATTTGTTGAATCACATTGAGCGGTTCATACCATCTCATATTCTTGATACAGATAAGATACTAGATGATGACATGGCCATGGACTAACGTATAACACTTTTAAAGTAGATAGATGGGAAAGAATTCGTTTATCCATGAAGTGCCGAGGAATACCGGAGTACTAACTAGTGGAAAGACAATTTAACTTTGTACAAATAACACCATCATCCTACATCAAAATTGCATCTAATGACGACATGCAGGTAGGATTTTTAGGTCTAACCATTAGTTCTTCGATAAAAGAGTGCAGGCAACATGACCAAGGGATAAAGATGCCTTCGTTTGTATTGCAGTGTATTGTGATTTATTACCCAATTCAATCAAGGCTTGGATACCGCCCTCTTCTGCAATGGTTATGTGATTCTCAAAATTGTCAGCAAGTCGTAGTAAAGCCAATGTCGCATAATGTTTAGATTCAACACTGCAATCAGAAGCTAAAATATTCACCAATGGTCGGATGGCACCATGTTTTGCCAAGGGTACATGGAGATTCTTTGTTCGTGAGAAGCATGCTATGGCAAAGAGTCCGAAATCACGACATTCTTCATCAATTTGAGAAATAAGGTGAATGGTGCTCTCCAAAGCCCCGACCTTATACAAGGTGCTGTGATTTTCTACTGACTCTGAAATCAAACAAATGAAGTATCCTGCTGCACGAAGGACAGGAATGTTTGAACTATATTTCATCACGGAGCCTACAACAGACCGTATAAAGTTATCGGCTTTCATCATGTGAGTCTTCCAATTATCATTTTCGTACATAGACCCCAAAGTTAAGAGTCCACTCAAAACGTGATACTCGTCTGCGCATTCAATCAAGCTGATGAAACTTGAAAGAATATCATCGTTGTAGAGGCCTTCTCCCTGGATAGAATGATAACTACGGATGGATAAAATATTCAAGGCTGTGCATGCATATACTTGTGTCTCATGATAAGAAAATTGCAGCATGTCCAACAATGCTCGAATGTTTGCCACTGTAATGGCCGTAGGCATTAATTCTCTTTCATCAAGTAGCAGAGATATACCTGAAATCATGAGTGCAGCATAATTGTTGAAACGTATATTGGGAAAAACGGACATCTGAGTCAAGCCCTTGAGTAATGTAGGAACTAGAGGTTGGAATAAAGCTTTTCCCATTTGCACGGAACCGAAACATATATTTGAAAGGGAGAAGAGCGCGTACTTTTCAGTAATAGGATCTCCCAGTCGAGTAAAGTGAATCAGTTTCAGAACAATATTCTCTTGAATCATCGTTTTCTGGGCCTCTGTACTTATGGATAAGAGGGCAAAGAATCGAGCGATGCAAGAGGTGAGTTGAATATTACCGTCAGTGTCAGCTTTTTTTAACAGTTGAACACCTCCGGCATCTATTATCGAATGATGAAACTTCGGCGACACAGCAAAATTAGCCATGGTGAAGAGTGCATCGTATCGAGTGTCTGGATTAGAGCTTTCCGTTAGTCGAAAAATACTTTGAAGAGCATCTTTTTTCATCAGAATCGACTTAACATCTTCGTCTGATGAAATGGAAGAAATACTGGATGCTGCCAGTGATTGATATAACTGTGATGATGTATTTGCCGTAACTATAAGCTCATGAATCATATCATATTCCTGAAGGATCTGTTTATGAACATTTGGATTTGTCATAAGAAAGCAAATGGCCAACTGTGAATATCTCTGACAAACATGATCCTCGAGATTGCACAGTTTCATCAAGCAGGGGAAACTTCCTTGGTGATACATGGTTAGCTGATTGTTCTCGTTGGCTGCAAAGTTGAATAGAGCATGCGTTACATTCTTTTGAATGATAGGTATATAAATGAAAAAAAATTAAAAGTCTACATATGAGCTTCACATATGTGGAAATACTCCAAACACTGGTGCGTAGCCGATGACGAACCTGACTAATTTCCCTGTTCTTGCTATGAGCTAGCCTAATCAACGCATCTATAGACCGGATCAAAAATCCACTGTTTTGACTGGTCCTATACTCGCTAATGCAAACTAACACATGGACGATACGCGCATTCAAATCTTCATGTGCTTGGTTAATATTATTTAAAAGGGGTATCAGGGATACACCGTATTCGGACACTTTACTCGCTGCGTTGCTAGCCTCTACTAAGTCACTCAAAACTGAAAGTCCGATGCATTTTATTTCCATAGTCTCGTGGCTCAAAAGAGATATGAGGATCTCATCAACGCCATCAGTTTGATTCAGCACCATTACATTGCATTCGTGTGAGCATAAATTCCGGAATGCTCTTGCTCCGTGTCTTATTGTGCGGACGGAATGGGATCTAAGCAAAGTAAGGAGAGTTATAAGCCCGTCCTCCATAAACCAATTATGACAACAGTCATAAGCGGAAATTTTGCGAAGTATCAGAGCAATAAAATACTCCTCAACTTCTTGCTTGTTAAAATTTGTTCGTGCCACGGCATCCAAAAGAGGGGAGGCTTGAGGTGCAAATGAATCAGCAGCATTTAAAAGATTGATTAGAGCTCGCATCGCCTCACATCTGATGATCAAGCATTCTTGTCTTATAAGCCGATTTATATGATAGAACACTCCACACTCCAGTAGCGTACTATGCATGCCAATCCATTCTGTGATATTTGCAAGTGAGACACTAGCGCTTTGCATCACGACCTTATCATCGCTACATAGGATTGAATAAAGTCTGTGCAAAATAACTCGCATATCTCTAGTTGAAAGGTTTCCAATAGATCGACTCAGAAACATAATAAATTGAATAATATCTCTCTCCAGATCGATTGAACTCTTTTCTGGCACGTTGAGTACGGAATGGAGAAAATTATTGTTTCCGAGAAGTGCGAAGGAGTTACCACGCATAGCCCATTTCGTAACCAGTGACATGGCAAACGACTGAACGAAGAGTTGATTGCAGCTACACAAATTTACCAAAGTGCAAATAGATGCATCGTTCGACCATATTAAATAAAGATCAGTTGATACATTCACAATAATAAAGCTGCTAAGTAAACTGTAAATGGACTTGGCTTTTGCGAAAATGAGGAGATGTTTAATAACACTATTTCCATCGACTGACCCCGGTAATGATTGATTCTTACAAATGTTGACCAAAGTCAAGGCCGCAACGGTGTTAATTACAGTAGTTTTCGCCTCAGCCAAGTACATAACAAGCAAATGTACTGGCCCTAGCGCAATCAATGAATTCTGTATTCGTCTTCTGGAAGTTATGTTACATAGGCTTAAGCAGGCGAAAGCTTGAACGATCAATCCATCATCTCTCATCTTGGAAATGATCCATTGTAATCGTCCATCTCGCGTGAGAATATCAGTTCCTTGCCTGTATCTAAGTGATGATAAATTTACAATAATCATCAAAATTGATTGACGTAGGGAATCGACTTGAAAGTGACCAAGACGATCACAAGTTTCAATTATTCGCGACTTTGATCCTTGAGCAAACGACAGCTTTGAAAGATTGAATAAGAGAAACGAAATAGCCTGTTGATTGGGCCAATTTATCGACAGGATATTTATAAAAATTTTACTGGCCTCTTCTAATTCATTGTACGGTCGACTTGCACCGTCACCGTCACTTTGTGAAAACAAACTACAAACTGCCCACGTCCAGTAACCCAATGATTCGTCATGCAGAGTTCTTAAGTCCTCCAGCATAATACAAATAATCCGCTGCCTAAAAATATGCGAAACGCAACCGGGATTACGACATATATTACAAAGAATTTTATATGCGATTCTTTGAATGATGAGCGTTGAGAAAGGTCTGATGGTCTTCCAAACAGTCATGAGACCATACTTCATCAACTTCGAGTGACTCTTTGTGTATTGGGATAAGTTGCATATCGCTAGCAAGGCCGTTGTTTGTTGATTCCTGCAATCGGATGAGCATAGATGAAGGAGTTGGGATACGAAGCGATCATTGTCTACTGCATATTGTAAACCATGGCAATATCGATTCAGCAAAAGAGACAAAGCTGAGCATGCATGGATGGAGCACTGTGGGACATAAAGGAGCTCGATCAATTCCTTAACCATTCCCTGGCTAATCCATTCTTGTTCACAATCACGCGATATATTTCCTATGGTAATCGCAGTATACATAGAAATCACTTTATTTTCATCTAACAGGAGATTTTTTGTCAGAGTCTTCAATAAAAGAGATTCGTGCAAGTTCATCAAACCATCGGTTTGCGCTGTGAGAATTGAAAAGAGCCTGATGACGTGTTCCTGGATTACCATTCTTTCATCATCACTTAGTTCATACAAAAATGAGATCAGTTCCTTATGCTTCAGCAAGAGCCGTCTATTATCTTCATTAAAGGCAAGGTTTTCCAACACTTCCAAGCATTTGGCAACGATTGATTCGTTTCTGGGTATCGGATAACAAATATCGATCAAGTCGTCGACGATTCCTTCGTCAAAAAGAAATCGATGCATCAATGAGTTTAAGGATACGTTGAAAATACTTTCGACGATACTGCAACGAATCTCTATTTGATCCTGGTGAAGCAAACCAAGAGCCAACTGTAAGACATTTCCTTTGATAAAGATATCATTAAATTTTTCATTCATCGAAAGACACCTCAAAGCTCTGCAAATAGGAATAAGTACTTTATGACTGCTCGATGTCATCAGAAACTGTAAACAAATGAATATCTCCTCTCCACGTAAATAGTCGGCATTTCGGTGTAATGAAGCTAATTTATTGACAGATAAGGCGACGTTGCCCAAAAAACACTCGTCGCTCACGGCTTCCAACATAGTAAAACCATTCATGATATTCAGCTCTCTAAACTTGATGTGATAAGAGGTGCTTGATAGTAAGTTGCATATCAAACGGCATGATTCTCTCTTAACCAATCTTGTACCATGTAAAATTTGACGATGAGCGATGGTCACCGTTTCGTTATTGTTTAATCTTGAATGATAAACCAAGTTCTCGGTCAAGTTGGCTAAAACACCCAACGCCCATCTGGAGCACTCATCATCCAATGATACACTAAGTTGTAGAATGCTGGTAAGCATTGAGTCCCCTACAAGTTTAACATAGCCGTGACTTGTGATATTATAGAGGAAGCCCATGATCTCTCGGGAGAGTAGCACGTCAAAAGACACCTGTAAGATTCTTTCGAGCGTGCACAACAATGAATCGATAAAACTACTGCAAAGAAGCTCCTTACTGAACTGCGCATCAGTACAAAGTTTCCGATAAAATGCTATTGTATGAGAAGAGGCCATCGGAACTGCTCTAGATATAAAATCATTCAAAGCTTGTGTAACAAATGACTCATGTATCACCCTTGCATCAGGATAGACGTTGCTCAGAGTATATGAGGCTACAAATCCAGCTTCAAGATCATCAGAAGTCAAAGCACTTATCGCTTTAGTCGTGATAAATCTTGCTGTATCAACAGTTATGCACTTTGAGATGAAATACAACGTTGGCCACTTGAAGGGTGAATGTCGTTGCAATAATTGCTTTGACCTATTACCAATATTTCGACAATACCCATGAAGCAAATAATGCCGTTGATCATCATTCCAATCGCTTCTAGACATGATATACGTATTCAAGATACTGATGTGGCCATACTCACAAGTGCTTTCATCGGTAGATTCACATAAACGTAAGAGAAAATGTGTCCATTGTTCATGATTCACTGACATCAGGATAACCAATGATGATGAGATATTACTTAAAAGACGGGCTACTTCACATATAATACTACCGTCATCTTCGTTCCAAACAATTGCCAGTAGAGTAGTCACAACATCAATAACAAGGTGATGACAACACGGTAATTCACAGCAATTGGCAAGGAGACGTATCCCGATCGGGGTAAGCAAGTCGTTTGGTGTCCGATTAAAAAAAAGATGTCCGTATCTTGCAATCTCTTCCTTGCAAAAATCCTCTAGGGACAAATAATAGAAAATGGCCCACACCTCATCAAAATAATTCATTTTTCTATCAGTACCCAGGACTTTGAGAAGATTCTCTTTCAACTCGCTTCGCATGATATTCTCTCGATGATGAGGAAAAGTTGCAAGATTTCGCAGCGCACTCAGTGCCCTAAGAAAATCGGCAACGTCTCTCGATAATAATGACACGATAAGTCCTAGCCCACCCTCATTGATAACGTCAGCATGAAGACTCTCTTGTGCTAGTATATTACAGAGAGACAAGCCAACGGAACGCGAAATTTCATCATCCGCTTCTTTAGACAGTCTTATCATTGGGGCAATTATACGCCTAATTGATGATTCTCCCAGATCTACAAGATTAATTAGATTACCAAGAAGCAAAACTGCGAATAATTGAGACGCTCGATCTGTTCTGTTCAATAATGATTCTAAGCCCTGAAAACCCAATTCATCGTATAATTCACGGGCAAAGGATTGCGTTTCCGTAGCTGAAATGTTGCAGAATGTTGACAATATCTCTTCGTGAAGGCCTGCGTGGTTAGTCTTACACATAGTAACGAGAGTTTGTATAAAACCTTCGCATATAATATTTTCTCGCCAGTTTTCACTTTGTGAAAGTCCTCTTAAGACCGAGGCCACAAGCGGTTGCTCATAAACATTTCCATTTGAGTATAAGCGCAACAAGATATCAAGAAAATTACGCCCTTGCAATAGGTCATGAATACTCATATTCGTTGAAAGATTCGACAAGCATCTCAAAGCACTTGCTTTGTTTTTGTTGTGAGAGTCGAACATTATTTCTTCAATCAGATCAATAATCCCGTGTGCCAGTAGAGCATCATGGCATTTAGAGCACGATGATAAATTCGTCAATGTTATGAATGCCCATCGCTGGGTTAGCGTCCACTCGCCCTCTTTCATTTGGAGTAGTTTGAAAAGAAACGGGAGGCATCCTTCGTCAAGCAGTTGAACCTGACTTTCATCCGCAACGGTCAAGTTTGAAAGTGTCATTGTAGCAAACATTATAGAATATGCATCCGGAGAGCATAATAGTTTCACAAGAGGAGCATGTATGGCAAAGTTCAAGAGGGAACGTGAGCATTGTGTAGTCGAGGAGATGTTGGAGAGGGCTCGTACAGTTTCTCGAATGATCAAACACGACGATGATGTCCGCATATTATATGTCAAATGGTGCACTATTCCCTTTGCGACCATCTCTTCCTGAATCTCCGAAGCCTCCGAAACATTTGCGACCGTATGGCAAGCAACATATGCAAGGATTTCATCTTGAGAGCGTGATGCATCCAGTAAGATGTTCCAGCCACTCGAGTAAAAAATTTCTATCTTCGATCGGTATGAGATCGAAAGATTCCACAGTGCGGCGAGACATTCGCGTGATAGCTCGAGCTCGATAGCATCAAAAGCTTTGAAAATGTCACGATGACTATGGAAACGCAGGAAACTAGAACGGCATATTTCTGTGATAAAAAGGTACCTTAGAGCAAGGCACGCTTCGAGCTGTATTTCTTTGCATGTAAGTCGTAAAAGAACAATCAATAGTTGAATGATCCCTATATGATCATCTAGCTGATGAATCACAATATTTCTTGAAAGATTTTTAAGGGTGTAAACTATACACCTCTTGTACAAGATATCATCATTTGAGATTGTCGTTGTAATAGAATGAAAGATACCACATTCGATTAGCATCGGATGATTGGTGGGATCTCCCGCCAGATTCCCCACAATAAACACACCGCATTGCTGCAGAAATAAGTCGTCCTTCAAGGCCTGACGTTCAAATAGTTGAGAGATTAATGATTTACAGTTTTTGAAATGAGTATGGCTCTTTTCACAGGTTGACAGCAAAGCTAAAAGTCTCGCTGATTCATAGTGCGCCCCACATTCTGACATTGTGTGAGAAATGTAGTTCATGGCGGACAACAAGCAGTCAAGGTCTATAATTCGGTCTTGAATATCAGTTCCATATTCAGCTAAGTTTCCAAGAGACGCTATCGCGTACGCTTGACTATATTTATCGCCTGACCATAAGACAGACGACAAAATTTCAATGATGCCTGACTTTATTATACCGTAATTCTTTAGGGATGCACATGTCAGGTTAAAAATACAAATAGTAGCCTCCAGTCGACTTTTAGGATCAACTGCTGCTTTATCCATCGATATAGTTAGAAACAAAGGTTCTAGACAACCATCTTCCATAATACGAGCCCTGAAAACATCATATGCTGCCAGCCCACGTAAGCCTGCTATAGCCTGGAAATGTGATAGCCTATTGGTATCAACATCTGTCGGGAATGAGTAGGATATTAAAATAGGAAGAATGACTGCACAAAGCTGCTGGTGATTTCCGACTGAAGCACATACATTTCCAAGAAGCAATACGGCACTACGACGGGTCTGAATGGAGAAATTCACCGCAAACTCAGTTATCAGGTCTTGGAGCAATAAGGTCAAAAATATAAGATTACTTTTCAGAACATTCACAAAATGTGAAGTAACAGATTATTTACGCACCTATTAAGTCTGATAATTCCTCATTAGGAATGCATCGTTTCGCACTCATATTGATAAGAAGGTAAAGAGACAGATGCAAAGGCTCATTCTCATCATTCGGATTAAGCCTTTGACATTTCTGCAGGATTCTAGTCACAATAGAAATCAACCGTACATCGTCAAATATATCTATCTCTTCTCGACATAGATTTGACATCGCACCTAACGCAAACATTAGATCTTTCATTTGGCATCTCGCAAGTCGGTTCATCAGAAAATCAGTTATCACATTATGTTTGATTATTTCTTTGCTGAAATCACCAAATGCTGCAAGGTTGCAAATGGAACGAAAAACTTCATCCTCAATGTCAACACAAGAATATGAAAGTGCCAGGGCGAGAAAAGGTATAACACCTGCGTCTACGAGGTATGGTACAACTTCAATTGCCGCCGATAAATTAGCAATAGCACAGCAACAGAGCTGTATGCTCTTTAATTCACTTGTGTTTGTATTGAGTACTATGATGATGGGATCAAGACCACCTTTAAAACATAAGTCTTTCTCGAGACCATTCACAAACGTTAATGATGTGATTGCTGGTAATACTTCCCGCTGAAATTCAACAAAAGACGCCCGGGCTAGTGAAAGGATTCCTTCAAGACCTCCCTCGGATATTAAACGTTGTCTTGAATGCGGGTTTCGAGCGAGACAGCTTAAAATGACAGCAGCAGAATTACGCACAACAAAATCTGACGATTGAGTACTAAGTGGTATGACAACATTGAAGATCCCTTCTTGTACAATTAATGACTGTGTTGCTTCAGCAGACGCCATCTTGGCGATTGCTAATAAAGATAAACGTTGGCATTCAATGTCTAGATGCCTGTTGGCCATTGTTGCAAGTGGCTCAAGTGCACCAGCGGATAAAATTTGCTCTATGTGTTGATCCGAAAAGCAAAGATTCACGATCCCAAAAGCCCCGACTCTTTGACAGAAAAAATCTCGAGAGAATAGAAATGAGATGAAAAGAAGATGCCCACCTTTTTCTACAACCAAACTGTTGGTGCTTAAACTAGAGCATGAGAGTATATTGGCCAGTGCTCGTCCTGCCTCTCTTCGCACGTCGTCATCACGATTCCTCATAGCCGTAATCAATATATCAAAAGTCTCTCCCCTTAAAGAATCCTCAAGAATTTCACCAGTCTCAGCTAGATGAGCTAGACAGGTACAGCATTTCTGGACTATCCAGATATACTCATTTGAGACATGTGTTAAAAGGATGGGAATGATCGGGTATGTGGATAGTATCACCCTTGCTTTCAACCCGAATGATAAATTGCATAAATATGCGGTACTTTCCATCAACAATTCGACATCATGCGTCTCAAGTATGGTCTGAATCTGGGTTAGTCCACGACATTCTTGCACGATTTCGGGTTGAATATGCTCTTGAGTACTTAATGATCGTAATGCTGCAACCCCTTCAAGACGAACATCTGGATCATCACTCAGAGTGAAAAGGATCAAGGGTGAAATCCAACATTGTTGGACAATGACGGAATGGTAATCACAATTAGAACTTATATTTCGTAACGTTCGAGCAATGTAAAATTTCGATAAAGGATCAGATATCGTGTTTTCTACAGCCAAAAGCTTCGTCAATCCTTGACTCTGGACGATAAATGCGTGATGGCTTATATCGGATGCTGTTACATTTGCAAGAGCTAAAAGAACATAGCGTCTTGTCTCCAAGCATTCTTGATTTTCATGCAGGAAAATGAGAATTTTCCCAATGCAACCTGAAGGGACCATTTTCCGGTGCATTAAAGAATTTGCTGAAAAATTGGCTATACTCAGCGCAGCGTATTTGCAGCAAGCACTGTCCTTACTGTTGGATAGAAAATCGACGACTCTGTCAAAACAGTCGTTGTCGAGCAACAAATGGTGGAAGTTTATATTCGAGGTGAGATTGGCTAATATACGGTATCCTTCACCCTGACAAACTAAGTCTTGAGAAGATAATATTGACAGCGTGGATAAGATTCCTTTATGCTCCAAGACTGATGAATGAGTGTCAATGCTCTCTACAATATTGGCCAACGTCGAGGATGCGTATCGCTCCACAACTAACACTCCTGATAGAGCCATTGAAAGTATAGTCGCGAAGGCCACTTGTGCAATTTGGTTCTTGTTTTTATCGACAGTGGATAAGCAATAAAGAGTGCAAGCAGCTTCTTGCCGTAAAGCATCATCTTTCGAGCGAGCCATAAGCACCAACGAGTCTAAGAGACCATGCTGCACAGCTTTGACGCATGATGTTTCATCTGAGCCACCACACATGATTCCTCGTAGGGCTATAAGAACTTGCGTTTGTACAGCCCATTGCTCAGTGAAAACACATGTTAAAAGAACAAGTGATTCAAGGGTACCACTTTCTAACCACTCAGAGCTAATTGTCGAACTCATGGTAAGGTTGGCTATGGCGAATGCAGTGCATCGTCCTAGTTCCAAATCCTGATGTGTAAGTGCGAATTTGAGCATAGAATTCAGGGTATATATTCCATTCCATTTAACAATAAAAGCATGAAAGTCAACGTCGACAGCTAAATTTCCAAAGAGAAGAGCTCCATATCTGCGTGTAACTGTATCCATACCATCATCATTCAGTAAATGAATGATTCTTTGAATGGTTTCTAGATTACTTCCCCAAGCCTCTTTTGCGCTGCATGAATTGAAATCATCATCTTTCGGTGTTAGCTTCTCAGTTTCAAAAGAATCAACTTCCGTATACGAATGATGCGTTAGTGAGGCTATATTCGACAAAGCCAGAGCACTTAACCGCTGCGTCTCAACATCTTTGGAGACATCAAGTAAACGAATAAGAGTAGAAATGCCACCCTTGGCTACAATTCGAATGCACAGTTGAGGATTCGTGGATAAATCTGCAAGCCCAAAAGCTACTTCTCTTTGCTCACGAGGATTTTGAACTCGTCGACCTTTGGCTACAAGGACTTCTAATAATAACGACATGTCCTGCCATGAGCCATAATTATTGTATTTTCAACAGTCCTTATTCGATTTTCAGTCGCTTTACTGAAGAAATGTGACTGAAAATTACGCCTGTAGCACATGATTACGGTACTACTGTAACTAAACAGACCCATGGTGTGAAGAAAATCATTGGTGGAAACACCACGGGTCGTTTTGGTTATTACTGTATTCATGTGCTACAACCGAAAGTTTCAGTCGATTTAAGACACATTTCTTCAGAAAAGTGCCTGAAAATCGAATGAGGACTAATAAAAATATGCTTATTAAGAAGTCTAATAAGTTCAGTCCAACTTCATTTTTATTAGCAGAGGGAAACAGCTATTAGAATCCGTGCATTCCAGATGTTGGATGTTCACAAAAAATTTTACTTCTCGTACTATTGCGAAAAAATAATCTGCTCCTTGCTCCTATTTTCGACTTCCGACTTTCGACAGGTGTTGTTGACATTACTACGATGCGTCGTATGTAAGTAGAGTACGCACGAGGTGCGCGTGCCGAACTCAGATCGATATTCTGTGGACCGCTACGTGATGATCATGGATGACCCAGACCTAATGTGATGGCAACTTGAAGAAGTTTGGGTCAACAAGGGATGATGTGGTGGAGCAAGTAAGAGGAGATTCGGTACGAACGTAGAAGGCTACGAGAGATTGAAGAAAAGGAGATTCAAAGATACGGTGAATGACGTAAGGCATACGTGTGTGTGAAGAACAATGTGTG
>Ga0169931_10009304_pt1 | contig 14189 bp, 9 predicted proteins | sample Kivu_15m_20L_FD_129675 | JGI IMG/M metagenome (GOLD analysis project Ga0169931, IMG submission 129675) | Freshwater microbial communities from Lake Kivu, Western Province, Rwanda to study Microbial Dark Matter (Phase II) - Kivu_15m_20L... | ecosystem: Environmental > Aquatic > Freshwater > Lake ...
AACCGGGTTTGCGCGCTTTTTGTCGGTTTAATGTACCGTCTCGACCAACGTGTGTTCACGGGCTTACACGCGCAAAGGGAAAGCAGCATTGCAAATACATTTGGATTATTCTCGATGAATCCCGACGTACATTTCTAGTATGTTCAAAAGTCGGAACGGCGTATGTTTCTAGATATGAAGGGGGGAGCGACGGATTGCATGCTATTGGTTACTTTGAAAAAGGAAAGCCGAAAGAGACGACAGGTACAAAAGCTCGAACTTTTTACCTTGCTTTCATTATTGCCAGGAAGACGCGCACTGTTTTCGACCTCGAAGGATATCATGCAAGGTAATTATTTTTATTACAATATTTTCAATTTAGTTGACGTTTAGACGCAATGTTTGACGCATCTATAGAAAGAGGTACTTTGCGATCTGGTCATCGATTTGCAGCACGAAACAAACCGTTTTATACCAGTTTCAACGAATTAAAAGCTCATCATTCGCGCTTGTTTCATCCTACTCCTGCCGTAACAAGCGAAGTGCTAAGAATTGGTGACGGGCGTCACGGAAATTTATTGCAAACAACAATACGTTTTCGAATTGATTCAAAGGTTATATTACAAACATTACGAAACGTATTTTTGGAGCTCTTCCGAGAACATCATGAAAACGCTAAGGATGGTTTCGAAATTGTGACTGTGTTTAATGCTGTGCTAAGCGACGCAAATCGCACGAGTTTTTCTGTTTTTTATGGTCATGATTACGCATATGAAAACGCCAGTGGGGGTGCAAGCGAATTGAAATATTCTGAAGAACCTGTTACAGTACGATCGTTGCTCGACGTAAAGAACATTCCTATAACATTTGATTTTGAACAATTACTTCAAGCTCGTCGATTTGCCTTTGATGATTCCGGTGTAACTATTGAAAGATTTATCAACATTGTGTATTTAATACGACGCTTAATCACCTTAGACTCGGGTTCGGCTGAAAAACGAATTGTTCGAAAACATCATGGTGCAGTCGAGTTGGATACTCAACTGCCGCCCACAAGAACTTTCGAAGGGCAAAAGAACTTCTTTGTCTAAAGTGTTTTTAAATTCGGTTAGTTCTGATGGCTCCTCAGGCTTTGATGTGTACGACAGCTATTTCAAGAAATTCTGCTTGTGCGAAAACAATATCAGTTTGGTATCTATCCGGCGAAGTGCTGCTATCGAACGACTAATGTCGAAAAAACAATACAACCTTGAGGATGAAACCGCAGATCCAGCTTTTTTTACCTTCTTTTCGCATTACGATATTGAAAGGGTGGCCAGACAACAAAACATCGAAATAGTTGTTTATGTGGCTCCCAGCATCAAGAGCGAGATCAGCAAACTGACAATCTTTCACGACTTTCGCGGACTGCGAACCTCTGGAAGCGGAGTTCGTAACGAAACTAAATATTACTTTTATGCCCACGAAACACAGCGGTTGTATTTGCTTTGCGAAGCACCAACGCTATCTGAATTGCCTTCTTTTGCACCATTAAAATCCACTCAGGCAATCGCGGCAGGTGGTGCAAGTACGGGGATAAATTACGCTCATTTAGTCGAAGAATTGTTGTTTTCTGAAGGAGAAAGAACAATTGACGAAAATGTGACGTTGCCTCATGCGTTGACGCCAGCCGATTTAGACGACGTTTCATCAACTCTGTTTCGCCGATGGAAAGGCGCGAAGAATGTTTTGATTGTGACATTCTGCCGTCTGATGATTCACACTAAATGGCGCAACAAGCGAAAGTTTGATGATTATTATTTCGCGACGTTGGCCGGAGTGTTGGAATCGGCCGAGGCTGATTCAACGCTTCGCGCGAGAGACTTACAAAAATGCCTTCCCTTACCTGATGTCATTTGCATTTGGGACAACAACAAAGCTTGCCGTTTGACGCCACTGCTTGGCGAGCAATTACTTCGAAGGCATTTTGATGCGACGGGGTGCTCGGAACGCCGCAACGCCAAAGTAAACATTGCCGGGACAAAATTTTTCAGCGAAGAAGATCGTTTAGCCGCAAAACGAGAATGGACAAAGAGAAGGTATACAAAGCAACGCGCTGAGCCCGACGAAAACGTTCAAAGGAAGTGCAATTGCGAAAGTTGCTCGTCTGCTCAAACAAAATATGCTGACAATATGAATCCCTCGGGTCCCGAAAAACTATGCAGCACTGTTTACAGTATATCTGATTTAATGAAATTGCTCAACATGGATGATGAAGCAAGCAAATTGGATATAGAGCGATTGTGCGAATTGTCAATTGCTGCGATGGATATTGAATCCAAAACAACCGAATTAGACTTAGGTCTATCCGATGCGGGAGCAAATATCGTGTACGACGAAATCGATAGTGCACGACTTGAAGGACATTCACGAAAAAGTCAACAGCCGATAATGATTGCTCACGTTGACGGTCGGAGTCTACTCGATGCTCGTAAAGTCTTCACAGCGAAAAACGACCTTCCTGAAGCATCATTTCAAATGATGAAAGACTATTGGGAGTATGTTCTAGAGAGTCAGCGGGTTGTGCAAGCAGAGAAGCACAAGATTGCCGAGAAATATTACCTAATCATTAATCAGTACAGGAAGCGTTTTTTTGAAACGGCAAATTCTTGGTTTGAGCGCGTGTCCGACGACTATCGCACGCAAAAAGAAGATGCAAATAAAGCCGATGTTCCACACGAATGTGACGAAGGCGACGCGCGGCGCGGACACCGATTGGAAGTGCTAGAAGAACTTGCCGAAAAGTTCGAATACAACAGTTTAAAGTTGGAGGCTGCATGGAGAGCTACTATTCCCGGCCAATTGGAGGTCGCGCTTGATCGAATCGTTGAACAATACGAAGTATTCAGTTTCTACGGGTAAATATTTAGCTTTAGTTTACGAAAGATATGGAAATAACAACCTTCAAGATGATAATCCAAATTTCATTATGTTTTAGCTCTGGATATGATCACGTACTGCTCTCTTCATATTTGGTCCCCCATCTCTTTGAAAGAGGATTTCAGCCTCGGATTGAGAAGAAAGGCAACAAAATCATGCAGATTCGAACGAGGAACAACGTTTGCTTCAGAGACATCACAAAATTGCTAGCACCGTCAACAAACTTGCGAAAGTTTGGAGAGTTGTTTGGTTTACAACAAGCAAAAGCACATTTCCCTTTCGGAATCTTGAATTCTGTTTCGGTTTTGAGCCGACCAGATCTTCCAGCCGATCCTGCAAGTTGGGAAAGCGATTTACATCAATTTGACGCTGAGGCGTTTTCGAGCAAATTAAGTGAAGCTCAAGCACTTTTTGCGGAAGCCAAATGCTCTAATTTAGGAGACTACTTAAAAGCCTACTTGATCCTTGATGTCGAGATACTATACCATGCCACTCAGAAATGGCGTCGCGAATTAAAAACTGTAATTGGACTAGATTTCGTCGAGTCGCGAAAATTCACTATTTCCAGTTTAAGCTATACTGCCGGCTTAAAGAACATGGAAGCAAATTTGAGAATAGGATCATTTTTTCCAAACAACTCCCAACATTACGCGCTGTTACGTCAAGGAATGCGAGGGTATGTAAACATACTAGCAACTGCTAAATGAAATTAATGTATCTAGACGATAGTTGCTACAAATTAATTAAGACCTAGCTTTAGTCTGAACGCATTGATCGTGTGTTTTGATTTTTGTAGCGGATTAACGGCAGTCTACAGAAGCGAAGCAGGCGGTGCCAATCGAGCAGGTGATGGCGCGTGGCTCAACGACAAAACAGCGAATGACAATGAAATTGATTATCGAAACAACAGTCATTGGATAAAGCCTGCCGGGCAGGTAGATGAACATTTTGATGTTATCTACAAGCGTCACGCCGCGTCAGACCGGTATTTCTATGAATGCTCCGCGCGCGGAGAGAGAAGTGAAGGAGGAGGAGCCACGTCGTCCTTACATCACGCGTTAGTTGATGTACCTGGCCCGTCAAATTATGTTGGATATTACGATGCTGCTTCTCTTTATCCCTCGTCAGGTACACTTTAAAACAAACAAAAATGGGTTTTCCGTTTGGTTTCGCCCAGTTCTATTCATTAATGGTTAAATGTTTCTTTCCTAGAATTATCCGACATTCCAATTGGAACTGGAACTTTGTATGTTTTATCGGAGCAGTCCAAACCATCCAAAACCGATTCGGAAGGGATTTCTCGAAAACAAGCTTCGAAGAAGCGAACGCATTCGGCTGACGTCAACGTTGATGACGACGAAATGATTGATGCTTTCATTCCATTCAAAACTTTCAAGCGAAATGATGCGACAGGGACTCGGGCGCCTTCGCAATTGTCTGGTCGGCGAATGCTAGTAAGCGAACATCGCAAAATAAACGCAATTGAACGCGAAGAATCCTTTGTTGTGCAATACATGGCTTCAGGAGGAATTCGACAGTTCGCAAATTTGACTCAGCAGGTGACTAAAAACAAGCCCTTTTTAGTAGCAAGCAGTGTGCACAGCGGATCTGGTCAGCAAACGTTTGGATACTCTGTGGGTCAGCGTTCGGACATAATGCTAGCCTTCTTTGATGCTTCAGCTCAAAAAAACTATCTTTGCTTTCACAATTATCACGGTCACATGTGGCATTACATTGGTCATCAGGAAGGGTGTCCTTTGAATGTAAACAAAACAAATCAAATTGTTGTACGCGAAATAACAAGCAAAATGGATTTATTTCGTTCGGAATTGGCGGCTGCTTGGTCAGACGTGCGACCAGACAAACTAGCGTTTGATTACAGTGTTTCGTTTGCTTGCCAAATGTTCCACGGAATGCCTGTTGCCTCTCTCGATAAATCAACGACAAAGTATTATTGCGTGAAAGAGTGTCTTTTAAGCGAACGAAAGCATGATTCGTGGTTTCCACGTTCGGAAAGAGTGTTTGAGCACGAACATTTGAAGCAAGCAATAATGGAGGGGAGCGTAACAGGGTTTGTTACTTTGAAAGGCGGACAAGAAAAAAACTTGAACTTCACCGATCCAGCAGGCACTCGTTTTGGTTTTTGTGTTCAGGCGCACGCCCCTTCGTCAAACGCCATTTCTTCGTTCACCAAAGATCAAATAGCCGAATTTTTTTCTTGGGGAAACAAATCAAACGAAACTGAAGCATGTGCAAAACGTGTTGAAGATTACATTAAAAAGCAGTCTGCTCGAACAATAAATTCTGGAACGTTTCATGTCGAAGAAACAATATCGACTACATATTTGCAATGGCTAATGGTCGAACGAAACTTTGACGACTTCGAAATATCTCACTTTCTAGCCTACGAATTTCGAAATTGGAGCAAAGACTTTTTGGAACCGGTTTTACAAAAACGTCACGAGTGCAAGCAGAAAGGTGATTCGGTAGCCGCCGAGTGCTTAAAGTTAATAGGAAACGGAAGTTTTGGATACAACGGCTTAGAATCCAGCAATTATGACAGCGTTCATTTACTAACGGAACAACAATTGCACAAAAAGCTAATGAAAAGCGGTCCGTTCCACCATCGTAAGTTAAAGCCTATAATTAGATTAGGCGTCGTTCGTGTCACGGAAAGTAAAAAAGCAAAAAAACAAAAAAAACGTCGTGGTCGCAAGCGCAAATTTGACTTGCTAGATGACGAGGCAGATGACTCTGACACGAGCGAGAACGCCAGCGGAGGCGAAAACGATGATGACGAGGGACTGACTCAAGGCGAAATGACGGGTGCGTCCATTAGCAACGCTGTAGCAGCAAACGACGATAGCAAAATTGAGGATTACGAATTAGACCATTCTTTTGAAATGAGTCATTACAAACAATGGAGAGTCAAGCTAAGACAAGCCGTAATGATAGATCGGTCGTTGAGTACTCCCTTGGTCGATTTGAATAACCGAGACAAAAGCGACGTGACGGCGCCTTCGTCAGCTTCGATAGCGTCAAGTTGGGATCACACGTATGCATCTCGCGAACAAAACATTGTTTCGTCGCCTAAAAAGAGCTACAGTTATCACTTTCTTTATTTGGTGACTTTGTCGGGAGAGGAAAAGAAAATCAACAACAATTTAGCAAAAGCTGTAGCCGTATTGAGTAATTCTAAACGGTTGTTTCTTGGACATTTATCAACGATGTTTCGCTGCCTTGATCCTTGCTTAGCCGAACTAACGTACGTCGACACAGACAGTTGCATCTGGAGTTTAAGCAAGCCCTCACTCGAGAGTTGTGTTTTAGCAAATCAACAAAAATATTGGGAAAGCAAAAATGTTATGGCCGACGAACGCGCCAAAGAGAGTTGTCACGGAAAAATGAAACTTGAAGGAATGTTTGCTGCCGGGCAATTTCGAACTGTAAAAATTTATAGGTTGTACAAAGAAGAGGAGGAAACATCAGCACACGAAAACCATTCTGCTTTAAAGGCTGCGTACACAAGATGCAAAGGGGTAAATAGGTACATTGCCACGCGATTGCCGAACGAAGGTTTCAATTCGCTTCATCCTCAAAATATAGTTGTTCATCGAAACGCTTTGCGACCAACAAAAACTGGTGAAATTCACATTGTGCATGAGGCCCGTTCTGTGTCGTGTCCTTTTAATTTGAAACGCTTTGTCTGCGAAGATGGATATCACACGCTTCCATTTTTTTGCGCTGTAAATAAATGAACCATGTTGCAAACATGAAACGTTTTTTTCTTTTTGATGGTAGGCGACGAGAATGGACGAAGTAGAGCTGTATTTTGAAACGCAATACAACAAAACGAACATCCCATTATCTGGAACGCAACTTCTGATTTGGGCAAAGCGTAAACGGTTAAGTGGGGTGACTTCGGCAAAAATCTATAAGTTTTTGCGAGAACGCGCTTCTAACGTTGGTCGGTTTGCACAGCCCCGTCAAACAAAGCATTTTCAAACCATAGGGGTTGCTCGGGCTGGAATGTTTTTCATAGATTACGGGGAATTCAAAAAAGAATGGAGCTGGCACAATGGCAACTGCACAGGATTTTTAGTCGCGGTTGAAAATTGTACGAACAAATTATTCGTACTTCCGACCAAAGGTAAAAATACACAACAATGGTTAAATGCTATACAGTCATTTGTCGAATTAACAAGAGATGTACGAGTTCTGATATCCGATCGTGATGCTGTAGCTACATCAGCAAAGTTCAGAAAGGAAATTCAAACGAAATATAAAATAAGCTGGCATTTTCTCCGAAAAGGGAACAAGTCTTATTTAGCTGAACGTGCTATTCGAACAGTAAAAACCTTGCTATCGCTAGCCTTAATAAAAGCTGAAAGTAAACAGCCGGGCGTACAGTTAAAACGTTGGGTAGATTTTGTTCCAACCATTGTTGAATCTTATAACGGTCAACGCATTCTGAACACTAGCTATACTCGACGTTCGGTTCATCGTGACAATTTCAATCACTTTTTAGCGCAGTTGTTAAAATGCAAAGATTCTGAATTAGAACTCAAATTCAACAATTTCAAAGTATCGGAATTCGCTAATACTAAATGGAACGACACCGTCTTTAAATTTAGATTAGGAGATCGGGTTCGAATTCATCGAAAGGCTCTATGGTCAAATGACGAACAGCGTGCAGGAAACTTCGAAAAAGTTAGTATGAAAGGCGCGTTCTCGGCAAAAACGTTTATAGTCACGGGGCGTCAACTGCGTCAAACAAAATTGAGAAATAGATTGATTCCATTATATCGTTTAGACGGCATGGGACCATATTTTAACTTTTACGAAGACGAGCTTCTTAAAGCAGCTTAGATTTTTTTCTTTTTAGATGGTCCTGTTTGGAGAAGTAAACAGTCAACAAATCCTTGCCTACGAGCGGGAGCGTAAACGTCAGTCAAATCTGCTGTGCTTAAAAGGACGTTTACGTTCGGGATCAAATGTTGCTAGCTTTGAGCTTGAGTCAGGTTGCCTTCCTCCCGGGATTTTTCAATTCAAAATCGAACATTTGACCTTTTGCAATGAGCAGCATTCTCACTTCGCGAATCCGCCGGAAGCGAGCTTTCCAATTCCTGATGACGCACCTGATTTATATCAACCAAGAATAGAGGTACGTGTGCCTCGTCCGGTTCCGCTTGTTCATCGCCGTCGAACTATTTACACAATACCTTACGAGCCGCCGACAAGAGAGCCTTCACCCGAACGCTTGGTTCCGCTAGCTGAGGAGATACGCGCTCAGCCTCAAGCGGAACTGCCTGGACAAGAAGAGGAACAACCTCCGCAAGAAGAAAACGCGCCTTTTTATTCATACACACCCTCAAATGAATTCTCTCGTCGAAAAAGATCTGGTCGGGACGCGAGCTTTTCGCGAACTTCGAAGAGGTTCAAGCGATCACTCGAACACCTAAACGATTTCGACTTTGATGTAACTGCGCGATATTCGGTCACTTATGCAACAATAGAGGATGACGTTGTACTACGAGATGTTACGATTGCAGGACTTAAAGACAAATTAAATAACATGTTTGTTCGCGTATATAAGAGGTTGGGAAATTTCGCTGAAAATTCGAAACGAGGCTATTGGCAAACGATAAGAGAAGAAGTAGATGTTGCCGGCGGTCGACCTGAATCGCGTGATAAGTTAATGCTGTCTCTGCCACCGCTAACTAGAATTGCGCTTGAATCTACCGATCTATTGCGAATGTTAGGATTTGAAAACCAGATGAAAACGGGTGCATTAATTGAAAACAATCCGACAATCTTTGGCTATTTCGAAAACATTCATCCTACAGACAATCTTGAAATAATAAGTAGTGAAGGATATAAATCTACGTCTAAATTGACGACTATAGTTTCCGAGTTTACAAAACGTCATCCTAGTCCGGCGGCTCATGCAGGACTTATTAGTGTTATATCAACTTCCGAAAAGATCAAGATGATCATCTCCACCGCGTTATTACCATTAACACTACGATATAGGCCTTCTGATTCATCTTTACTAACTCGTTTGTCAAATGCAGAAATACGCTCGGCACCCACTATTGCAGGTTTTTATAAAGTCTTAACAAACGAAATAAGCATGTTGCTCAATTTCGGAAACAACTCAATTAAAGTTCTTCCAAAAGTAAATGATTTAAGTCTAAAAGTTGCTCCGGCAAACTTTGAAGCAAAGGGCCCCTCATTTGTTATTAACCTAAGCATGGGAGTTCGATTAGCCGAATTGCTTGGTTCTTCATCTCAAGAACTATCATTCAGGTTTAAACACGGGAGCGCAGAAATACTTTTGCCTCTAGTACGTTTAACAGATCCGCGCTGGCTTCAAGATAATTCAGAAACTGTAAAGATGTTTGACGCGTCCTTCAAGCAATTCCTTTCAGAGTTTGAATCTGGAAACAATTTTATAAGCAATCATCCAAAGTTCTTGTCCAAATTTGCTAATTACCCCGATTTGTTGGCATCCAAAAGAAAGGAATACACAGAATTTGTCGAAAGGTCTAGACGTCCTGCTATCGAAGGAAATCCGGAAGCGGGGGCAACAGTACCACCACAACCTGAAATTGAAAAACAAAAAGAAGAACGTTTAGGTGCTGCTGGCGGGGGTCTCCAACCACCGATTGAACGTCAGCCTCAAACTGGAGGAGAAGCTAGAGAAGGCGAAGGCGGCCCCCTCGCAGCGGAAGGAGCTCGTGAAGGCGGTGAGATTCCCCCTGTGCCGGAAGAAGGTCGAGAAGGGGCGGGAGAAGTTCCTCCGCAAGCAGGCGGTCAAGACCCCGAAAATGCGCCTCCTCTACCACAACCGGGGGGCGCAAAGCAGGAAGGTGAAGATGCGCCTCAACCGCAAGTAGGTGGTGCAGGCGAACAGCCCGCCGGAGGTGTCGATGCACCTCAACCGCCTGCAGGTGGTGAGGGCCAACGGGATGGCGAAGGAGGCGCAGTTCGACCAGAAGCCCCCGGCGAAGATGCGCCGCAGCAGCCAGAAGGTGGAGGCGACAATATGCCTCAACAGCCAATTGGTAGCGCGGCTGAACAAGGTGGCGAAGAGGGAGCAGTTCAACAAGAAGGTGTACCCGAGGGAGGTGAGGCTCAGCCAGGGGAAGGCGAAGGGGGACCAGTTCAGCAAGAAGGTGAGGGCGAACAACATGGAGAAGGTGGGGGTGAGGCTGTTCAACAAGAAGGCGAAGGAGGTCAACATGACATAGATGCACCGGAAGGAGAGGGCGAAGGTCAGCCCGAAGACGGAGGCAACGACGATGATGAGGATGATGATGGCGATAACAGCGACATCGATAATCCCGTCGAGGAAGAAGCGGAAGCAATAGAGCAAGCCGAGGATCCATTTGACATTATTCAAATTACAAATCCCGAGCCACGACCTTCACGAACCTTTCCTTATTTTTCATCTGATCCAAGAACTACATGCGGAGACGCACCGCCTGGGTTTCCAAGATCTGCTTATGTTATCGTTAAAGAAGCAGAACCAAACGACTGGATGTTTGAGAGAGGCTATTTAGCCTTAGCTGGCTTAATGTCCGGAGAGGAAAATCAAAAAACGAGAAAATTCAGTTTATCTAATCGGATGTTCATTCGAAATTACAACTTTGTTAATTCGATAAATATCGAATTTATAAGCACTAGCTTATCGAGCTATGTTCACCCTGCCATCGGACCGGACGGATTTTTGACAATGCTAGCATCGATTAAGCCTATAATACTTTAACTTTTCATTTCAGTTCTAAATGTTTGGGTTTCGCCTTCCGCCTGACGGGGGTCGCTTAAAGAAAGTTCGAACAACGTCTATCTCGAAAAGCTCTTCCGAATCGTCAGCGGATTCATCCTCTGACACTCAAACCGATTCATCTTCTTCGGACTCGGAGTGCAATACAGAGTCTCTTCCGATTCAAAGAGAAGCACATCCCATAGAAAAAAACATAATTTACGAAGACTTCATGCCGGATAACGACGATTCTACCCCCTCGAAGCAAAACGTTGCTTCGAGTTCCTCTGGAGCCCAAGATCAGCTAATGACAGATTTTTCGAAGCATTTAGCTCGATATCTTGCCTCGATTGGTTCAACCAGTTCCGGCGCAACTACGGTCTCATCGAAAGCCTGTCAGGAAACTGAGGACGAAACTTCTTCGGCTACTGTTACAAAGCAGGGACAAAAAATCGAAAAAGGAAATAATAAAAACACCTCAATACGTCAGGCCAAGAAGCCGACCAACAAAGAGTTCGCACGTTTACGTAAAAAAGCTGACAGTTTAGTTCGCTTAGGACGAATTTACAACGAAAAAGTTCAAGATTTTGTAAAGGAATTAAACGCTGAAAAATGAATGCCGGCGACGACGACGGAGTAATTCTGGATGAAAGCAGCGCCATGGATGTTCATTCCGGTAAATCGCGACGACGAAAACGTGACGGTTCGGGACATTCGAAAAGAAAACATTCTAAAAAGGCAAAACATGAGCAAACCCGAAATCCTAACGAATTACTTCATGACATTAAAGCGCAAAATGTGTATTCATACGCGCCGCTTCCCGATCCAAAAAATTTGGCTGGAAAACCTGAGATGCTTATCTATTCCAAATACAAAGTTCGAAAGCATTTAATCAAAACTGCTCAGCCGTATCAAATGAGTAGTAATCTTACAACTGAAAGTTTTCTGCAATTTACAATAACCTCAAACAAAAACGAATGGATTCGTTTCAAACCGGATGGACTGTCCATTGTTATTTTTGGCGTTGGAAATAACGCGGCTTACAATGCAGCGGGTGCCGACGAACAAACTCGAAGCCAAGTGTTAGCGTTACTTGCACGTTCAGGAACACCTAAAATGTGGATCGATCCGAGCGTAGGAATGTCGGGGTTTGTAAAAAGCGTCGAATGTACTATAGACAACGTTCCAGTACCTACTAATTCAACAATCTCCAATTTGTTTCTTCAGTACATTCGATTCTCGCGGATATTCTGTAAAAAGCCGTCGGCATACATTGCGCGTACCAAACAGCTCACTTTTGCAAACGATAGGCTAAACGACAAAATGAAATCCCCAATGTCTGAAGCAACCGAACCATTTGATTACAAAACTTGGAATTCAAAGGTTGGCGTCCGTTCCCCAATCTATTTAGACGGTATATTTCCTTTCAGCCTAAAAAATAAAACCCTTGAAGCAATTGAAAACAAACGAGCCGAACATTTGTGGTTTGCCCCTAACGTAACCGTTGATATTCGGGTACATTTGCATAGATCAAAAATGGAAGCGATATTTCACTCAGGAATTAATAGCTTTGCTGAATATTTCAGCACTACAGCGGCTGTAAATGCGCCAACAGAAGAGCCTAAAATATCAATATCGTCTGCATGCTTGGAGTATGAAGTTGCCGAATTAAATCAAGAGGATCATGTTGCATGTCTAAAAGAATTTGCTCAAGGACGAACAGGACATTACAAATACGACATTGCTCGCGGTCAGCATCAACCTTTACCCCCCAATATGTCGTTCACGCAAAACGTATTTCAGATACTACCTTTTTGCAAATTAATTTACATTGCTTTTCTTCCCGATTGGGCAACATTCGTCATGGAAAACAAGCGCCGTCCTTTATCAGGCTTCAGTAAATATCCGGTGCATTGTTCTAAAATGAACGTCACGTTTGCATCTGAACCTTTAATCACAAAGGAATTCGAAGGATTTGGCTCTCGATATACTCAGCATGAAATATCTAAGAAAATTGAATATCAGTACAAGCGCAAACTAGGTATAACAACTGGCTCGTTTCAAGATTTCTTTCCTCGCTCGTCGAGCGGAGGGGGTGAAACCGAAGATGACAGTTTAATTCAGGTTCTAGTGTTTGAATTGTCAAATCAAGTGTCCACAAAATCAGAATTTCTACAAATTGAATGTACGTTTGGAGGGGGGCATACATCACCAGTTGAGCAACAAATAGTTGTCATTTCTGTGCATCCTAATGGAGAGGCGATATGTGTCCAGCGACCTGGAACTGATCAATGGCAGTGGAGTTTTGCTCAAAACGCTTAATTTTTTGTTTCAGCAAAAGCGAGCGAATCAAAACTCGAAATGAAGTCGCCAAAATCGTGCAGCTTTGAAATAGAACAAAATGTTGCTCCCTCGCAATCATGCTCAGACCGAATTAGCACAACGTCAGTTCGAAGTCAAATAATACAATATTCGCCTCAGATAAGCATGGCATTGATTTTTATCGTTTTAATTTTTCTTAGCGCAATCAAACTCGAAGGCGTCGAAAAGGTCTTACTCGAATTTGTACAAAGTTCATTTAATAAAACCATTAAGTAATCTCTTTACTTCACGTCTAATGATATCTACTATTGTATTATGCGTTAACAATGAAAATGATTGATTGTAAATAAACAGCTTCGCAATTTTCTCGTTTTATTCTTCTAATCGAGTATCAACGAACGAGCAATCGATAAATCTAGGGTCTATATACAATTAAAGAGACAGTCAATTAAGCACCCGGTGTTCCATGTAGTTCAAATTGCAAACTCTGTAGATAGTATACCTGCCGTCATTTTCGCGTGTCAAATTATAAACCTTCTGTGTATACCCGTCGTAATGAATTACCCTTCAAAAAGGACACGCTAAAATATGATAGTTCGTGTTAGACCATTGAGCACGCGAGTAAGCGCATAAAAACAAACGCGCACGTTCCACCGGTGAAACGAACATTTGGTCGACGTGCAATACGTAATAATAGACCTCACGTCATGATGACCCATCTCAGGGTCTGACGTCTCAAGTACCCGACCTACTCACGCTATGATAGATTAGGGTATTCTAAACATTATTTTAGTTGATCTCTGGCGCGCAAAGCGATACATCATGGAAAGTTTATTTCTATCCACTTTTAACAGCCAAGCGGCGAGCCCTCGTTTATTTTCCATTGAAAACATCTTGAAGGACGAAATGTTCCAAAAGATTACTTACAAAATTGACGCAAATAAGCAACGCTTAACCAGATACAGATTCAACGGTCCCCGCTTTATTTCATGGAACGAATTAACGCTAGAGCAGAAGAAAATTCATCTTTTCTGCTTTGACCCGCATCTCAATCGAGCGCTGAATCAACGTTTCCAGCTTCTCAACAACTTTCCAGGGAGAGTGAACACGAACAGTAGAATTTATCGTCAGCATGTCTACAATATTCGGTTTAAAATGCGAATGCTGCAAACTTGGATCAATTCTATCAACGAACGAACGT
>Ga0169931_10009305_pt1 | contig 14189 bp, 13 predicted proteins | sample Kivu_15m_20L_FD_129675 | JGI IMG/M metagenome (GOLD analysis project Ga0169931, IMG submission 129675) | Freshwater microbial communities from Lake Kivu, Western Province, Rwanda to study Microbial Dark Matter (Phase II) - Kivu_15m_20L... | ecosystem: Environmental > Aquatic > Freshwater > Lake...
CATGGAGGCACGCTCATCATCGAGGGTGACGCCAGCCTGCGCTGCGGCATCTCGATGAAGGGCATCGACATCGTGGTGGGCGGCAGCATCGGCAACTACTCGGCCTTCATGGCCCAGGCCGGGCATCTTCTGGTGTGCGGCGATGCGGGGCACGCCCTGGGCGACTCGCTCTACGAGGCGGTGATCTACGTGCGCGGTCGCATCCGCTCCCTCGGCGCCGATGCGCGCGAGGAGGAGATGGCGGCCGCCGATCTCGCCAAGGTGGCGCAACTCCTGGCTGTCGCGCGCTTCGACCACGACCCGAAGGCGTTCAAGCGCGTGGCCTCCGCGCGCCAGCTCTATCACTGGAACGCGGACGCCGACCAGGAGTACTGATGACGCGACGCCGGATCGAGGGCGGTCCGGCACGCGGTGAGTCGCGCGCAATGACAACGCCGGGCGCGGCCCGGCATGCGGAAGGTGAATGGACATGAACAAGCCGGTTGATCAGCAGGGGTTGGTGGAGCATCCGCGGCGCCTCGCGCGCGAGGAGAGCTGGGGCTATGACCGCAAGGTGATCGACTACATCCAGAACGCCGCGGCCCATGGCCTGTACGAGATCCGCGGTCTGGGCGCGAAGCGGCACGTGCCGCACTTCGATGATCTCGTTTTCCTGGCGGGATCGGCGTCGCGCTACCCCCTGGAGGGCTACCGCGAGAAGTGCCACACCAGGACGGTGCTCGGGACGCGCTTCGCGAAGAAGCCGATCGAGCTGGACATTCCCATCACCTTCGCCGGTATGAGCTTCGGTTCGCTTTCGGCGCGCGTGAAGGAGGCGCTCGGCCGCGCGGCCACGGAACTGGGCACCTCCACCACCACCGGTGACGGCGGCATGACCCAGGAGGAGCGGGCTTCCTCCAAGACGCTCGTGTACCAGTGTCTTCCGTCGCGCTACGGGTTCAACCCCGACGACGTGCGCCGTGCGGATGCCATCGAGGTGGTGATCGGGCAGGGCGCCAAGCCCGGCGGCGGTGGCATGCTGCTGGGCCAGAAGGTCAACCCGCGCGTGGCGGCGATGCGCACCCTGCCCCAGGGCATCGACCAGCGTTCCGCCTGCCGCCATCCGGACTGGACCGGACCGGACGATCTCGCCATCAAGATCGAGGAGCTGCGCGAGATCACCGACTGGGAGAAGCCCATCTACGTGAAGGTCGGTGCCACGCGCACCTACAACGACGTCAAGCTCGCGGTGCACTCCGGCGCCGACGTGGTGGTGGTGGATGGCATGCAGGGCGGCACGGCGGCCACCCAGACCGTGTTCATCGAGCACGTCGGCATCCCCACGCTCGCGGCGCTGCGCCAGGCCGTCGAGGCGCTGGAGGAAATGGACATGCGCGGCAAGGTGCAGTTGATCATCTCCGGCGGCATCCGCACCGGTGCCGACGTGGCCAAGGCGCTGGCCATGGGCGCGGACGCCGTGTCCATCGGCCAGGGCGCGCTGTTCGCCATGGGCTGCAACAACGACAGCTACTTCCAGAACGGTGCGCACCACGACGCGGGCCCGGACTACGCCCGCATCGGCACCGCACCCGGCTTCTGTCATCACTGCCACACCGGCAAGTGTCCGGTGGGCATCACCACCCAGGACGAGCAGCTGGAGCTGCGCCTGGAGCCGGCGGTCGGCGCGAGGCGTCTGAAGAACTACTTCAAGACCATGACCATGGAGCTCACCACGGTGGCGCGGGCCTGCGGCAAGTCCAACGTGCACCACCTCGAACGGGAGGATCTGGTCGCCCTGACCATCGAGGCGGCGGCCATGGCCAAGCTGCCGCTGGCCGGTACGCAGTGGATTCCGGGGGTGACGGGTTTATGAGGTGGTGCGCCTCGCGATTCGTATTCCGGATGCGCTTATGCTGGAATGTAATCCCAGCGATCGGGTGATTTTGGGTTTTGGGCAAGCGCGTCAATGAAATGTGATGGTCGTGTGCATCGGTGACACTAGAGTGGCGTCAAGCTTGGTTGGTGGACCCCAGGTGATTGTCGCGTGGTCATGCGAGGACCGGATAGCCGAGCTGAAGTGACGGTTGCCCTGTCACCGCCATGCCGATTCCGGGGGGGGCGATGTGGGCATATGCGATCCAGAGCAGCGCAGGGTGTGGTTTGTTGGCAAATGGTGGATCTGACCAGGCGGATTTTCAGAGAACAAAGTATTTCGTGCCTGGGGAGGCAAGCACTGCCGCATGAAAGTCACTACGTCGCGACTGGCTGAGGCTCCCTTTCGATAAGTGTAGGGCCCGCGTATACCGCGATGCTGGACAAGACGTTCTGCAGGCCTCGCATCAATGTGCAGGCCTGCCCGCCGAAGCTGGATTTCCGGGAGGAGTTCGGAGATGGCTGGTGATTCCAGTAAACCGCACGATCCCAATCGGCTCCTTGAGCGGCACCTCGGCAACATCGCGCGAGAACACCGCCAGAGGAATCACCTCACAATCGGTGAGGTGGCATCGCAGATGGGCATCAGTTCTGGAATGCTATCGAAGATCGAGAATGGTCAGGCGTCTATGAGCTTGGATACCCTCGTCCAACTCGCCAGCGCCATAGGCGTGCCCGTAAGCAATATGTTTCGCGACTACAACATGCCAGAAGGAGGTGCTCGTTTAGTCAAACGCGAAGAAGGCATGCAGATAGTGAGAGGCGGTACCACAAAGGGATACGTTTATAACCTGTTGGCCTATGATCAGGGCCCAAGGCGTAGGTTCGAACCATTCTTGGTGACGATGACGGATACGACCGAGGAGTTTCCGTCGTTCGAACACCCTGGCATCGAGTTCATTCATGTCCTGCAGGGTAAACTGCAATATCGCTGCGGCCACCAGATCTACCCGCTCTGCCCAGGGGACTCTCTCACCTTCAGGGGCGATACACCCCACGGGCCTGAGCGGCTCACGGAAGTCCCAGCCATAATTCTGTCGGTGATAGTATATGGGGCTGAAGACCTCTAGGTGCAGGTCAACCCTGAGGAACCAAGGAAGCCGTGGAACTGACCATCCAGGAATGGGTGCAGTCGTTAGACAGGCATCGACTGCTGGAGCCAACTGGATTTCTATCCCATGGCAGGGCTACTGGATTACCGAGGTGCACTCGCCCGTGAGGATACCAAAGCGGTAGTCCGTCTTGACGCGGGGGCTTCCACGCAACCCTGGGCCATGACACTTCACGGGTGCCACACTTCCCCGGAGGAGGTGTCAAGTCCTCCGGGCGCTCTTCTCCAGATCAGGTCACATCCATCCCAACTCGCGCATCGCCCAAACCGCGTGCCAAATCTTGGTCATGTGGCGAATCTTGCCGTTCTCGAACTCCATGCAGTACACGTAGTCGCTGCTGGTGCTTTTGCCAGTCGGGGCCATGGGCCCACCTTGTCCACTATGCGTCCCCTGAAAAACCGCATAGGCGCAGACGCTCTGTCGCGCCTCGTCAGTAGCAAAGGACTTCAGTGTGTAACGGCCGTCTGGTATGAACGTGAGCAACCCCTTCATCCATTCCGCGTAGCCCTCGAGTGTCTTGACCTCGGCAAGTGGCTCCGCCTGAGATGCGAACGTCGCACCCGGTACGCAGTGCGCTTGGCAAGCGGTCCAGCCTTGTCCCGATTCACATGCCTCGAAGAAGGCGTTCGCCGTGTCAGTGATTGTCGTCATGATTTCCCTCCCGTCCATGCTGACCGGAACGCCCCGGCCGTGGCTACGTCAACGAAGCTTGCATTTATGGTGCATGTTCAAAAGAACAATGACTTCGCATGACAGGCGAGCGACCCGTGGCGCCGAAAGCCACGTGGCCGAGACCCTGTGTCCATACCATGTCGTTGGGTGATCCAGCGACATCACCAAGCTGGCCTAGCATCGGTTCGCATATCCGCGCCGCCAGGAAGTGGAGTCGTGCTCTCGCCGATTGGGAGCGTCGTCATTGCCCTGAGGTCGCAGGTGTAACCATGAATCATTGCCGACGACCCTCGGAATGGGGGTTGACCTGCAGCGTTTCAGGGCGAACATTGCACAGGGTGCTCTGCCGGGTCATAAGGAACGTCCAAGGTAAAGACATCGGCACTCACCCGCTTTCCGTCGTTCGCTTCCACGATGAGATGAGAGCCGCGATCGTCGCCTCCGCCGCCTGCTTCTCTTCGATCGACATTTGTTCGACGATCGGCTCGAGCGCCGCGAGGGCGTTACCTGCGCCTTGTTGAGAAGCGAGCGTCAGCCAAGCAAACGCCTCCACTCGGTTTTTCTTGATGCCGTCGTTCCCCGATAGCAGGTAACCCAGGCGCGCCTGGGACTGCACGTGACCACGTTCAGCGGCGCGTCGGTACCAGATGACCGCCTCTTCAATATCCATGTTCACCCCTCTTCCTTTCGCAAGAAAGGCGGCAAGGTTGAACATGGAATGGGGATCGCCAAGCTCTGCAGCTCGTCGAAACCACTGGGCCGCGGCTGCATCATCTCTCGCCACACCTCGGCCCAGACCGTACATGGCACCGACGTTATTCTGTGCAAGCCTGTTCCCAAGTTCGGCGGACCGGAGGTACCACCGGAAGGCCTCTTGCAAGTTTAGCTCTACGCCCTGCCCGTTTTCGAACAGGGTGCCTATCCATGCCTGGGCTTCGGCATCCCCTGCTTCGGCCAGAGGCAGCCAGAGCGCGAACGCGGGCGCGTAATCACCCTGCATGTATTTGAGGAGGGCTGTGTCCGTCACCATGTCGGATATCTCAATGATCGAGGATGAGGCTGCTGACATCAGAAGGGGCCGGAATTCACCCCCGCGTTGGATCCAAGTCCAGGCCTGCCAAAGATCGGGCGGTCCACGTAGTCATGCCTCTGCAACAGTTTGCCCAGGTACCAACGGTGAAAGTGCCACTGATCGATGTCGTCCTCGCGCCGCATTGAGCGCTCTTCGTCCATCAATTGGTCCTGCAGGGCTTCCGAGGCCCTTGCTATCGCGAGAAGGTGGCACCGGAAAGCATCTGTGGCCTCTGATTCGTCCACGCGACGCCCGGCGTCTTGTGGCGATATCAGGCGGAAAACATCGCCGTGCAGTACCGAGCGTTCCAGTCCCACCGGCTGGACGTGAGCGATGTACAGCACGTCGCCGAAGGCACCGACCGAGAGGTTCGGGAACCCGGCTCGATAATGTTCGATGTCGCAGGCGCCCGTGCCGACGCTGGCGGAAGCGCGAAGAAACATCTTCCAGTTGAAGCGGCCGTCCACTTCAAGGTGGGCCAGGTGCGTCACGTCGCTGGAGAAATGTCGGGCGAGAGAGCCACACAAATCGCGCAGTTGCGCCGACATGTCGTCTTCAATCCCCTGAAGGGATACAAATGCCAACGGCCCCACCTCGACAACGGGCACGGGTATGCGTTTGGCTGGGTTGTTGCCCACATACATGTACATTTCTGGCGATTCCGTGCCATCCTCAGGTGCCCGAATGACGCCCTTGTCACGGGAAAAACCGCACGAGGTGTAGAAACATGTGGTCTTGTTACCCGTCTGGCACTGCCTTGGAACAAACCGACATCCGCCGTGTTGTGCAAAATTGAAGTAAGCACGAACGCGACCGTCGTCCTCTCTTCGCAGATGCGTGCCATGGTTGCCGACAGTGAAGGGAAGCAAATCACCGCGGTTCGGGATGCGCAAAGGTGCACCGACTGGTATCCAGCAACGGCTCCATAACTGCTCGTCTTCCAGGAGGGCGAACATCCTGGATCGATAAGCGAATCGGGGAAGCCTAGTCGCCTCGCCGAAGGGCGCAAGGGCGGAGGTGTACAGGGCTGGGTCGGTAAGGTCTTGACCCTCGTCAAAGTAACCAAGGGTGGGTTGCCAATGCATCTCTATGACTCCTTTGATCCTGGCGCCAATAGGCCCGCTAATTTGTCACCCTTGTGAAACCAGAGGAAAGAAGAGGGAGCCAAAGGACATACCCGGCCCCCTCTGCACTACGTTACCCGCCGCGCGAGGTGTTGACCGTGTTACCAGGCCGATCGTAATCAGCGCGGCCACGGTGTTTATAGGCATCCGACGGCGGGGGTGGCAACGGCCCATCCTTCATGAATCGATCCACCACATTCTTCACCAGACGTGAGATGTTGTTCTTCGAGGGATCCCCGTTGTTCCATGGCAAGGAGCCGCAGAATGCGATCGAACTGAATGCAAAGCATGCACCGCCGTTGGGTGTCTCGTGGTACGCGATGTCAGATCGAACGCGAGGATGCTGAGTACCGTCAAGCCCCTGTTGATTGAAGCCGAAGTCCTCCATAACAAGCAGGTAGCCTTCGGTATGCCGACCCGCGGAAGTCGCCACTACAAGCGTGTGTGGGGGAGAGCCCAACATGGTGTCCACTATGTCCAGCTCGGTGCCGGCTGCCCCCCCACCTACAAGACCGAAGTTGCCGAGTTTTTCGTCTTGACTGATTCCCTCGAAGGCCCAAGCGACCCGCGGATCATTACTTTCAGGGGTACGGGTGTAATAGGTGGAAATATCGAAACCCTCTGATGACATACCGGTGCCCGCGACCGTGTGAAGGTACCGGCCCCGGTATCGCCACATCCCTCCCAGTTCACCGGTGGATTGGTGGTAGTACTCACCGGGGTCCGCCCGCCAGGTCCGAATGCCCGACTCGCATCGCCGCATTTCCGTCATCACTCCGCGGCCGAGGTGGTCATATGCAGGGTGGAAGGAATGTACCCAGTACCAACCGTCGGCGCCCATGTACATGAGACGGCCACCCTGTTGGGTGTAATTGTGTAACGCGTCAAGTTGCGGCCCGGAGTTGTGCTCCGGATGCGATCCTGAGATGACAACGTTGTAGCCCTTCAGCCGGGCGAGACCATCGTAGTTGACGTCTTCGTCGGTAATGACATCGTAGTTGTACCCATTAGCCTCAAGCCAGTAGATCAGGTGAAGGTCAGCCGGATACTGCCATGGCGCCTGCATGAGGAAATGATCGTACTTCGGCCGGAGGCTAAGGATGGGGCGGAGGCGCGAGGAAAGGCATAGCCCGCTCCCGTCCGTATGCGTGTCATAGATGGAGCCCCCGTATTCGCGATGTTCCGAGAGGAACATGTTCTGGTGCTGCATGATCGGAATACGGTAGACGAGCAATTCCGCACCACCGGCATTGTTCGCCAAGTGCTCGTTTGCGTATGCCATGTAGCTGATGGTCGGCATCATGACCGCAATCTTTGCCGTTTCCTGTCCTACACGTGGCACGACAAAGAAGGGAATGTAGTCTTCGTCGCCCTCGGCGGTGGTCAGCTTGACAGCGTAACAGGCGCTCTTGATGTCGCTTGGGACCTGCCATTCGAAATCCACATCCCACCGCGCATCGTCGATATCGTCGTCGTGGAAATGAATGGCACCATACTCGCTGGGCGCATGTTTCCAGTCGAAGTTGTGACCGGACCAGTTGACGCCGGTCATGGCTCGGGTGGGGCAGTTCACCAACCGCGCATGGTTGAGATACGGCCCCGTGTCAGTTGCCATGATCGTGTTGATTCCAATTCCGAAATCCCAGGCACCGACCACGCACTCTGACAACTTCGGGGTCGGACCGGAGCCGCGTCGCTCATCCATACCCGTTTGCCCGCCAAGCTTCATGGTCTCAATCTCTAGGCGGGACAGAGCGCGGCCGCAGACTCGCGGGCTATCAATCTTGCCGTTGTAGTGGCCGGAGATGACCATTCCCTTGGGTACAGAGGATGCAGCGGAGGTGCCACCAACCGCATTGCCCGTGTAGGCAGCGATGACCAGCGGGATCCCGCTCTGCTTTACCTGACTTGAGAGAGCCGCCTTGACTGGCGGTATCTCCGGATCCAGGGCGTAAGTGATCTGCGGTTCGTGATAGAGCACCGCTTCCCCGGACTCCGCGTCGAACGTCGCGGCGATGAAGTGCCAGGCATGGTCCCGGAGCGGTGCTGTCCCCGACACCTTGATGTCGTTGATGCGGAGTTCCGGACAGCCGTCTTCGTTGATGAACAAACCGTAGCCACCATCTGCGGGAGACCACTTCGTAACGAGTCCCTGCGCGCCGTGTTTCCAATATTTCGGATGCGTTTTGGGTGTTGTGGGCCACACCCAGCATTGGATGGTGAAGCTCTTGACACGGAGGGAAGGATTATCCAGGACGTACCCATAGCTGCCGCTGTGGATGATCTGTTTGCGCCCGGGGTATTCGCCGTTTACGGAAACGCTTATGAGTTTCTCGATGAAACCGGGACCGCGGGGATTCGTGTCACCATTGATCATCTTGACGATTTCCGCGCGGTACTTCGCGGGACCGTCGCAATTGACGTAGATCTTGATCCCGTCTCCGGGATGTACGCTGAACTTGTCGGCGTACCCAGTCAGTCGCATCATTGTTTTCTCCTCTATCAGGGGTGGTCAGGTCAGGTAGCGGTCCAGTTGTCGTCGCGGCGCTTCCAGCCTTCGTTGAAGTGCTCGGGCATTCCATCGTGCTCGGCGAGTTCGTCCAGTCGCATGAGAAAGATCTCGTGCTGAACGGCCTGCTCGTCATCGAAGACACGGTCATCGACGAAAACAGGGGGTACGCCACGGATTCCGGAAAGTCGCCCGATGCGCCATTCCTTCTCGACCTTTGTACATATGACCACGAGCTTGTTCTTGGCGGGCTGGGCACGCATGCGGAGAAGCACTCGGTTGAGTACGAAGTCCTCGTGGATTCCACCGGATATCTCTGTAGTGTCCCCTGGGGTGGCGCACCGAAGGATGGAGCAGCCGGCCACGCCCTTCATGGAGCGTATGCAAGCCTCGTGTTCGGCCACCAGCCGGCTGTACTCGGGGGTGCCCTTCTTTGGGATGGAAATCATTTGGAACCTCCTCTTGACGTGAATGAGCGACAGAAAAGATCGAGCTACGGCGGGATCGACATTTGCGCTTGCGCGGAGTGCGTGATTGTGTTTTCGGACATTGGACTGATCAAATCGTCAGGTGCTCGTTGACCAAGTCGTCCGTGAGAGTCGAAACCGGCCCCGCTGCTGCAATGGCGCCCTTGTCCATCGCAATGAAGCGGCTGGCAGCGCGCCGGGCAAATGCAACGTTTTGTTCGATGAGAATCACGGTGAGTCCGAGGGACTGATTCAGTTGAATCACGAGGTCCTGGATCTGGTCCACGATATTCGGCTGGATGCCTTCGGTTGGCTCATCGAGGATAAGAAGCTTGGGATTCGTCGCGAGGGCACGCGCGATGGAAAGCTGCTGCGCCTGCCCGCCAGACAGCGTTCCGGCCCGCTTGTCCAGGTTTTGCGCTAGGAACGGAAAAAGGTCGAGAACGTTCGGCGGAACGGTCCGGAGCTGATCCGAGCGCGCGAATGTGCCCAGCAGGATGTTTTCGCGGACCGTGAATTTCGGGAGGATGCCGCGGCCCTGCGGAATGTATCCAACGCCCTGCGCGGCGCGTCTGTGTGGAGCCCACTGGGCTATGTCGACGCCCTGGATGCGGATCGAGCCCGTGATCCGGCTGGTCAGGCCAAGGAGGGTGCGTGCCAGGGTTGTCTTGCCCACGCCATTACGCCCGATGACGGCAAGAAGATCTCCCTCGGCCAGATCCAGACTAAGGTCCTGGATGATTGGCGTCTTTCCGTAAAAGGATGTCACGTGCGATAGCTCAAGCATGACGCGCCCCCCCGTGTCCAAGGTAGACGCGGCGGACATCCGCGTTGCTCTCCACCTCGCCGATCGTTCCTTCCGCGAGAAACCGGCCCATGTGCATGACCGTCACACGTTCCGCGATCTGACGAACGAATTGCATGTCATGTTCGACAACGAGAAGCGTATGACTACCCTTCAAACGGTTCAGGAGGTCGCCAGTCTTTCGCGTTTCCTGGGTGGTCATTCCCGCAGTGGGCTCATCCATCAGAAGAACACGCGGGTTCTGGGTCAGCACCATGCCGACCTCCAGCCACTGAGTCTCGCCGTGGGAGAGTTCATCCGCGCGAACGCTGAGCCGTCCAGCGAGATTCACCAGGGAAGCGACTTCCTGAATCCTGTCCTGGGTCTCCCTGTCACGGAAGACGAACATATTGCGGAGCGGGCTCAGGTGGCGGGTGAATGCAGCCTCGAGGTTCTGGGCCACCGTCAAGCCTTTGAATACTGCCGGCACCTGGAATTTTCGAGCGAGGCCGGCGCGCACGCGGAGGTGTTCTGGCCAATCGCTGATCACGTTTCCATTGAGCGCGATGGTTCCTCCAGTCAGTTTCTGGCGTCCCGTTATCAAGTCGATGGTCGTGGTCTTGCCAGCGCCATTCGGGCCAAGCAGGCAACGGAGTTCTCCCTGATGCAGGGTGAGGTCGAAGTCGTCTACGACTTTGAGTTGGTCATAGGCCTTGGTGACACCAGAGAGCTTCAGCAGGGCCATCAGTGGTCCCCCGAGGCAGCGGTCCGTCGTGATAAACGCTCGAGCGCGGCCTCCAGCAGTCCCGCCAGACCAGAAGGAAGAAACCGTACGATAAGGATGAACAGTCCGCCGAGGACAAGCAGAAATCCGTAGAGCAACTCGTCCCCGAGGTAGCTCTGGACGCCATTGACGAAGAAGGCTCCGATGATTGCCCCCAACAAAGACATCCTTCCACCGACGGCAGCCCAGATCACCATGGCCACGCTGAACGTCACCTCCAACGATGTGGGGGATACGTACTGGACGATCATGACCCACAGCACCCCGGCGAGTGCGGCGACGAATCCCGACATGGTGAAGACGGTGACCTGGTAGCCGGCGACGCTGTATCCGAGGAAGCGGGCGCGCTCCGGGTCCTCTCGGATAGCCTGAACGATCAGGCCGAATTTGCTCTGCAGGATCAGTTACAGACTCAGCGTTGTCGCGGCGAGAATCGCAAGCGCAATCCAGAAGGTTTCGTTACTGTAGGGATCGATCACGTGGTCGCCGAGACGAAGCGGGTTCGGGGGCGAAATGCCGTTGAAGCCGGCCGTGTAGGGTTGCATGTCGAAGGCCATGGAGTACCAGGCGGACAACATGGCGAGAGTGACAATGGCGACGAATACTCCTGCGAGTCGCGCCTGAAAAATCAGCGCTCCGAATACGAGGAAGAACAATGTAGGAACCACAAGTGCGAGGATGATCCCGGTGGGCGTATGCCAGAACGGTTCCCATAGCGCGGGGAGTTGGGTTAGCTCGTTGGTCAGCATGAAACTGGGGATTGGAGCGCTCTCCGGGTCTTGTGCCTGCATCTGCATCGTCATGCCCATCCCATAGGCAGCAAGGCCGAATGCAATGCCCTGACCAAGGCTGAGAATGCCGCCGAAGCCCCAGACCAGGCTTACCGAGAGGGCAAGCATTCCAAGAACGAGGAAGCGCGCGAGCAGATTGACGGTGAACGTGTCGTCCATGAAGACTGGAATGAGAGCAAGCAGGCCGAAGAAGGCCACGTAGGTGGCCCACTGGGCTTTTCGGTTGTGGAACGGGTTTGCCATCAGTCAGTACTCCATCGTCTAGTGTTCCGGCGCGGTTCGGACGTAGTCGCGGTATCGGGGCGTCGTTGTCTAACGTCGCGCAACCGCATCCGCAAAGAGACCCTGGGGTCTGAAACGCAAGAAGATGACCACCAAGAGGAACAACCAGAACTTGGCGAACGTACCGTTCGTGAAGTAGGCGAAGATGGAATAGATTTCGCCCAGTCCGATGGCACTGAAAAGGCTCCCCAGCAAAGAACCAACTCCGCCCACCACCACGACCAGGAAGGCCTCGACAATGTATCCCGCACCCATGTCCGGAAAGACGTTCTTGATGGCCCCGAACAACGACCCGGCAAGTCCAGCGAGGCCTGCTCCATAAGCGAAAGTCACGGTGTAAACGCGGCTGGCGTCAATGCCGTGGGCCGCGGCGATCTCGTTGTTCTGTGTTACGGCGCGGATCATCAAACCGATTCGCGTCTTCCGCATAAGCCACCAGGTGGCAGCGAACGTTGCGATGGTCACGATGATGATGAAAATTCGAAACCAGGAGATTTCGAAAATCCCCAGCTTAAGAGAAGTATTGAGCCATTGAGGGCTGCTGACGTTCTTTGGCTCAGGACCAAGGATAAGGCGGACGCCCTGTATGAGGACGAGTGAAAGTCCCCACGTTGCCAACAATGTGTCCAAAGGACGCTTATAGAGATGCCGAATGAGGCCACGCTCGATGATGGCGCCGATGATCGCAACGATCACAAAGCAGAGCGGGAGACAAAGAAGGAGCGGGATGCCCAGGAAGGTCTGAAGCACGTAGGCCGTGTAGGCCCCGAGCATCACGAATTCACCATGGGCCATATTGATCACGCCCATCGTCCCGTAGACGATCGCCAGACCCAAAGCCGCTATCAACCAGATGCTCGCGACACTGAGACCGATCAGAAGCGCATTCATAAACGGCTCGAATGCGAAAGCCGTCCAAAAATTGTTCACACTCATGCGTCAGTACACTCCGTTCGAGCGGGCTCGTGTTCCCGAGGTGTTCATTTGAAGCGTGGACGAGTCTCGTAAGGAGGCGGCTGCGCGCCCCGGGTCTGGCCCGGGGCGCGCGCGCAGTGTCGAAACGCCCGCTACAGAACGCTCTTGAGAACCTTTCCGTCCTTGGTGTGCAGGCCGTCGAACTTACAAACGCCTCGTTCCGGGTAGATGATGAAAGGGTCCGGAGCGATGTGTTCCTTCGCAGCCTGTACGATCTTGAACTGTCCGCTTCCCTGGCACTGACCGATCTTGGGTTTCAGGTACAGGTGACAGGTCTCGTCGAAGTAGACCAACCCCTCCGGGGAAACGTCGTCCTCGATTCGGATCCCGGGTGTGACGTCGCGGATCATCCGCGGCGTCACGGCCTCTACGCTCCCCGCCTTTTCCGCCGCCTTTTCGAAAGCGGCCTTGAAGGCGAACACGGAGAGGTATGTCTCTTCCATGTTGTAGTGCGTTACGCCACCCTTTCCGTACTTGCTGGACAAATATTCGTCCACGAAGCGTTTGTTTGTCGGGGTGTCCAGGGCTTCGAAGTACGGGGCAGAGAGGAAGTGACCAGCTCCGAACTCCGCACCCATGGCCCGAATCTCGATCTCGCCTGTGGTCAGGGAGGCGATCGGCATCTTGTCTACCGTGAAGCCTTCCTGCTTGAACTGCTTGTGGAGTGCGATATCGGAGTCTCCCACTACCGTCGAGAAGATGAAATCAGGCTTGGTCTGGCGGATCTTGTTGAAGATGGAAGTGAAGTCGGACCCTCCCAGTTCGACATACTCCTCGCCGAGTAACTCGCCACCGGCGCGCTCCAGCCAGACCTTCGCATTCTTGTTCGACTCCTTCGGCCAGATGTAGTTGGAGCCTACGAAGTAGGTCTTCTTGCCGAAATTCTTCACCATGAAGGGAATAAGGTCCTGACTGTGCTGATTCGCCAGAGGTCCGGTGTTCACGATGTTCTGAGTGCACTCACGACCTTCATAGCAGGTCGGATAGTAGAGCAGGTGGTCTCGCGCCATCACCACTGGCGCCATGGCCCGACGGCTCGCCGAGGTGTATCCGCCGAAGGTCGCAACAACGCGGTCCTTGAGGATCAGTTGGCTGATTTTCTCCGAGAACACCTTGATGTCCGATTTGGCATCAATCAGGACGGGTTCTATTTGCATACCCAGGATGCCACCCGCCTTGTTGATCTTGTCGATCGCGAACTGGACGACCTGATTCGAGTCCGTCTCGACTACCGCCAGACTCCCTGTAAGGGAGAAGAGCACGCCGACTTTGATCTTCCCGCCCTTCTTGACCCACGGAGCGCCCTGCGCGTTAGCGTCCCTGACGAAGAAATAGGGAAATCCTCCGATTGCTGATGAGCCGACTACCGTTGCGGCACCAGCGCCGGTCCTGAGGAATGACCTTCTCGACTGTTCCATTTTCGCTCCGACTCCTATCACGAAGTTGTTGAACCACAGGATGTTGCATCAGGTGCACACAAGGTGCATAGCGTGCAACTCTTATACCAAGGCGGAGTTTTAAAAAAATGGCCAACAAAACATATAATTATGGTCTTTCGTGGATTTCATGGCCGCTTTGTTTTGGTGCATTTTCTTTGAAAGTGCCCAAAACGTAGGCAGGATGGTACAGGAAAGTGAAAAATGGTATACAAAAGTTGCGTCAAGAGAAACTTTCGGGCGTGCGGCCATGGCGTACAGCGTTCAGCA
>Ga0169931_10009306_pt1 | contig 14184 bp, 10 predicted proteins | sample Kivu_15m_20L_FD_129675 | JGI IMG/M metagenome (GOLD analysis project Ga0169931, IMG submission 129675) | Freshwater microbial communities from Lake Kivu, Western Province, Rwanda to study Microbial Dark Matter (Phase II) - Kivu_15m_20L... | ecosystem: Environmental > Aquatic > Freshwater > Lake...
CACACAGGCCGACATGACTAAAGCCAGCGAAGATACCATGCCACAGCCGGTCCACATCCGACCCAGGTCATAAGGAAGCAGCGACCGGTGGTCCGAACGATTCATCTCAGCCTCAGCACAAAAACTTCCACAGTGCGACCGGGTCGTAAACCCATACCGGGTCAGACAGTAACAAAGCCGTTCCGCCCGGTAAAGCCATGGCGACTGTCCGAACATGCATCCGCATGAACATACCGCGGAATGACCGCAACGGGTTCGCCGTTTCACGCAGACCTCTCTGCGTCACCCTTGCGAGTGCCATGCGCTTTCAGTACCGTCCCCTCTGGTCGCCCGGCTCCTGTTGCAGTTGCACGAGCGGCGATGCCTCGCTGCTTGTCGGTCCATTCGTGGCAGTCGGCCCTTCCCTTTGTGAGGCACTATGACATCGGTTTCCTCCCGCCCGGCCAGCCAACGGGAAGCAGCGACACCGGAAGTCATGGAACCTGAAGTCCTTGATACGACCCCCCTCGGTCGCATTCGCGATCTGGATGATCAGGGCGGTCGTTCCCCCCTGGACGGAAGGGGTGACGCGGTTGGCAGTCCTGCCGGCCAGACGCGCCACGAGCGCGACGGGCAGGAGTCATTCCACAACCTCGACGCCGTGGCCCTCGAAGCGCTAACCGGGCTGGAGCTGCTCTCGGACGAGGAACTGCTGGAATCCATCGTCATGCCCATGGATGCCCACGGGGTACCTTTGCCGCTCGACGGCGTGCAGCGTGAACTGCCGGGCAGCGCATTCTCGCTCGTACCGGTAGACAACCTTCCCGTCAGCGACCCGCTGACCACCTATCTGGCTCAACTGCGCCACATCGCCCCGCTTCCCGCCGAAGAACAGCAGACGCTGGCCGAGATCTATCATGGCCGGGGAGACACAGAGGCGGCTCGACGACTGGTCATGAGCAACCTGCGGCTCGTGGTCAAAATCGCAAGGGAATATCATCGTCGCCGCACGTCCCTGATGGAGCTCATTCAGGAAGGTAACGTCGGTCTGGCAGAAGCGATCCGACGCTATGATCCATACCGGGGAGTCAAGTTCACCTCGTACGCGCAGTACTGGATCAGGGCCATGATCCTGAATTACCTCATGAATGTGATGCAGCTCGTCAAAGTCGGCTCGACCCGATCGGGCCGCAAGCTGTTTTACAACCTTCAGAAGGCGCGCGAAGAGCTCATTCAGCAGGGCTATTTGACACCCTCGACTCGGCAGCTCGCCGACCATCTGGGGGTGCGTGAGTCTGACGTGGTCGAGGTCGCCCGCATTCTGGACCAGCCCGCCCTGTCTCTGGAATCCCCGGCACCTGGCCTGGAATCGACGCCGTTGTCCTCAGTGATCTCGGACCACGAGGCCAGGACGCCCGAGCAGATCGTCGAGACCGCCGAGCTACAGCGGCAGATTCGGGCAGCGCTCGATCATTTCCGCTCCACCATTCATGACGATCGAGAACTCTCCATCTGGGATGAGCGCGTCACCGCGGATGAACCCGCGAGCCTTCAGGAGCTGGGCGATCGCTTCAACGTCTCCCGGGAACGCATTCGACAGGTCGAGAAGACGCTGAAAGACAAATTCAAAGCCTACTGGATCGCCACCATTGGCGAAAGCGAGCACGCCGTTCTATTTGAAGACTAAATTCCGTGCGGGGGGATATTCCGGGTGTGCCATTTTGACACACGCTAACGGGTGCCTAGGTTGTTGCCGGTACAACGAACTGGCCACCCGCCGCACACACGCGACCGAAACAGCTCCGTTTCGAGGGTCGCTCGCCACGGGAACTCACGCTCACCCTATCATTGCGAGAGGCTTATGCAGCTGAATAACCTGACTCAGAAAACACGGGAAGCCATCCAGACAGCGCAGCGACTCGCCGAAAAATCGCGTCACCCTCAGGTCACTAACCTGCACGTGCTGCACGCACTGCTCACCCAGGAAGACGGATTGGGAATTCGTTTACTGGAACGCATGCAGATTTCACCCGATCGACTGCTGGGAAAAATCGAAGAGACGCTCGGAAAACTGCCCCGGGTTACCGGCGACAATACCGTCTCATGGGCGAGCGAAGTCGAACGAACGCTTCGCTCGGCACAGGATCGTGCTGAGCAACTGAAGGATCAGTATCTGTCGGTCGAGCACCTTCTCATGGGTATTTTAAGCCACAAATCTGATGCGGCAACCGCCCTGAAAGATGCCAGCGTCACCGAGGAGAGCCTTTTAAAGGCACTACAGGCAGTCCGTGGTTCGCAGCGAATTACCGACGAAAATCCCGAAGCCAAGTTTGATGCGCTGCGACAATATACGCGTGACCTGACCGATGTAGCACGTCGTGGAAAACTGGACCCCGTGATTGGTCGTGACGAAGAAATACGACGCTCGCTACAGGTGCTGAGTCGCCGGAGCAAGAATAATCCTGTGCTTATCGGTGAACCGGGTGTTGGCAAGACAGCCATCGTCGAAGGAATCGCGCTTCGCATCGCGCGGGGCGACGTACCTGAAAGCCTGAAAGACAAGAAAGTTTGCTCGCTGGATCTGGGTTCACTCATCGCTGGAGCCAAATATCGCGGTGAATTTGAAGACCGCCTGAAAGCCGTGCTGAAAGAGGTCGACGAGTCGCAAGGACAGGTCATTCTGTTTATTGATGAGCTGCATACACTCGTGGGTGCCGGAGCCGCCGAAGGTTCAATGGACGCCAGCAATATGCTGAAGCCGGCGCTGGCGCGCGGCGAGTTACGGTGCATTGGCGCCACCACGCTGAAAGAATATCGAAAGTACATTGAAAAAGATGCGGCGCTGGAACGGCGATTTCAGCCTGTGCTGGTAGAAGAACCTTCCGTTGACGATACGATCTCGATTTTGAGAGGTCTGCGCGAGCGGTACGAAGTACACCACGGTATTCGTATCGCCGACAGCGCGGTGGTGGCTGCTGCGACGCTGTCCAATCGATATATCACGGACCGCTTTCTTCCAGACAAGGCCATTGATCTGGTCGATGAGGCGGCTGCACGTCTGAAAATGGAGACCGAGAGTCTGCCATCGGCGATCGATGACGTGGATCGACGGATGACACAGCTCGAAATTGAGCGGCAGGCACTCAAACGTGAGCATGACCGCGCGTCGCAGGAGCGGCTCGACAAGGTGGAAGAAGAGCTGGCCAACCTCCGCGAGCAGTCATCGACGATGAAGGCCACCTGGCAGACCGAGCGAGCCCACCTCAGCGAAATTCGTAACCTGAAAGAGATGCTCGAAACCCGACGTGGCGAGCTCGACCGTGCGCAGCGCAGCGGTGATTACGAAGCCGCTTCACGCCTGAAATTCGGCGAGATTCCGGAGCTCGAACAGAACCTCGCCACCGCAACTGCGGCGTTGCGTGAGAAACAGTCGCGCGAGGGTTCGTTCCTGCGCGAAGAAGTCACCGACGAAGACATCGCACGAATTGTCGCGAAATGGACCGGCATTCCTGTCGCCAGAATGGTGGAATCCGAGCAACAGAAGCTGCTACAGATGGAAGACCGTCTGCATCAGCGAGTCGTGGGGCAGGACGAAGCCATCAACGCCATCTCCGATGCCATTCGACGCTCGCGCTCTGGTTTGCAGGACCCTCGGCGTCCCATTGGTTCGTTCATCTTTCTGGGACCCACCGGCGTCGGCAAAACAGAGCTCGCCCGCGCGGTCGCGGAGTTTCTCTTTGACGACGACTCCAATCTCGTGCGGCTGGATATGTCCGAATATATGGAAAAACACTCGGTCAGCCGCCTCATGGGAGCTCCTCCTGGCTATGTCGGCTATGACGAAGGCGGGCAGCTGACCGAACACGTACGTCGTCGACCCTATTCGGTCGTCCTGTTCGACGAGATCGAGAAGGCGCATCCGGATGTTTTCAACGTCCTGTTGCAAATTCTGGACGATGGACGTCTCACCGATGGAAAAGGACGGACCGTCGATTTCCGTAACACCGTGATCATCATGACGTCCAACCTTGGCAGCCCTGTGATTCAGGAGCTCGCCAAAGACGAAATCGCCATGAAAGCCGCTGTTCTGAACGAATTGCGAAGGCACTTCCGCCCTGAGTTCCTGAACCGCATTGACGAGACCGTCATTTTCCGGCCGCTGGCCCGCTCACAAATGGACCGAATTGTCGAAATTCAAATGAACGACCTGTACAAGCGACTCGGCGAGCGAGGCATTACGATGGTCATGACCGACGCAGCGCGCGACCTGCTCGCGAACGAAGGCTTTGACCCCAGCTACGGTGCGCGTCCCCTGAAGCGGACCATTACGCGCATGGTTCAGAATCCGCTGGCGCGGCGTCTGCTCGCTGGCGAGTTCGCACCCGGGACGGTCATCGTGGCCGATGCGCTCGGAGACCAGCTGATGTTCAGCACCAAAGGCGCCGCGTCTGCGTAAAGCAGACTCCAACAGCGATATCAGCTCTCAAGGGACGGGCCGCGTGTGGGTGGGTGAACGAAAGTGAACCGGTTGCGCAATCCCATGGATTTGACAATTGCAGATGACCACAATTTCGCTAGTGGTGGCTGCCATCACACTTCTGCAATGGTCTGTTCACGCGCATGTATCTGGCCGACGCACAGAGTCTACGGCTGGCTGGGCGTTGGACCCGCTGGGCATGGAGCGTATGGTCAGGGGCAGAGCCGGGCGAAGCGCCTCCTGAGACATCCGCCGTGTTTCATGCGGACGTGATCGCCCGAAGCGGACTGGGTCCTCTGGTGGCAAAGGCATTGCAGCGCCACGGTGACCCGAGAGCCGCCTGGCTGGGTAGCATTGTGCGCGATACGACAGTGGCAAATCTGATGCGGCAGGCCGAGCTGCAGCCGCTCTACGCCATGCTGACGGACCTGGGCCTTCGCTGGTGTCTGTTGAAGGGGGCTGCCACCACACAGCGGTTTTCGGATCTGACCGCATTGCGGCATATGACCGACATCGACCTCCTCGTGCAGGCAAACGGCTTTGCGCGGGCAGAACGATTGCTTGCGGATGAAGGGTGGCGTCGCGTCGATAACCTTGGCCCCTACAGCTCGCTTTGGGCATGCGAATCTACGTGGCAACGCCGGCGCAACATCCTGGTAGAGCTGGATGTTCATCGGGCGCTGATTCATCCTCCGCTCGGCTCAGGGCTCACCGAACAGCTGCTGGGTGAGATCGAAACGGTGCGCGGATTGCCCGTGCCCTCTCGTACCAGTGCGCTGCTGCACATCGCCCTGCATCGCTCAAAGGGCTGGCAGGGGCATGCGGCTGAGCTGCTGGATGCCCGATTGCTGAGCAACTCATTGAGCGACGACGAGTTCGAGCAGCTGGTGGCCCTGGCGCGCAAGCACCGACTGACGAACGCGTTGAGTGCCGTTCTGCTGACCACGCACTGGTGGCTGGGCGAGATTCCGCTCCGCGAACAATGGCTGCTTCAACAACTCCCGCCTGAGCACCGCGTTCGGGTCGTTAGACTGGCCATGCTGGGTAACAAGGCTTTGCCGATTCAAAATTTCTGGCCACGGTATCTGCAGATCTACGCAGGCCTGATTTATACCGATGGGTTCAGGCCTGAACATATCGCTGCGATCGTAACCCACGGTGCGTTACGGTCCCTGGACACACTCGTTCCCACGCCGTCGGCGTGGCCTCTGGGGAAGCCATGAGCCCGCATCGACGTGACGACGAACGAGGCAACAACGACGACAGCCCTTTCAGAAAGTGGCTCGACCGCGCGATCGACTGGATGATTCTGGCGCTGTTGACATGCGCGCCGTTGTGTCTCGGTGGCATGCATCCCTGGGCACAGATCGCGCTGTCGGTCGCCACGATCCTGCTCTGGTTGGCGCACGCGACGAGTCGCATGTGGGTCGGGCGACGCATGGTGTGGCCTGCCGGAACGCTCTTCCTGCTGGCGACGGCGGCGTGGGTCGGTCTGATGTCTGTTCCTGTCCCTGTGAGCTGGCTGCCGGCCTTTCATGCTGCGGTCCATGCATGGTGGCAGCACGACGGCAACGTTCCAGTCTCACTGGCACCCAGCGTAGCGCCGCTGGCCATGCTGCAGTGGACAACGCTCGCGCTGGCCACACAGATGACGGCGACCCGCTTCAGCCACCCGGATCGCTTCGAACCACTCTTACGAGCCTTACTTGCAGGCGCGGCCGTCACACTGATCATCGGCATCATTCAGAAGCTGGGGGGTGCGACTCGCATTCTGGGGCTGTATGCACCGATACAGGTAGAAGGACTGGTCCAGCCGCTCGCCGGTACATTCGTGAACGGTAATCAGGCCGGAGCACTTTATGCCATGGCCGGAGCGGCCGGATTTTCCATGTTCGTCACGTCCAGCAGACCGCTTCGCCGGGCAGCGGGTCTGGTAGGCGCCGTCGTTGCTTTTGCCACGCTCGCTGCCATGGGCTCGTTCGGCTCACTCGCGGCATTGACTGTCGCCATGATGCTGGCCGTCGCCGGGATGCTGCTTTCGCGAAAGGCAGGGGGCGCGACGGGCACTCGCATTCAGCTTTTTCTGGTCGCGGCGGTTGCTGTCGCGCTGGCCATGTGGACAACCGGGATCATCTCCTTCTCACTGGAGAGCCGCATGCCGGAGTCCGCGATAAACAAACTGCAGATATGGCGAAATGCAGCGCAACTCATCCCCGAGTCCCCCTGGGTTGGCATGGGCACGGGTGCATTTGCCGACCTCGCGGAACGACATGCACAGGGTACGCTGTGGAGTCGGTTCTCGTGGGTCGAGTCCACACCCTTGCAGTTGGCGATTGATTTAGGGGTACCGATCGCCCTGCTGCTGTATCTGACGTTTCTGGTACCGGCGGCGTGGTGGCTCGGCACACCATCCGGTCCCGAGCAGATGCGCTGGCGGTTCATGACCATCGCTGTCGGCACCTGTGTGCTGGTGGAACAGTTTCTGGGCATGGGACTGACCGCGCTGGGGGTTTCCCTGCCTGCTGCGCTTTTATTCGGTCCTATTCCTGGAATTGTCGTTCGCGTAAGAAATAGAGCCTCCGAACGGCTTTCGAAAACCAATCTGGGGGCCATTGCGACGACGATCGTCCTTCTTGTCTGGTGTGGATTTCATTTGCCTGACGCCGTTCAGCAGACGCTCGAGCCATCGGCTGATAGAACCATCGGATTGCTCCGCGTCGCGGATGCTTCGCAGGCCGAATCATTGATTGCGAATGCGACCAGGACACAGCCTGCCTCTCCTTTGCTGCTGTATGCTGATGGCCTGCTGGCGTTGCGTCAGGACCAGCAACCTCGTGCACAACAACGACTGGAAATCCTGTTGCAGCATGCTCCGCACGCCCCCCTGACCAGACGACTGCAGTTGCAACTGGCTGTTGCACAACAGAACGAAGACGCCATCTGCGAAGCGCTTTCGCGCACGCTTGAGCTGCCTGGTGAACAGGTACGATGGGAGGCAATGCCCGGAGGCGCCGCTGAGTGGGTCCACTGCCTGCCGGATGAAGCTGCGCTGGCGCGGCTGTACATGACCCTGCAATCAGAACAGCAGCTCTCGCAGTGGCTGGCGGCCGCGCTGGCCGACCTTCGACGCACACCTGAGCGTCTGCTTTCGCTTCACGCGGCTGCACGGGCCTCGCTGGCCCTTGAGCTGCCAGAATCAGCCCTTTATTACGCTGACAAGCTGTTCCAGATCGCTCCTCGGGATGGGCACTGGGCAAACCAGCTCATGGAACTGTTCAGGCTATTGGGAACGCCCGAGAGAGTGGATTCTTTTGTTCTCGACGCCTGGAGACTCTCGCCGCAAGCCCCGATACTGATGGTGATGAGACTGGAGCTGCTCGTGCGCAACCCGACGGCGCTTGCGGCTGAGCCCGACGACTGGATCACCGCCTTTGCACAGGCAAGACAGCTGAACGCGACAGCTGAATCATGGTGGCTGCGGTCGCTGCGAGCCGAGGCCACCTGGGCCGCACAACACAATGACTGGCAAAGAGCCGCCCGCGCACTCGATCTGTACCTCGGACGTCGCTCATTCGATCAGGGAGCGCTGCGAGAACGACTTCACGCCGCGCAGCAACTGGCCGACGAGCAGAGCATACTCCGGTTCGAGTTGCGTTTGCAGCAACTGCAGGCACCCAACCCGTAAGCGTACGGGGTCGAACCCCTGCCCGAACGCAGACACGCCCAAAGCCCGCTCCTGATTCTCACCCAACTGTCATCGCAGGGTCGGCTATGATTTCCGCAAGGCTTTAATGCCGGCCGCCCAACGAATCGCGGGCTTCTCAAAGAGCAGGTAAAACACCCACGCGGCAGCGATCGCGAACAGCATGCGCGCACACCATACCGCGGGAACGTTCGCACCCGACCGAACCAGCACGGTTTTGATTGCCACAAATAATGGCTGGTGCACCAGGTACACGGCGTAACTTATGGTACCCAGCCATGCCAGAGGACGCACCCAGACGGCGTTCACCGGAAAACGTCCGGCAGACTCAAGCGAACACACAGCGTTCACCAGAACAAAAAAACCCATCCCAATCACGGGTTCGCGCAACAGCCCGGCGAAAAATCCCAACGAAGATGTCATGGCCTGGTCCAGCCCGAACCCTGCGAACAGCAACAGAACACCCGCCCAGAGGCTGCGCATCCAGACTGGCAACTTCAACCAGCCGAAATGAGCTTCGACACCGACCGCGCCCAACACCCAGATGGTCCAGAGTGCAGGACCCAGAACGAACCACGATGAAGGGGCCGAATCGTTCCAGACAAGGCCCATCGCTCGCCAGCCAAGGCATATGGCTGTTGACCCGGCCAGCGTAACGCCCCACCCCCATTTGCGCCGAACCCAGAGCAGCGGAAAATACAGCATGTACAGCTGTTCTTCGAGCGCCAGCGACCAGAATGGCCCGTTGCCAACGCGTTCACTCGAACCATTTACATTCTGAAAAAGAAATAGCAGCAGGACCAGATCGACGACGAAAAGACTCGGCTCGGTATAACCAAATTGCCCAGCAATTCCGGGTCCGGCAGCGCCAGCGACAACCCGGTAATAGACCCACAGCAGCGCGAGTGAGCCCACCAGCGCGACAAAATAGGGTGGATAGAGACGCGTAAGGCGCTTTCGCCAGAATTTCCTGAAATCAATACGGGCATCCGGTTCCCGAGCACGCGCCCACTGCAGGTGAATGCAAAAACCCGAAATTACCAGAAAAAGATGCACCCCGTAACGACCATATTCCAGCGCATGATTCAACCAGTCAGGCGTCGCTGAAATTCGCTCACCTGCGGCATTCATTCCAATGGAGTAGGGAAGGTGGCTCACCATCACCATCAGCACGGCGATGGCACGCATGACGTCCAGACTGACCAGGCGCGACGACGGACCCGCTTTCGGTTCGACTGAAGTCACCTCATGCGTCATGGGCAACCCGACAGTTGGATATCGCGGAGCACTTCACGCAGCGATACGCGCCAGTGCGGCGACACCTTCCCGGCAAGCTCCCATGCGGAGGCGCGGTTCAACACAGAAAATGACGGCCGACGCGCCGGCGTGGGATACTCCGAAGTGGTAATGGGACGAATCTCAACCGGGCGATTCAGCATGCCCAAAGCCTTCGCTTCCTCATAAATGGCCACCGCGAAATCATACCAGCTGGCAGAACCTGCGTTCGCATAATGAAAAATCCCGGTCGCCCGAACCTGCGCGACGTGCCACAGAAACGACGCCAGATCGCGCGCCGAGGTGGGCGTCCCGAACTGGTCACTCACAACGCCAATGCTGTCGCGCGTCGCCATCAGTCGCAGCATGGTCCGCACAAAATTCTGCCCCTGCGCGTCGTACACCCACGAGGTACGAACGACAGCACAATGCAAGCCCTCGATTGCCCGCAACGCACGCTCACCCTGCCATTTGGTTTCGCCGTACCAGCCCAGCGGCTGCGTCGCGTCATCGGGCGACCACGGCGTAGGGCGATCTCCAGGAAAAACATAGTCCGTTGACACATAGACAAGCGGGGCGCTGTGCCTGGCGGCGCATTCGCCAAGTGCCCGTGTGGCCTCCACATTCACCAGCCAGGCGGCTTCCCGATCAGCCTCGGCCCTGTCAACGGCCGTGTATGCACCCACATGGAGGATCAGGGCGGGAGGCGACTCCTGCTCCACCGCAGGGATCCAGCGAAGGTCCTGCAGGTCGGCGTTATCCCGGCGCAACGCCACAGCCTGAACGGACGCCGGTACCTGTTGCAGCAACGCCCTGCCCACCTGCCCGTTTGCACCCGTCACCCAAACATGGCCGCTGAGTGGCTCACGCATAGGTGGGTGCCTCGGAGAGCGGCCGTCCCTGCAAATCTTTGGGTGACAACAAGGGGGTTAGACCCTGCAATGGCCACTGAATACCCACGGCCGGGTCATCCCAGAGCAGCGTGTGTTCATCGCCGGGCGCATACAGGTCGGTGCATCGGTACACGACGTCGGCCGACTCGCTGAGCACCAGAAAGCCGTGCGCAAAGCCAGGTGGCACCCAGAGCTGTCGGTGCCGCTCATCGTCGAGCACCTCGCCCACCCATTGACCGAAGGTGGCCGAAGACTTCCGCAAATCAAAGGCCACGTCGAAGATGCGGCCACGGGTGACACGCACGAGCTTCCCCTGTGGCTGACGCAGTTGATAGTGCAATCCCCGCAACACGCCCTGTGCCGAGCGACTCTGATTATCCTGCACAAAGGTAAGGTCGAGACCGGCGTCCAGAAAACGCTGCCGGTGGAACGTCTCCATAAAGAAACCACGGTGGTCACCGAACACCCGCGGTTCAACGATCACGACGTCAGGAATCGAGGTCGACAGGAATTGCATGGCACATTCAAAGGCGAAAGGGCGACCGCGAACGCACGGCCAGATTTACTCGGCGAGGGGCTCATCCTGCATCACCAGCGCGTTGGCGCGCAGCAGGGACGGGAAAGTCCCGGCGTCGGTCCACCAGCTGCCAAAGGTGCCGAATGTCATGGCATGTCGCTGAATGTAGGCGTTGTTGACATCGGTAATTTCGTATTCGCCACGGGCCGAGGGTTTGAGCGTGCGAATGATGTTGAACACGTCGCCGTCGTAAAAATAAATGCCCGTAACGGCGAGGTTGCTCGGTGGAACCGTTGGTTTCTCGATGATCTCCAGCACGTTATCACCGTCCACGCGGGCGACTCCGAAACGTTCCGGGTCTTCTACTGGCTTGAGGATCACGCGTGCACCACCGCCCTGCGCGCGATACGCATCGGCATGCGACACCAGCGAGTCGCCAAACACATTGTCGCCCAGAATCACACAGATCGGCTGGCCGGCGGCAAAATCTTCACCGAGTGCAAGCGCCTGCGCAATGCCACCGGCCTCGTCCTGCACACGGAAGGTAAATTGACACCCGTAGTCGCGTCCCGAGCCGAGCAGGCCCACGATATCGCCCATGTGTTCGGTACCGGTCACGACCAGAATGCGCGTCACGCCCGCTTCGCGCAACTTATCTACCGCATGAAGGATCATGGGCTTGCGGCCTACAGGGAGCAGGTGCTTGTTGGTCACTTTGGTGAGCGGGAAAAGCCGGCTACCGGTGCCGCCTGCGAGGATGATACCCTTCATGGACTTCACTCAATGGTGGGGACAGGATGAGGGCGCTATAGCGTCAATACGGCTGATTGCAATCGAACAGAAGTCGGTGGACGTCATCGCGGGTCGGCCGCCACGAGGGCGGCCGCTACGGGGCAGGTAACCACGGCGGTTTTTACGAGGGTGATTGAAGATACCAGCGCACGGTCTGGCGGATAGCGTCCTCGAAGGTGTGGCGGGGTTGCCAGCCAAGCTCGGTGCGAATCCGGGTTGGGTCGATCGCGTAGCGATGATCGTGGCCAGGGCGGTCGGTCACGAACGAGATCAGCGACTGCGACGAGCGTGGGAGTCCGCGCTCGTCGTCCACCATGTCGCACAGCAGGCGTACCAGGTTGATATTGGACCACTCGTTGTTTCCGCCCACGTTGTAGCTGCGTCCCGACTCGCCCTTTTCAAAGACTGTGATCAGCGCTTCGCAGTGGTCAGTCACAAATAACCAGTCGCGGACATTCGTTCCATCGCCATAGACCGGCAATGGTTTACGCTCGACAATATTCCGAATAATGACGGGAATCAGCTTTTCGGGATATTGTCGCGGGCCATAATTGTTCGAACAATTGGTCAGCACCACGTCCAGTCCAAACGTGCGATGCCACGCACGTACCAGATGGTCACTCGCCGCCTTGCTCGCCGAATACGGACTGGATGGGTCGTAGGGCGTCTCTTCCGTGAAGGCGCCTGTCTCACCAAGGCTGCCAAACACCTCGTCCGTGGACACGTGCAGAAAACGGCCGCTGACCGCACCCGGTGCCAGCCACGCGCGACGCGCGCACTCCAGCAACACAAAAGTGCCGGTAATATTCGATTCAATAAACGGCCGAGGGCCGGAAATGCTGCGGTCCACGTGGCTTTCGGCAGCAAGATGGTACACGCCGGTCGGTTTCCACTGTTCCCATACCGTCTGCATCGCGTCGGCGTCGGCAATATCGGCCTCGACGAGAACGCACTCACCGCCGCTGAGCCACGGCTCCAGGTTCTGTCGATTGCCTGCGTACGTCATCTTGTCGACAACGACGATGCGAACGCCGGGCTGCTGCTGCACCAGCGAGTGCACCAGATTGGAACCGATGAAACCGGCTCCGCCGGTGACCAGAATACAGGGCTGCTCGCTCGTCATGCTCCACACCTTTTCATACCGATGCCGGTAAACCGGAGTTAAGTTTTGCAAATACAGCCTGATAGCCCGGCATTACCGCACGAATACAATAGTGCGATTCCACCCGCTCTCGTCCTGCTTCGCCGCAGCGCAACCGCCGTGATGGATCATCCAGCAGCTGTTGCAGCGGTTCGACCCACGACTGTTCTGAGGGAACGAGGAATCCGGGATCCCCGTCTCCGAACGTCTCGACGTTGGCACCCACGGCAGACACCACCACCGGACGGCCAACCGCCATATACTGAATCATTTTGAACGCGCATTTGCCGCGCGTCATCACATTGTCGGGCAAAGGCATCAACCCGATGTCAAAGCTCTGCAAGAGCTGCACTTCGGTTTCTGCCGACCAGCGAACCTGCTCAAACCGTGTATCACCGACCACGTCCTCTAAGGTCGCGTTGGACACCAGGCGTACAGTGACTCCGGGGTTGCGGTCGAGCACCGTGCGCAAGTCCGGCAGCACCTGCCGCAAAAAAGGAAAATTGCCCATCGTTCCCATCCAGCCAATCACCGGCGCTCGCGCCGAGGAAGAACGCGAAGGGACATAGCGGGTGTCGTCGACGACCGTGGGGATTACGGTGGTCTTGTTCTCGACACCCGACTGCTTTGCCAGCCAGCGATTTCCGACAATGAGCTGCTCGACGGTCTGCACCGTCTGCTGAAACCCGCGCAGTCGCAAGGGCGCGACTTCGCCACCGGCACCCACGAATATCGAATCGTCGACATCGAAGATGGTGCGGTGATTGAGCGCGTGCACGAGACGCTCAGGAATCGCCGAGAAAGGCAGCGCGGGTCGCTGCAGAAACACGGCGTCAAAACTTCCCGCGTCGAGCCCGGCTACCGCCCTGCCAAGCCGGGTTGCCAGCTGATAGGGCCGCGCGAGTGGCGTATGCAATGTACGATTGTAGGCGTCGCCGTAGGCAAAGCGAACGGTCGGCAAGATGCCAATTCCGCGAAACGCATCCAGCAGCTGCAGCACACGAAAGCGCGATGCGGGCACCGTCGTTCCTTCCAGCAGAAAGAGCACCCTCATGCCCACACCGGACGGCGATGGGCCGAGGGTTTTGCTGTCAGGTGGCAGAGTGGGTGCATGTGCAGAGACCGACCGGCAGAGGGAACACGAACGGGGCTACCTAGAAGCGAACGAGGAGGGCGTCAATTTCCGCTGCTGCTGCCCAACTAGCGCTTGTGAGTCCGCTCACGCAGCGTGCGGCGCGCGCGCAGCAGTCTCGTAAACACCGACGCGGGAACGCCCAGACGCAGCAGCTCGATCGCGGCATAACGCGGCGTCAGCACGCCGTGTAGCACGCCCTGAAGAAACAGCGGAATCGCCTGCTCGCGGCGACCGGTCTGCACCAGCTCGGGCGCCAGCTTGTTGGCCATAAA
>Ga0169931_10009307_pt1 | contig 14183 bp, 4 predicted proteins | sample Kivu_15m_20L_FD_129675 | JGI IMG/M metagenome (GOLD analysis project Ga0169931, IMG submission 129675) | Freshwater microbial communities from Lake Kivu, Western Province, Rwanda to study Microbial Dark Matter (Phase II) - Kivu_15m_20L... | ecosystem: Environmental > Aquatic > Freshwater > Lake ...
CAGAATTTTTGATCGATTTTATGTTAAAAGTATACATAGTCACCGTATCTTAGTTCACACGCTTTAAGTGCATTAGACTATGTATTTTATTTATCAAATTTGCTCTGTTTTAAAATTAGACAGCTATTGTTACTTTCTTAAATAGTCCTACTTCTTTCACGCTAGCTTTAATTTATTTAAAGATCCTAGTTTATTTATAATTTATCTTTCCACATTTGACTCGGGTTTCTTTGCGTACTATAAGCTATTGAAGCATTATTTTTTAAATTTCGAGTGGCCTAAGGTGGATTTTTATCAAGTGCTTATAGTATCCATTTTGCGAGCGTTCTTTTAGAGAATATTTATAAAGCTAAATTGGTGTTTTCGGCGATTTTTTTATAATTGTTCTTAGGTAGCATGCACAAAATATTATTTTTTAAATTAGTTTGAAATCGAATCGACATATAATGAATACCTAAGCTAAAAAATATGAAGTTTGTATTTTTTTTCTGCAATTTTTTTTTATTTTTCAAAAAATATGCAAAAAATTTAGTTTAATAAAAGCTATTCTTAAATTAATGTTTTGATGTATATATATTTTGATTGTCGTTTATAATATTTGAACTATGAATCAGGGAGGAATCGATTGGTACATGGTCTCTAAGCTCAATCCTTCTAATATAGATCTTAGACTCTTCAGTTAAGTACTTGCTTCAGTTAATAACCCTTCAGCAGGTCTTTCCCAGGTGAGCTTGCAATATCGAAAAAAGCTTTTAGTATTGTTTCAAAACGCAGCCAGAGCGATACAAATCAAACTTCAGGAATCATAAGCTAAAAATTAATAACTTGCATATAAAAGAGAGATGATTGCTCAAAAACTCAGTTGGAACTAATAAGAAGCATAAGGATCTTTCAAAGAAGTATCGACGTTAAGATCAGTAGTAGCTGAGAAAAAAAGAATGCTAACCAAATTAAAAGAAGCTTTAAAAAAGAATGGAAAGAAAGAAGGCAACAAAGTTTATTGCTCCAGTGACGGTGTGTAGTTCCATTCACTTTAAGCTCTAAGAACACATATGCAGTCTCTGCATACAACAGGAGATCGAGTGGGTTAGGGTTCTCTTAACTAGGTTAAATAATTGCTGATGACCATGAAAGATAAATAGATATAGATGATGTCAATGTTTCTAAGGGCAAGTCGTGAGATGCAAAGCGATAAACTTTAAAAAGAGTACTAAAAATAGTATAAAAAAGTAATGCAGATTTCTAACACTAAGACTGATCAATCGAAAGAAGAAGATTAGTAGCTAAAAGGTGAATCTAAGTTTGTGTTTTTTCAGAAATCTTAGGGTCACAAAAAATAAATGGAGAGAGATCAGGAATTTAGAAGTCGATTTAAACATCAACAGAAACAACAAGAAGAGCTAAACAGGTAGTTTTATCAAAGCGGTAGCTACTATAATGTATTTGACAATCAATCCTAAGAAATTTCTGCTAAAAAATTTGAAAAATAGGGTCATTAAGCCGAAAGTTTTGGGTACTATGATCCCAACTAAGTCCTTGTAAAGTTCATGAAAAAGTACGGCAAAGACTCCAGAAATATAGAGGAAGATTCTCAAAGTCACGTACAAGGTTTATCTCGTAATTCAAGAGAATCCCTTGTCGAGCATACCCCCAAACCATTTTTATAATTTAAAAATACCAGACTAGTTTAAAGAAATTCGAGCTAAGCATACCCTTCTATCTCTGATAGACTGAGGGACCTAAATAGATCAAAAGATCACGGTAATGATGGTGTTTTTTCAACAAAAAGAAAATTTTATGAAGACAGCGGATATGTGTTTAACGCTGGACCAATTACATAAGATAAGGGAGGTGATTCAGACTATGAAGACTATTTTGGTCACAATCACAAGGCATAAAGATCACAAATTTAAGACGAATAAATCAAAATAAACTACAATAATAGTAAATCTATTCATCGAGATTCATTTCATTTGAGCAAGTTACTTTCTCCAAAAGATTAAAGCTCTAGCTCGCTTATGGACAAATCTTAAAAATAAAAATCTTCAGTGATTGTTGATCTTTCTTAAGATTCATTCACGAAAAGAGATTTGGAGATTTCTAAAGATTAGACTATTAATTTGAGTGATCTAAAGCTGTCAAAACTGTAAAAGAAAAAACAAGAACAATTGAGTAGATAGGTCTAAAATAAAAAATAGTACCTGAAGGACTAAAGAGAAGGCAGGTATGTAAGCGCATATGATTACGGCATTCAAGATTAGCAGAAACCAACGAATCAACATTCGAATAAACCAGACTTAAGCTAGAAGCAAGAATTATCAGCTCTGAAAGTTTTTTAGCGTAAATAAATAGCACCTGTACGTCAGTAAAACTACAAATTCTAAGAGTACAGTCATCCTATAAATCAGTATCTAAAATAGAAGGAAAAAGTCAATGTTTTGTCTCCACGCTCACGCTCTCGTCTGAACGAAAACAATAATATTGGAATTTTAAATGAATTTATGCGTGAAAATGTCAAAGTTTAAAGTGTAGGTACAAAGAAGGGTGAGCTTAATAACTACATAACAAAATGAATGATCATTGAACTTTTATATTTTACTTTCCTAATTGGTTATCTAAACTCTATAGGCACTTCTACTCCTTTGGAGAGATCGTGCTTTGTTTTTTTGCTCTTTTTGGCTTTAAACTTTTTTTAATTTTTTTAGATTTTATACAAGCGTTCAGTCCTGGGGCGAATTTACAAACAATGTCTTTGAAAAATTCCCAGTTTTATTATGAAAGTTATTGTTCAACTAGCTGATATCTCATTTTCCATTGCTTTACTTAACTCTTAAAGAGAGAACTAAAAATCAGATCAGCTAATTACTCGTAGAGTAGTGTTTTATAGCTCTATCTTTGCTCGAAGATTGATTTTTTGAGGAAAAAGTCTGATAATTTTATTTACTGGCTAGTAGTGCATACAACTGAGGTTAAAGATATTGGTCCTGGATCGTATTAGTGCATCACAACGTAATCTATGGCTTACTTTATCGGTCTAAAAGTTTCAATTATTTAATCTTGCGAAAAAGCTGATGTTTAATGAAAACTGTCTTGCAGAGTCCTATCGATATGTTCACTCAAAACTGCGCATCTGACTGTTCGCTATTAACTGTGAAAAGGAGTTGATTCTCGTTATATTTTATGAAGAGTAAGAAGCGCATGATGACGAAGTTGGTATCGTTAGGTGAGTTTATGCCAGTCTTCGATGGATAGTTAAAGGTGCTGCAGTTTAAACTGTTGCTGCCCTTTAGTGAGCACTAGGTGCTAGTGTGTTTCTTTGGCTATGCGGATGCCCCATTTAGGATCAGATTTATCAGTTATCATTTATATTATGAGAAGCAAACAGCTTTTGTTTTTTTATTACATACCTCATAAGTCTTCCCTTTTATATTTAAATCCTACGTTAATGAAACCAGGGCCCCTCATCTCCAGGCCTGACTCTTCGGCCTCTAAAGCTCACCCTAGCTACACGAATATAGTCAGATAAACTTCACAAGTCAAGCAATAGACGCAGAGACTGAGTTTGCCGACTTATCGCCCCCTTTAACCGTCTGAATTGCCAGCTGCTTTTAACAAATATGAAAAATAAACTCCTTCTTCCTTAGAAAATGATAATTCAAAAAGACTATTTACGTTTATGGATGAGCATGAAGCCTAAAGGAAACTTATTCAGCAGTTTATGACCAATAAAAATTGCAAAAATCATAGATTTTCTATGTAGGAAAATATCAAACAACAGTGCTAAACAAATGTGCCGAAAGAAAATATTTAAAAGGTTATTGATAGATCGCGAAAACAAAGATAGGCTTTTCTAAAAAAATTAGTCATAAATACTGCTTCTGGTAAAGAGAAAAATCATTCTAAAACTTCTAGAAATCATGCAAAAACACCAAGAGAGACTACTTAACAAAAAATGTACGAAACTATACAGGTTAGAAGCAAAAGCAAAACGCCAATAATAGACAAATAAAGATGTATCACACCTCGATATGATAAACAGCAGCAACTTGGAAATAAGCTTGAGTTTGATAGTATTAAGTGTGAAAAAAAGATTAAAAATAAGCAACAAATGGCACTCATCACCAAAGAAAAAAAGAATAAATAAAACATTCTATTGTAGTAAGAACAGAAATCAGAGTAACAAAGAAAATAGCTTTTGAAAAAGAAGAAATAGCTTGAAAAATAACTGAATGCGATTAACGAGTCTCTTCTATTTTGCAAAAAGAAACAGCAAACGAAAAAGAAAGGAAAAGTAACAAGTCAACTTCAAAGTAGTAAGACTGGTAGTTCGAGTCAAGGCCGTAGCTCAATGCACAAACTGACTAAGCTTTTGTGAGTTTTTCGAGTGTTTTAATGTGATATTATTGTTTATTTAACTGCATAAATGAGTTGCAAGATCGTTCAAGGATATGTGATAACCCCGATAGAATTAGGTAAGGGCTGCTTCGGAACAGTCTACAGAGGCTACGTCAAAGATAACAAAAGTTAGCTTCTAGCTGTAAAAACGATTCCTCTCGACAAGATCAAAAATGAAGAGATCGTGCGTCGCTAAATAGAGATACTAGTTAAGCTAAAAAGTCCCAATATTGTAAAGTTTTACAAGCCAGCTAAGACTGCCAAACATCTGTACTTTTTTCTTGAATATTGCCAGCAAGATCTAAAGAGCTATGTAAGGTCAAAAAACGGAAGACTTTGCGAATCGGAAGTCAAAGACATTCTCAAACAGATATGCGATGGATTGAAAGTCGTTCACGAAAATAATGTGATCCATCGAGACATAAAACCAGCTAATTTTCTGATCCACAATGGGGTAGTCAAGCTATCGGACTTCGGATTTGCAAGAGTAGTAGATGATCTTTAGGAGCCTCTTTTTTTGACCTTTCTTGGGTCTCCTCTATATATGGCTCCTCAGATATTAGGACGCGAAAAATTCAGTTCTAAGTGTGATGTATGGTCTTTGGGAGTAACAATCTATGAAATTCTTTACGGAAAAACACCTTACACAGCCTCAAACCCTAAATAGCTTTTGTAAAATATTCGCACAAAACCGCTTCTTTTCCCTTAAAATATGCCCCGTTCACAATAGATCAAAAAATTACTAAGAGACATGCTAAGAATCGATGAATAATCTCGTCTTTCGATGGCATAGTTAATCAATCATGAATACCTAAGGTAAGATGTCAAGTAGGCCGAGATGGTTTCAAGCTAAGACAGTCTCATTCAATCTTTTACTAATAGTCAAAGCTATATGAATAGAAATAAAGTAGCGACAAAGACTAGCAGCTTAGCTTCTGGATTGAGACAAACCAACTAAAAATAAAAAGAGAAGAAATAAGAAAAAGGTTAGGAGTTCACTAAGTAGAAACAGTAAAATGATTTAAAATAGCAAAATTAGCAGATAAAAACATACTTGAAAATTGAATAAATCGACGAATCGATGCGTTACAAACGAAATGTATCAGTATTTTTGAACGTTCAGTGCAATAATTTTTTCACCATGGCATCTTAGGCTCTTCCTTAAGTTCTTTTTCATATAGGACTTTTCATATTGCTCTACCATCAGATCAAAATTCATAACTCTATTCTTTAGGAACTCAAATAGAAGAAACCAGCAAACAAACTATTTTTACTGTAGGTTTGGGACGCGTATCAAAAGTCGCTTCCGCATTAGCGGATTGTAAAATTACTACAGTCTGATCTTAAGCATTTAGAAGCTTATTTCAAATAAGTCAAAAATAGGGTGTAAATTGGTCTAAAAAGCAATCAAAATCGCAACAAATATGCTTAAATAATGAATGTTTTTGATGACTACTTTAGCGCTTTTAAATAAAACAGTTTCAAATAGGCAGCGAACGAAAGACTTACAAAGCTTATTATTGCTTAGCTTCAAAAAACTTAGAAGAAAATAAAAGATAAGCATTTATCAGTGAATCTTATGATAACTATTAGACCATTCCAATATTTAAAATAGTCTGTGGACTTCGGATTATTTTATTAGAGAGAAGAAGAAGAAATAGAAAAACTTATCAATCAGTTTGCTTAGTTATCATAATGATAAATTAATCTTTGAATCAAGTTTATTTAATTTATGTAATTGAAGCCACTTATAGATAGTTAGCAATGATCTATGTTTTGTTTATGTAGAGTTGCCTATAATATTTTGAATGAACAGAGACTTAGTACTGCAAGTTACAGGCTAGTAGGACCCTGCTCGAGTGTACAAATTGTAGCTGACAAACAAAAGTATACGTTTGATTGACGGTTTAAGGTAATTTACGAAGCTAAGATGTCTAGTGCTCAGCTACAATCTAATTGATAACATTGAAAATATCAATCATTTAGCGGATCTTCGTTAGTTACATCTATAAAATAATGAAATTAATCGTATGGGAGGAATGGATGCCAACAAGAACATGCAAGTTATCAACCTTTCCAATAACAGAATAGAAGTACTTGCACATAAATGTAGAAAATATAAGGAATAGCGCACATGATACGACTCTAGACATTGAATCTCAATAACAACTGTATCCATAAACTTACAGGACTGGACTATTTGAAATAACTTAAAACACTCTCAGTTAGCCATAATCAGCTCAGCTCGATCTAAAATTTACCTGCCTTTTCAAAAGTAAATCTGATAAAATTTAGCTCTCTACTCTTAATCTTAACCATAATAACATCGCAAACATTCCTAGTGGTCTTTTTATGAGTTGCGCTAAGTCCCTTCTTAATCTAAGCATATCACATAACAGATTGACAGACTCAGCTTTTTTGATGAATCTCGTTAGCTTATAAACACTGGCACTCAGCCATAATTCAATCAAAGAGCTTCAGGTTCCCATAATGTCTAATCTCTAGTCTTTGGATGTTTCTCATAATCAGATTTAGAAATTACCATTGATGGCTCCTTGCTTCCCTGAAATCATTACCCTTGATGTCTCTCATAACTTCATCTGCAGCTAATACTAAATTTTGTCAGCTCTTCAGGAAGTAGTCTATCTGACTGAGTTTGATTTCAGGGAAAATCCGATGTGGAGTATAAGCTTTTAAGAAGGATTGCAAAAAGTGCATTCTTTTGATTTTTTGAATGGAAAAGTTATGAGTCAAGCTGGAGCTAAATACTATAAATAGGTATAGAAAATTCAGGAGGACTTGCATAGAAATAGCGACTGGTACGGTTAGGATGACTAAAAAGATAGAGAAATAAAGATGTCTGGCTTTTTTAATTAAGATCTTTAGTTCAAAATGAGCGGCATGGAAGTCAATCGTCCCAAATCTCCAGTGAAAAAGAAAGTAAATAAGTTTTTATTTAGAAAATTGAAGAGAAAACGATTTTTTATGAAGGTTTAGATCGAACTTATCATGATTTCATGGAAAATGACAGCAGAATAAAAGTTCTTAGAGATCATTATCTAAAAATATGCGGCAAATACTAAATCGCTAGCAGTCCTCATGTATTGACCGAAGTTCCTTAAATCGAAAGGAAATAGGAGTCTAAAAATCAGAAAGAGCGCAAAGAGGAGTCTATGAGTAAATAGGGCAAAAGGCTTTCAGTGATTCCTTAGTTGTAGAATAACGTGGCTGAGATGAAAAAATAGAATGAGAAAAATTTAAATAAATGGAAATAATTGAAACAAAGATAGAAAAGCTTCAACATCAGATAGGTGTTGAAGAAGCCAAGGGGTAGATAAAGTTCTTCGGGTAGATTCAACGGAACAGGTTCTGGAATGAGCGGACAGGGACAGCAGTTCACTAGTATGAATAGTGTGCAGACTATTCAGTAAAGCAGTCGACAAGATTTGTTCAGGACTCAGTTAGTTGGACGTAAGGGAGGTTAGTAACTGATTAGAACCATGAAAAGACCACTATCTATGAAGCGAAAATAATGATTACTTAAATATTTCTTTTAAAATGCTTTTAATATAAGCAATGCATCAGATCAATGTATCAAAAAAATGCTTATTTATACAATTTTTTAATTTTCTAGTAAAACTTATTTATTTTTTAAAGGCCATCTTTAAGATATTTAGTAGCGTTATTTGGACTGACTAATTAGTGTATAGCTTGGATTTAAACTCAGGTATTCATTTTAAATTATACAAACATATCCAATGGCGGAAGAAGAATAGAAGTAGGTCTGCATAGAAGATCTATAGTTGACTCTAGAAATACACTAAATCTAGAGCGAATAGAAGCTGAGAAAGCTGCAACAGCTCTTTGCTGACAAAGGAAGAGTGGACCCAAACAAAATGTTCTACTAAGATCGTAGTTCACTTGCCATCAAGTTTCAAAATATCATCAGTGATCTCACTGAGTTTCTCATCAATCAGTAGGTCGCCAGCACTGACAAACTTAGAAAAACTTTCTATAGACTCGTTGAAAATCCTATCTTCATGTTGTTCAAAGTCAATCGTTTTGACATATTCAACCTCAGACTCAATGCTTTTGATATCTAACTTGATCCTATTTAAGCAGTTGCTGAGCTTGGCACTTCAATTTTGGCAAACATTAAAAAACAACGAGAAGTTCAAAGCAGATTATCAAGTCGCTATGATGGTAGTGGAGAATACGCCAGCTTTGACTAATTTTTGTAAGAAGCACATAGAAAAACTATTCAAGATGGCCTCTTTTTATTTTACAGCTATTTGCGCAAGGGCGGTAACATTATCAAGAAAAAGTTTGAATAACGGGTCAGAGTTGCAGAGCTCTACAACAGTATTGAGCAGTAAGTGCTCAAGATAAGTATCCAAGAGGACGATATAAAAACTTTAAAAGAACTTTCGACTCTTAACTATGAAATTTACATGATGGACAACTCATATGATGTGCTATGCTTTTTCTTAAAAATACCACTTCAAAAACGTTTTCAGGATATTTTTAAAGATCTAGAAGGTTTGGGTCAAAAGGCAAAAGTATAGAGCAATTTTAATTCATTTATTCTCATTTTCTTGAGATATTCCAAAGAAATTTTGTAAAAATTCAAAACCTAAGGTATCGATGAAGTTTATGCTCCCTATATTGAAAATATTCTTAAATCTTTACTAGAACTATGGGGCTGCAGACTGTGCTATTATCAGTAATTTTTAGACCTTTTCGAGAGACTTTTAAGTCTTCATCCTAAGCCTGATGAAGCTCTATCAATATGTCTCAAGCATCAGCCTTCGCTTTCCAAAGAAGATGTGGTGCTTTTGCGTGTGAATTTCAAGCACGGAATTCAAGAGAAACATGCTGATTTATTATCTCTGATGCGAGGCAAGAACATGTAAGAAGTTAATGGCAGTATAAGTGGCCTGTATCATCAAACTTTGTACAATCTAGATCTTTAGGCTTATTAAAGAGAAAGAATCATTGAGTTGCTGACTCTTCTTAACAATAGTAACTCTTTGCTTGAACTTTTTGGAATCGTTTAGAGGGCCCTTAAATAATGGAATCACACGATTGATTTCAATCATGGTCATAAATTCATCTAAAGTGAATTCAAACTGCCAAAAATAGAGAAAAATAAAATCGAATAAAGTTTAAGATTAGTGAATAACTTATGTGTGCTTTAAGAGAAAAATTTCAAATAATATTAAGAATTAGTTCGCAAGGGTAGTATTCAGAAAGCTTTGCTCGGTTTAGTCATGTTTTTATTTTAGAATTAACAAGGAGCTCAGTTGATTAAGTAAACCAAGATAGGATCTACTGTACTCGTGAGTATATTGAGATTTTTATCAAAAACTACCAGTCCTCAAAGCAAAGACTGGTAGTCACTGTGTCTAGCCTTTGGTAAAAATCTTCATACCGTACCGAAAGAAAAACTATAGCTCATCGTTCCTCTTTTGCGAAAAGGAATCAGTGAAAGATTCGCAGATACGACTATAGTAGCAATAGTAAAGGTCTATGAGTCTATTCTTCAAGTCGAAGCTTCCTTACAAATTTCTTCAAAAGCAACTTTAGAATCGATTACTGATATATTTATGCATGGAACTGCAGTACAAAACAGTCAGGTTGCAAAGTTTGCACTATTTTAGTTGGGGTCAGATAGCTCACGTGTCCTGAGTAAATAATAATAGGAATTTTTATTGAAATACGGAACTGTGAGAAATGGAGTGATATAGCCCAAAGATAAAGCCTGTTTTATTTTAAGCGAACTTGAACTGATCACTAACCCAGTGCAATTCGAAAGAATCATGGATAACTACTACTTTTCTTTAGACGGAAACGCAAAAAGATACGTTCAATACTTGGCAAACGTTTGGGCTCATTCTATCAATCAAACTTCAACCAATAAAACTAGCATCGCTTTAATCTAACATCTTATTCAAACTTATCCAATTGTACTTCCTCTTTTGTGCACAACGAGAATCGTTTTAGAAAATGTTTCAAAAAGATTTGTAGAGATGCTAGTCGATCATATTTCTGTAGAATCTTTATCAATTTTAAAGGAAATTCTTCGTTGTCGAAGCATTAGATACAAAAATGGAAGTAACTTCATAATGTAAGAAATCACTCCGCTTATCCTTAAGGCCACGATTAAACTAATAAACGCTGGCTCAACTCATATTGAGCATTACGAACTGCTTTCTGAAAGTATCAGTCAGTACAAGACCGCAGATATAAAACTGGATTTGATACAAAAATCGCTTGATAATTTGAATTTCGAGTTGAGTCAAGAAAATTCTTAATAGAGGGCGTTTAGACTCAGTCAGGCTAGCTTATTTTTGGTGTAAAAATATTTTGAAAAAAAGTAACTATAGCTGCGTAAAAATGGACTTAAAAATCTAGCTAAACAGTTGGTTTGGAATGAAATACGTATAAAGCAGCTTAATGGTTAAAGATAGCAAAAGAAAGTTCTTCAGAAAGCGAACATTAACGAGCATATAATGATAACTCCGTTTGCCATATCTCAGTAATACAACATAGACGAATACAGGCTATAAAACATAGTGAGAAAAAATGTTCCTCAGCAGACTCAGACTAAACCCATATCTTAATTAATTAAAAATTTGCCTAAATTAGATGATACATCAGTGAAAAACAATAATCAGAGATCGTAAACTTTCAAATAGATTGACCTAAGAGGTCTTAAATACAATATTACGAGTCATTTGGGATAAGATCTAAGGCAGGCTTGTTACAAGTAGGGCTATAGGCTCTTGACATCAAACAGCAATGAATAGCTAGCGATCGAAAATGTTGAACAAAACATCACTTTAGTCAATTTTTATCTAAAATCATTCTAAAATCCTGAAGTAAGTTCAGAATTAATTTTAAAGTATCTTGTTGCCTTGCTCTAAAATCGTATTTCTTTTTGCAATTTGTTCGCTAATTTTGCAAATATGCATAGACTTCTGGCTGCTCTCTTTTTATTATTTAGATACACTATAAGTTAAGCTTAAACCTAGCCTGCTACTGCCGGAGATAGTGTTATCGATAAATTGATTGAAATGTGCCGCAACAATAAGCAAGAAACTCAATAGAAAATCATCACGTTACTGGCGGAAGTAGGCTATACAAACATTTGGGCTGAAAGCTACAATAGCTTGGCTACTATTTAATCATTAAAATAGTTGCGAGATAGAACTAAATTTAAAAAAGAAGACGATTAATAGACATTTTTCTCATGGGTTTTAAAAAATACTCTTGAAAACGAGAGTTTGAGATAGGTATTAAATCACTTATTAGGTCGTATATTTGATACCCGTCCTGACGATCAGAATTCACTTATGTACAAAGTATCGATCAATCGTCAACTTCTTAACTCTATCATGAAATCTTTATAGATAGCACATTTATCAGACGTAGCTTTACTTTTTCATTCGAATTTCAATAACTTAAGACTTTATACTGATCAACTTCATGAAGGTCTTAAAGCTTTGGGAATGTCAAGTAAAAATCGTTCTTTCAACTAATTTTTGCAGCTTTCTAAAGATGTAGATGACGAGTAGTTTTATGGACCTATGAAGCTTTTTAAGTAAAATTTTGCTTTCTTCATAAGAATTGAAAAAGAAGGCTATAAATTCAAGCGTCGTGAAGAAGAAAAACTAGGCAGATAGCGAGCCATAAAAGTCTTAAGAGGTGGAGCTTCAGGCGACACTCTAAACAGATAACTCTAGCAGGTCATTTAATAATTTGAGCAAGAGCTAGAAAAGCTTCAGTTCAACATCGCAAGTCGTGTAAAATCATTTTACCTGGCAACTAAACTGAGAGACCTCAGCTATCAGAACTGCATTACTGTCACTTTGCTTAACTAACTCCTTTCTGAACGAAAACTATAATCTAAAGAAATTTTGACAAAAATAAATCAAATCTAAATATTTTCATTGATGACTGAGCTTTTCCACTAACTGGTAACTTTTGACAGCAATCATAGGTTCACCTAAGTTGATCCGTATACTGTCAGTAAACAAGTAAGTCTTTGCACAACTAAAAGATTTTCTCATTCTATCAGTAAAATTTACTAAAAATGTGAGTTATAGTTCGATTAGGTCTATCAGCGTTGCCTTGACTAACTTAAAATGTTTTTGCATACACAGGTCGGAGCTTAATGGCTGCAAACTATCAATGTTTATCCGCCTTTCCTAAGTCAGTCTTTTATAAGCTCAAAGCAAAGTTAAGCTTTGATTTCTTCTACTAAAGCTGTCATAAACTCGCATATAAAAGATGGTAATAAAATTTAATTAAGCACTGATGATAAGGAATTTAGTGTTCTTTCTAAATCTCTTCGTCAGCTAACTAAATCTTAATTACTTCAAAGAGGACAAGCTATTATTAATTTCAATGGTAGAAAAATATCGCTTTAGGAATTTTTAGTTCCTTTCAAAGAGCTTTTGATTAAATCAGAGACTCTTTCTCAGACTAAAGATGGATATCTTCTTTTTAATAAGTACAAGAGCTCTGAGAAGACTCTATAGTAGCTCGAAATACTAGCAATAATTGTCGGATACTGTGTGTACAATAATATTTAAATTGATCTGCCTTTACATGCTTCTGTATTAGCTGCTGTTGGTTTCGGAACATGTGATCTAGATGACTTGGTGGATGTAGATTTTGCAGTTTGGTAAGATCTCAGGCATGTTCTTAGTGTCGCATAATCAAAGGATCTTCAGCTCAATTTTTCATATATGTTCAAGTCCCTTTCGACTATGTAGCCCTAAAGAGTTTAGCTAGTTGACAAGGGAACGTCAAAAAAAGTCAATAACTTAAACAGATAAGAGTACTGTGATCATGTATGCTGCTATCTTCTGTATCGAACTCTCAAAAAACAATACGAAAGATTTTTGCAGGCACTACTTTTTGTATGTCCAAAAGAAATTCTTTCATCTCTTTCGATTCAATCTTTGCACAATATTTTCATCAAAAAGTAAATATATACCTATTCAGACATCCTAATTATTCAAAAGAAATCATAAAAAAAGTAATGAAAAAACGAGGACTGGTGCTTCCCAACTCGATCGAATTCAAAGGAAAACGCATCTAGAACTTAAAAGACTACCAGACAGTATATTGGCTAAACGAAATCATGGATGAAAACTCAAAGATTAAGTAGTCTCTATGGAAAAACTAAACAAACATATTTGTTTGTACTTGGATGGGTCAAGGAGCATAGTTCGACAGAAATAGTGGAGTTTTGTTGCTTGGCAGATTTAACAGTAAATAGGAACAAGCGAGCGGACTTTCAAGACTATGATTATGTAGTGATACATAGTATAATTTCGAACATAATTTAGTTCAGGCAATATATATGTTTAGCTCAAAGAATAGTTCAGAGCAAATTAAAGCCCAGACCATCATTAATGACTACATCGATACTCTTCCCTAACTTCATTACGATGTTCCGTGCAGATAGATATTCGAAAAGAAAAAAGCAGATCAGCTTCAAGATGTGAGTGTGAGTCTGTTTAATAAGGTGCGATTTTACGGTAAGATGAGAAAGATAGAAACTGCGGAAGACGAATAGTATGTAGAACTGCTCAGACTAATGCAAAAGTTTAACACTTTGACTTAAAAATTGTACGAGAGAAGGTTTCAATCAGCAGAGGACTATTTTCTCAATAAGTGATATGAATCGATATATTAATCGCTATTTTTGATTAAAATAGAGGGGTTGGGGTTGGGGTTGGGGTTGGGGTTGGGGTTGGGGTTGGGGGTGGGGTTGG
>Ga0169931_10009309_pt1 | contig 14179 bp, 9 predicted proteins | sample Kivu_15m_20L_FD_129675 | JGI IMG/M metagenome (GOLD analysis project Ga0169931, IMG submission 129675) | Freshwater microbial communities from Lake Kivu, Western Province, Rwanda to study Microbial Dark Matter (Phase II) - Kivu_15m_20L... | ecosystem: Environmental > Aquatic > Freshwater > Lake ...
TGCCGTAGACCGCAGGCGGAGCGTTCGCTGGTGTCCCGGCTTCAGCCGGTTGCCCCTGAAAAGAATCGCCTGAAGGCTAAACACCAGCGCTGGTGTTCCGGCTTCAGCCGGTCGCCCCCTAGAAAGAATCGCCTCAAGGCTAAACACCAGCGCTGGTGTCCCTAACACGAACAACGGCTTCCGCCTTGCTGTGGCTCCATCGAGAACAAGTGAGAACTTGCTGCTGTGTGACGTGACTACCGTTTTCTTCTCGGCGCACCAAGCGACCCTATTTTGCCAAGACGAGCCGATTCGAAAGCTCGCTTGTGTTGTTGGCAAATTTGACAAGGCTTTTCGCGAGTTCTACATTGAGGGATTGCGAAGGAAGGTTGCATTAAAAAATTCACTACCATGGCGGACGCCGGCGGAAGGCTCGGTCTGATGAACTCAGCGGCAGTGCTTTCTAGCGAGTTGGAAGTCGATGCCGAACTGGTGCAGCAAACTGGATGTTCGCCGTCTCTGGTCTTCCGGGTGCTGAGCACGCGGGTCACGCTCGGCTGTGTGATTCGCCAAGAAGAGGATCGTCGTTACGTCCTGACCGGTCGCCTGATCGCTAGTCGCCAGCCGCGGTCGATGGAGCCGAGCCTGGCGCGATTTCGCGTTCCTCTCATCCTCCGTGCCTCGTTCCAGCGATGCATCATTTACGGCATGATGTTCGGGCTGCTCTCCTTGTTGCTCGTTTCCGAGGTGCCTGCTCAGTCGCAAACGCAGGGTGCACAAGCAGCAGCGGCTGATGTTGCCGCGATCCCCTCGTTTGTAAACGATGTGCAACCGATATTGACTCGGTTCAACTGCAACTCAGGGGGCTGCCACGGCAAACTAGCGGGCCAAAACGGATTCAAACTGTCGCTTCGCGGGTATGCTCCGGACGCGGACCATCGATCGCTTGTGGGAGACGAATCGGGCCGACGCATGAACCGTGTCGAGCCGGAGAAGAGTCTGTTGCTGCTGAAAGCGACGGGACGAGTGATCCATGGCGGCGGGCAGTTGTTTGCCACCGACCACCCGGCTTACAAAACCCTCCGTGACTGGATCGCGCGCGGTGCGCCGGGCCCCAAAGCGGATGACCCACAAGTCGTTGCGCTTGAGACCACTCCCAGTTTACTCACGCTTGCACCCGAGCAGCGTCAGCAGCTGACCGTCACTGCGACGTACAGCGACGGTTCTCAGCGCGACGTTACGTGGCTCGCTCGTTTCCATTCCAATGATACCGCCTTCGCTACCATCTCGGCTGAAGGAGAACTGATCGCCCGGCGGCAAGGCGAAGTCTCCGCAATTGCGTCGTTCCAGAGTCTCGTTGACACGATTGAGCTTACCGTCCCCTTTGCGAACGAGGTGCATGACGAGCAATTCGCGGCTCGCCACAACTTGATTGACCAGCATGTGATGAACAAGCTTCGAACGCTCCGCATCCCGCCCTCACCGCTGTGTGATGATGCCACTTTTGTGCGTCGCGTTATGCTCGACATGCTCGGCACCCTGCCAACAGCGACGGAACTTCGCAGCTTTCTTGCAGATTCCCAACCTCAGAAGCGTGAACGACTCGTCGCATCGCTGCTGGAGCGGCCGGAGTTCGTCGAGTACTGGACGCTGCTGTTTTCCGATTTGCTACAGAACCGTAAAGAACGCGACCACGATGTCCGTGGCGCGAAGGGGGTGCGAGCCTTTCAAGGCTGGATTCGAGATCAAGTCGCTCGCAATCGCCCCTGGGATGAACTCGTCCGCGAGTTGCTGACGGCCAGCGGCCCCAGCGACCAAAATCCCGAAGTCGGTTACTTCGTTGTGACCGTCGGTGAAAAACAAGCTGCTGAATCGGAGGTAGCCGACTCCGTCGCAGCGGCTTTCCTCGGCTCGCGTATCGGCTGTGCGAAGTGCCACAATCATCCACTCGAAAAATATACTCAGGATGATTACTACCACTTCATCGGTTTCTTTTCCCAAGTTGTCTTGGATCGCAAGTCGCCGACCGAAGGTGCCACTGTCCTGCTACGCGGCTCGCAGCATATTCAAAACCTTCGTCGCCAACTCGAGAACGAAGAGCGCGAGCTGGCAAAGCTCCAGCAAGAGCTGAACGACTTGGCCGCCGTGCCACCCGGGAGCGAGGCCGCCAGTGATTCAGCTACAGCAGAGCAGGCCGCAAGCGAAAAACGGGGGGCCAAGCAGACGCAGATTGACCAGCAGCAGACGCGGGTAAAGCAGTGGAGTGAAGAGATACAGAAGGGGCTGCAATCACCGGCTTTGGTGCGGCAACCACGGACTGGCCAGCAACTAGCGCCACGCGGGCTCGATCGCCAGCCGCTGGAGATACCGGTCGGCAGCGACCCGCGAGTGCGACTTGCCGAGTGGATGACTTCGCCCAGCAATCGCCAGTTCTCGGGGGCTATCGTCAATCGACTTTGGAAACATTTTTATGGCGTCGGTTTGGTTGAAGCGGTCGATGATTTACGCGATACGAATCCGCCAAGCAACCAGCCGCTGTTCGATGCGATGATTTCGGAGCTGGTGAATTCGGGCTACAACCTGCGTCACATCATGCAACTGATTACCAATTCGCGAACCTACCAGTTGGCCGCCGACACGACACCGGAGAACGCCAACGACACTCGATTTTACTCGCACTATTACGCCAAGCGATTGCCGGCCGAAGTGCTGCTCGATGCGATCTCGCAAGCGACTGGGGTTCCCGATACGTTTCAAGGTTACCCGCTCGGCACTCGCGCCAAGGAATTGCCTGGTCCGCAAACCGACTCCTACTTCTTAACCACTTTTGGGCGATCCGAACGGGTGACTGCCTGTGCTTGCGAGCGGCTAGGGGACGTGACTTTGGCGCAGTTACTTCATCTGCAGAACAGTGAATCGCTGCTCGAAAAGTTCCGGCATCCCGAAGGCAACTTAAGCCGCTGGATTGCCGAGCCAACGACGGCCGAGGAGTTGATTGAGACGCTCTACTTGGCAACTTACAGTCGCCTGCCGAACGACGCCGAGCGTCAGACGCTGGTGGCAGTGTTCGAGCAAGGAGATCGCAAAGAAGTCGCTACCGACCTGTTTTGGGCGCTCCTCAATGCGAAAGAGTTTACGTTCAATCATTGATCTCAGAGCCTATCCGAAAAGGGGTCTGACCCTCTCCGGCAAGGCCCAAAAACCAATGAAATCAACTTGCCTCCAAAGGGTCCTGCCTCCAAAGGGTCAGACCCCTTTTCGGATGAGCTCTCAGTTTAGAATCGCGGCACTTATGTTTGATTTCAATATTCGCAGCAATTTCCAAGGAAGTGGATTCTCACGACGCAGCTTTTTGCGTGTCGGCGGATTGGCACCACTGGGCATCGGCCTTCCTTCACTGCTGGCTGCCGAAGCGGCGCGAGGTGCTGACGGCGGACCACTTCCCTCGGGCCGCGCTCAATCGGTGTTGCTCGTTTTCTTAGGTGGTGGCCTGTCGCATCACGATAGTTTCGATCCGAAGCCCGATGCGAGCGAAGAGATTCGGGGAAAGTACCAGAGTATTGCGACCAATGTTCCTGGGCTGCGAATCGGCGAGCTGCTGCCGAAGATGGCCCAGACGATGGACAAAGTCTGCTTGGTTCGCAGCGGTGCACACAACAACGACCATCACGAAACGGCTACCAACTGGGTGCTCTCCGGTCGCTTTGGAACCCCTTTCGGCGATTGGCCAGCCATGGGGGCCGTGGCAGCGCACGAGTTCGGCTTTGACGGGACGTTACCGCCCTATGTCGCCATCCCGCGGAATCCCTCGTTCACGTGGGAGCTTGGCAAAAGTGCTTTTCTTGGCGGTCGCTGCGAGTCGTTCAAAGTTGGTGATCCGAACGATCCGAACTTCAAAGTTCGTGATCTGTTCGCTCCTGAGCAGCTTCCTGATGCGCGGATTGAGCGTCGTCAGTCGTTGCTGAACACCGTCGATCGACTGGCAGAGCGGATTGACGGGAGCGATGCGATTGAATCGTACGATCAGTATCAACAACGAGCGACTTCGATGGTTCTTTCGCCCAAAGCCCGCGAGGCGTTTGCGATTGAACAAGAATCCACGGAGGTCCGTGAGCGTTACGGTAGAAACACATTTGGGCAAAGCTGCTTGATGGCGCGTCGCTTGATTCAAGCAGGAGTGCGGTTTGCGACCGTCAATTACGCCGGCTGGGACCATCACGGGAAGATTTTCGAAAGCCTCGATAAAAAGCTGCCCGAACTGGACATCGGCTTTTCCGCGCTGATCGAAGACATGCATCGACAAGGGTTGCTCGAAGATACCTTAGTCGTCTGCATGGGCGAATTCGGAAGGACTCCCAAGATCAACAAAGACGCCGGCCGGGATCATTGGGGCCCCGCCGCTTCCCTGCTGTTCGCCGGAGCTGGTGTTCAACCGGGCAAAGTCATTGGCGCAACGGATCGCGACGGCGCATTTGTAACCGAAAAACCGATTTCACCCGCCGACGTCGCGCACACCATTTTCGCTTCGCTCGGAATCGACCCGAGCAAAAATTTGTATACCGCAGATGGTCGCCCGGTGGAAATCCTCGAGAGTGGTCGACGTATCGAGGATCTGTTCACGTGATTCAGTATGCAGCCAGGAAGTCTTCAGCGCATCGCACCCCCTTTATCGCATCGCAGGTAAGGACGCTGCCATCGATCGTCCTGTTCATACTCTTGCTGGCGACGTCGTCTTTCGAGATCATGGGGCAAGAGCCGGTTGCAAAGCCACCGCAGATCCTGATGGTCGTCCCGCTCGGATCGATTCCAGGCGAAACACTGAAGCTCAAAGCACGCGGATTAAATCTTGACACAGCGACGGACATCAAGAGCAATGTGCCGGATGTTGCCGTAAAGTTCCTTGCGGCCGGGAAAACGGGAGTCCCTGCCAGTTTGAATCCGCAGCAAGCGGGTGACTCGCAGATCGAGTTTGAAATCGCAATCCCGGCGGGTGCGGGTGTGGACGTGGTGGAGCTGACTTGTGTAACGCCTGAGGGGCAAGCAACGTATCAGCTCCCGGTTCGAAGCGGTGAAAAAATAATACTGGAAACGGAACCGAATGCAGGCTTCAACCAAGCGCATACGATCGAATTGTCGCAAACGGTGCTTGGTCAGATCCAAAGTCCGCAGGATGTTGACGTATTCACGATCGAGCTGGTGGAAGGAACCTTTGTGCGGATCGAAGTCGCCGCCGCTGAGCATGGCTCTGCGCTCGACTCGCTGCTGACACTTTACGATGCCGATGGAACCCAAATTGCTAGGCATGATGATCGAGTGCCGTCGCGGGATTCGTTGATTGAATGGAAGGTGACGAAATCGGGTCGATATTTCGTTGTGGTCCAAGATGCGAATGATCTTGGCGGCGAGGCCCAGGGGTATCGCTTGCGGGTTGCGCCTATGACTTGAACTCTCGCGTTCTCGGCGGCTCGCGTTCATCGCTCGGTGCTGTTGATCGTGCGTCGTAATAGAACGCTGCCGACGCGTGCTGACATTGGCGAAATATGTTCCAGACGACTCCTGGATGACGCACAAAGTACCAATCACCAAATTGGTCAAATTTCCGGCACGATGTCGTAATGTGGGCACGACGAATCGTGCCATACTTCAATCCGCGTTGACGACCGAGTTGTTTGAGACGCGTTCCAAAATCCAGATCCTCAACGCTAACAAGTCGTTCGTCGAACCCGCCAATCGAATCAAAATCGCTTTTGAAGCACCAAAACATCCCGGCGCTGACACGATACCATAATGCGAAGGGCAAAATGACGATGAGGCTGCATGCGATTCCCACAGACCATCGTTCGGGATAGATCCTGACGCCACCCCCGATGTACCGTCGAGTGCTGAGCAGGCGGACAACTTCTCCGAGCATGTTTCGCGACATCACGCTATCCGCATCGATTGTCACAATGATCTCGCCGATCGCTGCAGAAACGCCAGCATTTCGAATTTTGCTCAAGTTGCGAGCATCCTCACGGACGATTCGACAGCCCAAGGAAACGGCAATTTCTTCGGTGCGGTCGTTACACCGGTTAAGGACAACGATGTGTTCGAAGTCGATCGCTGCGTGTCTTGCAGACTCAAATACCGAAGAGACGCACGCAGCAAGGTGCCTTTCTTCGTTGTGAGCCGGCGTGACGACGGAAAGTTTCATTTTTAAGAGAGAGCTTGTTCTTTATTGCAATGAAGAAGACAAAGACGAATTGCGAACCCTAACCGGCCTTGAGTATACGTTTGAACACAACGGAACAATAAAATACTACACTCGATACGAAATTACCTATCTTCGCTTTAAATTAACATTCTAGGCAGTATTCTGGCGGACTTTGCGGGTTATACTGCGGGTCAGATTGGGAGTTGCTCCGCTGAGCGTCTCTTCCAAGCAAGCACGTTTATCGCGGTATGTTCACAAGTAAACAGGTAGGGGCTTTCTATGAAGAAACTGCTGTCGGTCGCTTTGGTCTTTTTGGCCATGGGATTCACGCAGGTGAGCGCATCTGTCGTCGTCCAGTGGAATTTTGACGACGATGCTATTACGCCATCAACGGGCACTGGAACTGCTGCTAATGTGGGAGAAACGAGTTCCGCATTTGCGACTGGAAATGGGGGTGGACGCGGCTGGAACACTTCTGCCTATCGAGCCCAGAGTACCGCATCGGGAACCGCCGGTGTTCAATTCCTGGCAGATATGGCTGGTTTTCAAGGCATTCAGTTCAGTTTTGATCATCGTTCTTCTGGTACTGGTTCACGCTGGGCACAGATCGACTACACATTGGATGGCGGAACGAATTGGACGACTGGGTTTTGGAACAACAGTGGAGGACTCTCACCCCACGACACCTTCTACTCCTTCAACGTGGATTTCAGTTCCGTTGTAGGAGCAAACAACAATGCAAACTTTGGTGTTCGAATTGTTTCTATTTTTTCGCCTTTGGCTTTTTCTGAAAACACTTCGAACAATTTTGGCGCGAATTCTGCCTACATGCGGGCGAATGCGCAAGCTGTTTACGGTTCAGGACCAGGTAGTGGCACCGGCACTTATGGGGTCGCAGGAACATGGCGATTTGATAATGTCACGTTTGCTGCGACCGCGATTCCGGAACCTTCCAGCATGTTGGCTCTTGGTTCCATGGCAGTGCTAGGTTTGCTGCGCAATCGTTTCAAAAAGCAACCGGTTTAAACGCAAGATTTTCGACTGCTGAAAGACTCGAAGGGCTCGCAATAATTGCGAGCCCTTTTCGTTGGAGTTGAGTCGATGGTGTTTCAGAACGCCCGAGCGAGCCAGGTTGATCGACCGCACGACCACTCGCGGACATGCCCGCCAATGAATCTCCTTCAAGCACAAACGACTCCGCGGGATTGAGCGATTCACCAGCGGTCGTCTGGGCCTAAGATGATGGGTACAACTCGGACTTTTCCGTTGGTAAAAACAACGATGCGTTTGCCGTCAGGATGGACCGCGCAGGTCTTGACTCCCTTCCCAAAATCGTATTCGACGATGGGTTTTCCGGTTGCAAGGTCAAAGCCACCATACTCGTCCCTGACCACCAACGAGGAGCGTTTTTGAATCGCTTGCGAATGCAAGATCCTGAACCAGTCCTTTCGCAAAGAACTTAGCGACCTCGGACCCAGTGTCGGCTTGATAAACCTGGACATTGTTCGATCCGCACGCCGCCAGCCAGCGGCCATCCGCAGATGCGGTCAGTTCCGTTTCATCGTGCGTCAAGGTGATCGGCGTGAATTTCTTGGCCTCTCGCCCCGATTCAATTTCGAATTTGCGCAGCATTCGTCGTTGGTCCGCCACGTAAACGGTGTCACCCAAAAACGACGCGGCGACAGCATTGAGGGGAGGATCGGAATCCGGGAGCACGATAGGCTTGCCGAATTTTCCAGTCTTCAGGTCCAACGCTTCAATGAGGTGCTTGCCAGCACAAAGAAGGCGAGACCCATCTCCGGAAATCGCAAAAGCGATGGTTGGTTCTCCAGGTAGAACCTCTCCGAGAAATCCTACCTTGGGGCCCAGGGCTTGATTGAGCTTCACGAGTATCGCTGAATTTTGAGGATAAACGACAACGCGCGCTCGTTGCTGTTTCGAGGGTGGGATCAGATCGAACGTACTCAACTGAAGTGTATGGGCATACAACCCGGGGTCCGCTGCGGGATCGAGTTTCTCAGCCTTGGCCCGCATGGTCTCCCGAAGTGCCGGAGGATACGACCTGGCCATCGCTCGGTAGTTTGGGGCTGCCAAGAATCCGAGTTCTTCCGCCTTGTAGGTCGCGACCCATTCGGCGTGCTGTTGAAAGATCGCGGTGCGCTGGCCACCATACTGTGCCAAGTCGGATCGGTATTGGTCGGCGTTGAACAAGTCGAGGATCTCCTGACTCGCAGCAGCCTCGCGCAATCCCGCGATTTGCAATCGGCGGAGTAAGTCAGGGTGGTTCTTATCGAGCCAATCCCTTTCGTAACGACCCACCACGAGCGGTTGGTACACCGCATCCACTGTTGCGATCATCGCATCTGCCTGGCGAGGATAATGCTGACGAAGAGTCTCCCTCATCTCGCGGTAGGCCATGGCGACCACGTCCGACGCTTTCGCGATATCCAAGCCTGCTTTCCGCATCGCATCAAAAACGGACTGGACGTCCTGCTTGACGATCCACTCGTCGGGAATGAGTTCATAAGCCCGCTCGGCATCTTCTCCAACTTTATCTTCAAGGGCATATCGGATCCCCAACCAGATCAGCCGTTCCTCGAGTTCCTTCTCAGTATCCTGAACCAGTTCTTCAAACGCCGCCCGCACTGCGAAGTATTTCAGGGCTGAGCGATCGACTTGACGGCGAACATCTTCGGTTACCGTTTTGTTGACCGCGTTCCATTTCGCTTCGACTTGCCGCGGATCATACTCAAAAAGTTTTTTTCCGCCGCCATACTTCAATTTGCAATGGTATTCCAAGCGTATGTCTCGCACCTTATCGAGCCATTGCAGTGTCGCGGTAGGATCCGCCATTGGGGCTCGAACTTGAACTACCCCGCTGACCGGCTCAGGCCGGTTGTTTGAATTTGGTCGCATGAAGAGAAACGCCGACGCCACGGTGGTCACGGTTGCGGCGAGTATCGCTGCATTTCGCAATGAAATCCAAACGCTTGGACCGGATATTTTCAGCGCCGGAAGGTGGGGCGGGATGGAGGGATGCTGCAAGGGCGTTTGCTCCTTCGTGACCGTCGCATCGCTGACAGAACTTGTGCAAGGAACTTCGACACTATTCTTGCATCGCATGCAGCGAGCACGTCGTCCGATCGCATCTTCGGTCGCTTTCAGTCGAGCGGAGCAGTGAGGACATGGCCAAATGATCATGGTAGGGGTTCCCTAATCAAATGATGAAAGATAAGGTTTCAACCGCTGGTTCAGTTCGTATCTAGCCGTATGAAGGCATTTGAATCGACCTCCGAATCCAATCGACGGTCTATTTTTGGGGTTGTCCTGGTGAGCCTTGCTTTGGGCTGCTGGACTTGGGTGCCGCGATCGTGGCATCGGTGATGTTCACACGTTGGTCGCGCAAGTGTCGATCGAAGAACGCTTGCACGCGCGCGAGGACCTCCTCGCCACCGATGCTATGGCCTCCTCGTTCGATCCGAAGCATCGTGGGTCGAGCACCGACCGTCGCCAGCGATGCGTAAAGGCGTTCGGCTTGATTGAACGGAACCAACGGATCGGCGGTTCCGTGAACGATCAGGAACGGTGGATCGTCCCGGGTTGCGTAGGTCACCGGGGATGCATCCATCGCGAGTTCCTGGCGATCGGCGATTCGACCACCGAGCAACTGCGATTCGGGAGAGTCCGCGTTACGCGGGGCTGGCGGTCCATTGCGTTGGAACTTGATCAGCGCCAGAAAATCCGAAGGTCCGCAGAAGTCGACTACACACGCGACGCGACTCGACATCTCTGGGTTTCCGCAGTCCCCCTCGAGCGATTTCACATCGCCGGACGTACCGACCAAACTTGCCAAATGCCCTCCGGCTGACGAACCCCAGACGCCGATCTTGCGAGAGTCGGCACCGAGCCGTTGAGCGTTTGCACGAATCCAGCGGATCGCCCCCTTGCAGTCATGAATTTGCGCCGGGAACGTTGCTTCTTTACTGAGCCGATAGCCGACGGAGATTCCAACATAATTTCCTGTGGCAACCAACGGCTCGAGCATCCTGGAGCCCCCGGACTTGTCTCCCTGACGCCAGCCGCCTCCATGGATGAAAACCACCACTGGCAATTCCGAAGACGCTGGATCTGCAGGTCGGAGGACATCGAGAACCAGCGCTCGGGCTCCGGCACTTGCCTGGCCGGCACCTCCTTGGCCTGCACTCGCCTGGCCCGCATCCACCTGGCCGTACTTGACGTTCCTTTCAATGAAGACACCGGGGACCAGGGGTACTCCTGGCGGCTTGCTTGAGGCCCCTTCTTGTGCCTCCGCATTTTCCACGGCCATGGCGATGCACGCAGCCAAGGCCAATCGGATCGCCACGGATCGCATCATGATGTCATCCCTTATTACAAAACGCGGATGGACTTACGGAGTATTCGCCAACCCCCAGAGCCGAACGGATGCGTCGCTCGAAGCGGACAGCCCGAATTTCCAGCAAGGTGAAAAGGCAACGGCTGTGACTGGACCGGTATGGCCGTTGAGTGTTTCGAGGATCTCTCCGGTGGCTATCGAATAGAGCAAGACTTCACCCGACATTTCACCCACCAGTGCGTATTTCCAGTCAGGTGAGATTGCGACGCTGATCGCTTGAGCGCCGAGCGAGACACTGTGTTGTTCCTTGATCTGTGCACGATCCCAGATGATGAGCGTCAACGGTCCTGCTTCGGATTTCTCACCGCTTTTCGAAGATACGGACAGGACTTGCTGGCCATCTTGTGAGACATGCATGGACCGTATGAAGGCTCGCTGACCATGTCATTCGAAGCGGCCCAGCAACTCGCCGTCACCCTTGAGCTTCCAAATACGAATTCCATTGGATTCGTCGGCCGAGAGGAGCGTGCTCGAGTTTTCAGCGAATTCGAAAGCATCTTGCTACCGTTGGGTAATAAGACGCTGCGAAAGGATTGCTGGTCCACATCGAGCATCAATCGTGCGCCGACCAAATCCCAACTGCGGAGGTGATCGCCCGTCGCATAGGCCGATTTGCCATCCTTCGAAAAGAGAATGCTTTGAGGACCATCGTAGGACGTCACATCTTGAAAAACATGGATCGGTCCTGCCCGATGAGCGATCCCTGGCGACGGGCGGGTCACTGTCAATCCCGTGAATTCGGGGGCTGGAGCCTCGTCATCGGGCTGACTTTCCGAGCGCTTGGGTGCCGAACTGGTTGGCTCGGATGTTTTTGGAGATGGTGGCGCGGCCGCCGCCATCGCTCGAGGATCGCGTGGTGCCGGCGAATCGGGAACGGATCGAGGAAGCTCTGTAATGTTCGGTACCACCGCTCCCCCGGTGTCGTCGGAGTCGATTGCTGACGTATTCAACGCGACAGGGTGTTTCCTCTGGCCGTAACTGACTTCGCCGCGGAGGACGAGTTGATCCTCCTGCAGTTCTGGTATCAACCGGTATTCACCTTGGAGCAAGAGCTTCGGTGAAGATCGGCCAGGAACAAAATCCGTTTCCGTGAAGCTCACTTCCAAGCCATTGGATGTCGGCACCAATTGCCCGCGAAACCGGGTGGCTCCACCATAAGTCGGCCAGTCAATCTCACCGGTAATTCCACGAGAGGCAGCGGTGAATCCCTGAACTTTTAAGGTGAACTGATGCTTGCCTTGTTCGAAGTAGGTTCCTTTGAACTGGGGTTTTTGAGAAAAGGTCGCCAAAGTGATTCGCTGCAACCGCTGGTGCGCGGCAAGCCGAGCTGCCTGCTGCTCGGCCCGCATTTGCTTCTGCGATTCGATCGTGATTTCTCGCTCTGCGAGTTGGGTTGGGGGTTTCGTCTGTTCGCCTTGCCACAATCGCAAGGTCGCCGATGTCGTACCCCAGGGAGGGCCGAATTCGGGCTTCGAAACATGATAAACGGATAGAAAATAGGTTTCCCCGAGCATCATGGGCATTTGCAGTAGCCCCGGCTGTCCTGGACGTGCGGTTGCCCGTTCGTTCGCCGTCGATACTTTACCATCTTTATTGGACATCAATCGTGCATGGACCAAGCCAGTTGCCGACGAGACTTGCACGCTCAGCGTCTGAAACTGCGGCTCGCGCCGCCGGTTGCTTGCACTCAATGCCGGGGCTGGTAGTTGAAAACGATAGTAGTACATCCAGCTTTCTTGAGGGAGGGGAGCCACATCGAACATGATTGGCTCCTGAAGTTCGCCGAGATCGTAAGGGTTATCTATACGAGCTCCTAATTCCTGGGTTGCCCATGCAATGCTCGGCATTCCAAAGCCACTGAGTGGCGAGGTGGTATCGGGGTCTCCTACGAATGCTTTCAGTCGCGGTTGTGCCGCTGACAATGCGACAAGGCGAGCCTGCCAGCGCTGACTGAATTCCGCTTCATCGGTTTTGCAGCGGGTTCGAAGCTGACTCAACTGGGACTCCAGCAGCACCCCATCCAAGAGCGGTTCGATCGTAGCGAATAGGTCATCGGGACTGCCATCGAGCCGCGGCGGATTATCGACGTACTCCTCGCCAGCATCTTCAATCGCTTGTTGGTAGTCTCTGTTCAATTTGGATATCTCGTCCGAGAGGGACTTGGCGAGATCGACCAAATTCAGTAGCTCGGCATCGACGCCCCGTTTCGATAATTGCGCGATTTTGGCCTGCTTGGCGTCGTTCGTCTCCCAACGCAACAATGGCTGGGGCTTGTTCAACGTCGCTGGATAAAACAGACGCTCACAATAATCCGCTTGGATCTTTTGCAGCTCTACCAGAAATTTCTCAGTCGCATCCTGAGCAGACGCCATTCCGAGCGGTATCAGGGTCAGGAGGAGAAACTCTGAGCATCGAAAACAATGCACGGAAATGCGACCAACTCCCTGCAACCACTGGGGAACAAAGCCAGCAACTGCTCTTCGTCTCTGCTTCATCGTGAAAACCTTCCGCGCCTTGCTCGCTTCGGGTAAATTCTCGGAAACCACTTCCCGCCAGTGAACTAACGAAACGATCTGTCAGTTAAAATTCAGTCGGATTTTAAGATGGAGGGGATTGGAAGCGAAGCGTTATGGCAAACTCTTTCGACATTTTTCGTCGCGGCGAGCGGATCGAGTGGCCTGGGTCAACGAACCACTCGTGGGTGGTTCGGCTCCAAGGTCGCGATGAGGCGGCATGGGAGCAATTGCTCCAACTCTATGCCCCTGTCGTATTCCGATGGTGCCGACGTTTGGGCGTCGAGGGAGAGGAACTGGTTGATGTTTCGCAAGATATTTTGGTCAAGGCGTGCCGCGCAATCGATAATTTTCTCGTGAATGAAGACTGCAGCTTCCGGGGTTGGCTTTGGACCCTGACGAAGCACCAAGTTATCGATTACGTCCGTCGACAGCAGCGATCTCCCAAGAGCATTAGCAGCGATGGGACGCCGCTCTCGCAGGAGCATCTTTTCTGGCGGGACCCGCCAAGGGAAAGCGACGGACCCGCGGACAGCACTTTCTTGGCACCGGATGACCGCGACCAGCGACCCCAATTGACGCTAGTCCTGGAGAGCCTGCGATGCCGCTTTCGCGCATCGACTTGGGAAGCTTTCTGGCGAACGGTTGTCGAAGAAGAGTCTCCCGAAGATGTGGCGAGCGATCTGGGCTTGAGCCTCAATTCGGTCTACCTCGCCCGATCGAGGATTCTTCGTTTGCTCCGCGAGGAATTGGCGGGGTTGCCAATCACGTTGCCCCACTCGACATGAGAGTCGCTGGGAGTGAGCCATCTTTTTCGCACCGCTTTCATGGTTACAGCGTCCCCATGCGGAATGACCGTATGGAGTGATGATCCACTCGGGAGGCGAGTCGCAGAGGCTTTGCGATGGGCGTTGAAGAGTTGTTCGCAACCCAGCAGTAGGCCATGTTTTTTTCCGGAAACTAAGTCATACGCTTTCGCAGTTGAGCTTGGAGTTCCGACGCCATCGTCTCCAGATCGGTCCTCGATTGAGCCTTCAATTCCTCGTCAGTCGACTGTGAAAGACTCAGCAGATTTTGCAA
>Ga0169931_10009310_pt1 | contig 14178 bp, 12 predicted proteins | sample Kivu_15m_20L_FD_129675 | JGI IMG/M metagenome (GOLD analysis project Ga0169931, IMG submission 129675) | Freshwater microbial communities from Lake Kivu, Western Province, Rwanda to study Microbial Dark Matter (Phase II) - Kivu_15m_20L... | ecosystem: Environmental > Aquatic > Freshwater > Lake...
AAGGTACGCCAATCAAGCGGGTCCGGTCATGCCCCGGTCGAAAGGGCCAGGTTGAGCGCCAGGAGCAGTCCGTTGTGGAAGCCGTGGGCCAGCATGCCCGGCACCACGCTGCCTGACCACTCGCGGCTGATGCAGAAGCCGATCGACAGGCCCGCCAACGCCGGCACCGCCAGCACGCCCTGTGGATGGATGGCGGCGAAGACCGCCGCGCTGAACAGGGCGGCGAACGCCATGGAAGCCCACGGCATCCACGCTCGCGTTCGACTTCGGACATGCCCGTAGAGCACACCGCGGAACAGCGTCTCCTCCACGATCGGCGCCACCACGCAGGCCAGCACAAACAGCGACACCACCGTGGCGCCCCCAGCCGTGGGCAGCAGTTCCTGCACCGGATGGCTCACGTCCCGAAAATCCCGCTCCGGCAGCAGCCACGCCAGCCCCTGGCCCGCCAGGATGCCCGCGGCCATGCAGGGCAAGGCCGTCACGTAGGACACACCGCTCATCCACGCCATGCGCCATGCCCCGCCGCGCAGGTGCAGCCCCATGGCGCGTCGCACCTGGCTCCACAGTCGCCCCCGCACCACGGGCCATGCCAGCGCTGCCAGGCTGGCAAGGCTGATCGACATGGAGAGCCAGCTCCGGGTCAGGTCCGACGCGTCGCCCATCAGGGCGCCGGCCATCAGGTTCATGACCATCAGCAGCGCCATCCACGCCACGAACGTCTCTCCCAGGAGCGTGCCCAGTCGCGGCGCATCCTCCAGACCGCTGCCAAGACGGTGACGCCAGCCCAGCACCACCACCACGATCAGCACCACCACGCCCGCCAGGCCCGCGCCCACGAACCAGATGCCAGCGGCGGTGAGCGTGACCAGCAACTCGAAGGCGGCGCCCGCCACCGCCTTCCTGGCCACAGGATCGTCCTCCAGTTCGGAACGGGCCAGCGTTCCAAACCAGCCCATGCGATCGTGGAGCCGTTCCCAATCCCTCGCGTCAAGTTGACCTGACGCCAGCCCTCCCTCCTGGGGCCATGCGACCACGGCCTTGCGAACGGCCGCCACCAACTCCGGATCGCTCGCCGCAAGACCGTCATCCTCCGCCTGCCGGATCTGCAGCATGGCGTGGTCCTTCTCTCCGTTCCGGGCCAGCAGCATGGCCGCACCAAGTCGGGCCATGGGCCGCGTGCCAAGCGGATCGGGATCGGCAAGCGACTCGGCGTGGCCGGCCAGCCCCTCCGTCATGACCAGCACCCGGCCCTGCAGGACCACCAGGGGACTGAGCGCTGGCGGCTCGCCGGGTCCCGCCTTGCCATCCTCCGCCGCGCCCTCCAACTCCAACATGGAAAGCCCGATCCAAAGGCCTGGCAGCACGATCAGCAGGAGCCAGACCAGCATGTCGCAGCGGCGGAAAACCATGGCCGGTGCAAGCGTAACGACGCGCCCAGACGCCATCCGGCGGGCCCTCGCACCCCTTGACACAAATCCTCAATTTCATATCCTTTGCCGTTCTGCCCACAGCGGGCCAAGGAACCCAGACATGCCTCGCCAGACCACGTTCATCAAGCCCGGAAGCAACCGCCTGACCTGGCGTCATGTCGACGCCTCGGGCAAGGTCCTCGGACGCCTCGCCACCCAGGTGGCCACCGTCCTGATGGGCAAGCACCGTCCGGACTACACACCCAACGTGGACTGCGGCGAGGCCGTGGTGGTCACCAACGCCTCCGCCGTGGAGCTCACCGGTCGCAAGGCCGAGTACAAGACGCTCCGCAAGTACAGCGGCTATTCGGGTGGCCTTCGCGTGCGGACCTACAAGACGCTCCTGGAGACGGATCCCACCGTGCTGGTGCAGGAAGCCATCGTCCGCATGCTGCCCCGTGGCCCGCTTGGCAGCAAGATGCGTCGCCGACTCAAGGTGTTCGCCGGTGCCGAGCACCCGCATACCGCGCAGCAGCCCACGGAACTGGCCGTGAAGAGCCGCCGCACCGCCCGCTGAACGAGATTCGCATGATCACGCCCGAAACCACCGCCCCCACGACCGCCTCCCGCCCCGTGCGCGCCCAGGAGCCCGCCGACCGCTTTGGTTGGTGGTGGGCCACCGGGCGCCGCAAGACCAGCACCGCTCGCGTGCGGGTGAAGCCCGGCAAGGGCGAGATCCTGGTCAACGAGCGGCCCTTCGAGGAATTCTTCGTCCTTGAGCGTGACCGCCGCAACATCGCCGCCGTGCTGGAGCGCACCGGCATGAAGGGCTCGCTGGACGTGCGGGCCACGTGTGTCGGCGGCGGCGTGACCGGACAGGCTGGTGCCGTGCTGCTTGGCCTGGCCCGAGCCGTGCTGGCGTACGACCCCAACCAGGAGCCGGTCCTGCGCGAGCAGGGCATGCTGACCCGCGACGCCCGCAAGGTGGAGCGCAAAAAGTACGGTCAGGCCGGCGCCCGTCGTCGCTTCCAGTTCAGCAAGCGCTGAGTCCCGACTTCGGGACCCTCAGGATCGCTCCGTTCGCAAGGACCGGAAGGCCCGTGCCATCTGCTGTGCGGCCCGACGGGGATCGATGCCCACCTCGGCGGCCAGGTCACGGGGCGAGCGAGGCGCCTCACCCGTCCAGCCCTGCCGACGCACCAGCAGCCGGGCACCGGCCAGCGTGCTGCCACGGGCCGATGCGGCCAGGTCGTCACGCAGCGGAGCCAGATCCGTCCACGGCACGCAGGACTCGCGCAGGTCCGCCGGCAGCGTGGCGTCGGCATCGGTGCTGGCGGTCCCAGGCCGCAACCACGCCGCCGTGCCCACGCGTCGCTCCACCGCCATGGCCGCAAGCGACTGCAGGCGCACCCTCGCGGTCGCCTGGTCGTTGGCCATCGCCTCCTGCACGGCCTCGACCGAGGCCTGCACGCACTGCAGGCACGCCCTTCGCAGGGAAGCGCCCGACAGCGTGGCGAGCGGACCTCCGCGCACCTGCCGAAGGCGCGCGATGGCGCCGGGCAGGGCCCTCTCCACCAGCGTCAGCTGCAGTCGTGCCGCCCACCGCAGCAGCGCCTCCACCTCCTCCACCGCCGGGCCCGGGTCGGAGCCACGGATCGCTCGAGCGTCGCGGTCCGCCCTCCACAGCAGGTAGCGCAGAGCCACCAGTCGCTGCGCATCGGCGGACACGGGGGCGCCGGGTCCGTCGGCCCGTTCGAATCGATCCAGGAACGCCCGGGCCCTGGTGGGCCAGGGCTCATGACACAGATCCTGCCGGACGCTCACGGGCGCCAACAGCGTCGCCAAGGCATCGCCCCGCGTGAAGGTGGGCATCGGGGCCACGCCCGTCCGCAGGGCGCGAAGTCGATCGCGCCGCTCCCGGCGCACCAGTCGCAGCGTGGCCGCGTCGCTGCGCGACAGCCGCGTGGCGATCGACGTGAGCGAGGCGCCTCGTCTCCACGCCCGCCACGCCGCGGCGCGACGTGCGGCCGAGACCCGGGCCCTTCGAGCGGGGCCCGCCAGACGCCCCTGCCGCTCGGCCGCGGCCACGGCCCGCCGCGCCGTCGACATCGAGACCCCCGCGCGGGACGCCACCCGCCTGGCCACCTGCTGCAGCGAGCCGCCGCCGCGCGACGCCTCGGACACCAGTTCGATCCGCCGCCGCTGGCTCGCCGGATCGCGTCGCACCGGCTCACGCGCGGGGGCCACCTCGCGCATGAACCAGGCCAGCGTCTCGCCCGACACGGCCGTGCGGATCCGGTCGCCATCCATCACCTGCACCGTGGCCAGTCCTCGCCTTCGCCAGCGCTGGACCGACCGCGTGGTCACGCCCAGCCGGCGCGCCGCCTGCTCCAGCCAGACGCATCCGCCCGCAAGGCTTGCGGGTGGGAGGGGCGCGCGGGCGGACAGCCGGTGTGCCAGCGCCGCCACGTCCCAGACAAGCGCCTGCCCGACCATGGTGGTCTCCTCGTCGGCATCCCGCGTCCGGACGCCGGTCAGGCTCCGCACGAGCCAGGACTCGCTGAACAGCGCGTCGGGCTGCATCTGCCGGACCGCTCGCTCGGCGCGCAACGCGGTGCGACGCACGGCCTCCGCCGACGCGAACTCCAGCTGGCGCTCAAGCCGGGCGACGGCGCTCAGCCGCAGTCGGGCGCGAGGCGGCACGCGGGCTCCACGATCGTGACCGGACGCACGGACCCGATCAGGTCCATCGCCGCGGCCTTCTGCCAGAACAGTTCCAGCCCCGCCCGATGCGACGCGTTCCATTCAAAGCGAAGAAGCCGGCAGAGGTAACGCTCGGCCTCGTCCTCGGGCCAGCCGCGCGGACCGGCCTCGCTCCGTGCCAGCCATGCCAGCCGAGCCGCGTTGCGACGCCGCTGATGGTCCAGAATCGCGGCCAGGGTGGCCAGCCGGACGCGAGCCTCTTCATCCGTCGGACGCGGCGCCATCCAGCAGGCGAAGGTGAAGGGCAGTCCGGTGGCCTCCTTCCAGGCCTGTCCCAGATCCAGTCGATGCGGATAGTCGGCCAGCGATGGCGCATCCACCACCACCTTGTCGCCGATCTGCAGGATGGCCTCCACCGACGGGTCACCGGCCGGGCGCGTGGCGTCCAGCATGACGGGACGGATGCCGAATCGCTCGGCCAGCACCACCTGCACCAGGGCGCGGCTGGTGTGACTGTCCAGGTCGGCGTGCAGCGTCTCGATGCGATCCAGCGGCCTTCGCGAGAACACCTGCACGGTGAGCGTGGGCCCGTCGCAACCCAGCAAGCCCACCGGGAGCAGCACCAGGTCGCGCGAACTTCGCTGGTAGTCGATGCTGGAGCACAACGCCGCGTCCACCTCGCCCCGCTCCAGGGCCCCGATCAGGTCGGCAGGCACCTCGGGCCGAAGGCGAAGGTCCTGCAGCGACTCCAGCCCCGCGATCAGTGGACGGGTGTTCAGGTAGCGGACCACGCCCAGTCGCAGCGGTGGGATCGCCGGGGCCATGGTTGCCTGCGCGTCGATCTGGGTGGCTGGAGCACGCACGGTCCAGACTCTACGCGGCCCGCGGCGGCCGCGGCCAGTTCAGGGGGTCGCACGCTCCAGGGCCGGCTCCACTCCGGAAGCCGGCATGGCCTGGCGCTGCGACTGGTATCGACGAGGCACGCGGGAGGAGATCCCGCAGAGCAGGGCGTAGGCGTGCTGGCCCGCCATCGCCGCGGACCGCACCGCATGGTTTGGTGCGGCCGGATCGCTCGAGATCAATTCCACTTCCGCGTCCAGGCCCGCACCGGGCAGCCGCCCGGCCACCGCGGTCAGGTCCACCGCGATCTGGTCCATGCTGACCGCACCCACCACCGGAACCGCCTCCCACCGCGCAGCCTCGCCCTGCCCCACCCGCACACGCACGTGCCGCCGCTCGCCGTGCGCGGGCCGCAGGCGGGCGGGGTCCATCGGGAGCAACGGAAAGCCATCGGCGTAGCCCACGGGCACCAGCCCCACCACGCTTGGCTCGCGCGCGATCCACCGGCTGCCGTAGCCCACCATGGCGCCAGTCGGAAGCCGCTGGGCCAGCATCACGCGGCTCATCCAACGGACCACCGGGCGCAGCTGCCGGACCTGCGGAAGGAAGCGGCCGTCACGCGTGCCCTCGAACGCGAGACCCGTCCACGCCAGTCCAAGCCGCACCATCCGGTGATGGAATCGCTCGTGGCGGATCGCGGCGAAGGTGCTGGCGGCGTGCACCACGCACCCAGGCGGCAACGGCTGCTCGCGCACCCACGCCTCAAAGATCACCCGCTGGGCGTCGGTGGCGGTCTCGCTGCCGCCGCTGCTGGCAAAGTGGGTGAACACCCCCGCCAGTTCCAGCGAGCCGCTCCCCAGAATGGCCTGCACCATCGCGGTCGCCTCGGGGGGACGGGCACCGCCGCGGCCCAGCCCGGTGTCCACCTCCACGTGCAGCGGCACGCGCACGCCCAGTTCCGCCGCCCGCGCCGCCAGCGCCTGCACCTGACCCAGGTCATGGGCCGCGCCGTGCAGCAGCCCCCGCCGCAGCATGCCATGCCATGGCGAGCCCGCCTCGATGGATCGCACGGGCATGAGCACAAGTTGCGGAACGCCCGGAGCCGCCGCGTGCACCGCCTCGGCCTCGTCCAGGCCGAACACCACCAGCATGTCCACCTGCAACGCCATGCGAGCGGCGATCCGCGCAGCGCCCAAGCCGTAGGCGTCCGCCTTCACCACGCATCCCAGGCGCGTGCCCGGGGCCAGCATGCCGCGGATGATGGCCAGGTTGTGGTCCAGGGCGTCCAGGTCCACGATCACTTCGCTTGGGGCGGCCATGGGGGCGTGCTTTGTATCGACTTCCGACGTCGCGTACCATCGGACCCGGAAGAATTCATGGCAAGTTCCGAGACCTTTGACACCTCCGTGCGGTTCGCCGACCTCGGCCTGCCCGCTCCCATCCTCCAGGCACTTGAAGCGAAGGGGTTCCAGCACCCCACGCGCATCCAGTCCGCCCTGCTGCCCGTGGCCCTGTCCGGCCGCGACTGCCTTGGGCAGGCCAAGACCGGCACCGGCAAGACGGCCGCCTTTGCCTTGCCCATGCTGGCACGGATCCCCAAGGACGCCGCCTTTGGCGGTCTGGTGCTGGTGCCCACCCGCGAACTGGCCATCCAGGTGGCCAAGGAGTTCCACGAGTTCGCGCGCCACAGCGGGCACGCGGTGGTGGCGGTCTACGGCGGCAATTCGGTCAACGCCCAGGCCACCAAGCTCCAGAAGGGACCGGCCATCATCGTGGGGACGCCCGGCCGCGTGATGGACATGCACGAGCGCGGCATGCTGCCCTACGACCGGGTCCGGGTGGCGGTGCTGGACGAGGTCGACCGCATGCTCGACATCGGCTTCCGCGACGACATCCGGCGCATCCTGGGCTCCATGAAGCAGCACCCGCAGACGGTGTTCGTGAGCGCCACCATCAGCCCCGAGATCGAGAAGCTGGCGCGCAGCTACATGCGCGACGCCGAGAAGATCGTCACCACCGAGAAGAGCCTGACCGTGAGCCAGGTGGACCAGAGCTACCTGGGCGTGGAGCACTGGGACAAGCGGCGCCTGCTGCACCACCTGCTCACCCACGAGACACCCGAACTGACCGTGGTCTTCTGCAGGACCAAGCGCACCGTGGACGACGTGGCGGAACACCTGCAGAAGAAGGGCATCGACGCCCACCCGATCCACGGCGACATGTACCAGCGGGCCCGCGACAAGGTCATGGAGAAGCTGCGCGGCGGATCCCTGAGCGTGCTGGTGGCCAGCGACCTGGCGGCCCGCGGCCTGGACGTGGACGACATCAGCCACGTGATCAACTACGACGTGCCCGAGGATCCCGAGGTCTACGTGCACCGCATCGGTCGCACCGCCCGCGCGGGACGCCGGGGCGTGGCGTGGACCTTCGTCTGCCCCGATCAGGGCGAACTGCTCACCAACATCGAGATGCTCACCAACGTGGAGATCCCGCGCAAGGAGTACGCGGACTTCACGCCAGGCCCGGTGCCCAGCGAGGTGAGTGCCCGCCGCGAGCTCGAGGCCAAGCGCCGGGCGGAGCTGGAGGTCTCGCGCAACCGCTTCGAGACCCAGGCCCCGGTTCCGGCGGCGGCCGATCCGACCAAGTTCCCGGGAGGCGTGGTGCCGGCGGGACTGCCTCCCAAGCGGCTCGGTGGTCGTGTGGCCACGCGAAGGCGCTGACGCGGCCATGACGCCGCCCGTGGTGACCAGCCCCGAGGTGCGCGCCGCGCTGCACGACGGCACTCCCGTGGTGGCGCTCGAGACCGCGGTGCTCACCCACGGACTGCCGCGGGTGCCCATGGCGGAACTGGCTCAGGTGGCGGGCCCCACATGGAACGGCTCGCTTCCCGCCAACGTGGCGCTGGCGATGGCCATGGAACACGCGGTTCGGGCGGCCGGTGCCGTGCCGGCCACCATGGCGGTGATGCAGGGCACGATGCACGCGGGACTCACGGCCGCACAGATCGAGCGGCTGGGCACGGATCCTTCCGTCCGCAAGCTCAGCACCCGCGACCTGGGCGCATGCATGGCCGATGGCGCAAGCGGTGGGCTCACCGTGGCCTCCACGCTGGCCACGTGTGCCGCAGCGGGCGTCCGCAGCTTTGCCACGGGCGGCATCGGCGGCGTGCACCGTGGCTGGCAGACGCTGCCCGACATGAGCTCGGATCTTCCGGCGCTCGCTCGCACGCCCGTGGTAGTGAGCAGCGCCGGAGCCAAGAGCATCCTGGACCTGCCAGCCACGCTGGAGTGGCTGGACACCTTTGGCGTGCCGGTGGTGGGCGTGGGCACGAAACACTTCCCCTGCTTCACGTGCCCGCCCGACCCACAGCTGCCGGTCTCCGCCCAGGCTGCGGACGCCGCCACGGTGGCCCGGCTGGCGCACGCGCACTGGCGGATGGGCCAGCCCTCCGCGGTGCTTGCCGTGCAGCCCTGCCCCGCCGCCTTCGCCATGTCAAGATCCGACTTCGACCGGGCCGTGGAGCGGGCGGAACGCCTCGCCATGGATCAGGGCGTCCGCGGACAGGCCCTCACACCCTTCCTGCTGGAGCAGTTGGCAAGTCTCACCGGGGGACGCAGCCTGCGGGCCAATGTGGCGTTGCTGCTTGCAAACGCGGAATTGGCGGCCCGAATTTCGGCCGCGCTGCTTGACTTGGAGGGCGTTTCCTGATTCACTAGGTCCGTCGGGTTCCCGCCCGACGCCTGCACAAGACGGTCTGGAGAACGGGCCCTCGAGGTCCTTCGGCAATCGGTCCATGGATGGATCGTCCAGCGCTCGTGCGACACGTGGGAAAGACAGAGACATGAACACCCTGACAGGGATCCTGGAGCTGCCCCAGGGGGGCGGCGACGGACGGCTTCGACAGTTCAGCGACGGTCTTGTGGAGACCCCGGACGACCCCTACGTGCCCACCGAGGTGGTGACGAAGTTCCTGCTGCGCCCGGGCCAGGAGGTCACCGCGGTCGTGGAGGACCGCCACGCCCCCAACCGGCCCAGCGGCGTCAAGCGCGTGGCCACCGACGTGCAGGCCATCGAGGGACTCTCGCCCACTGACTACGCGGGCCGCAAGGTCTTCGCCGAGCTCACGGCCCTGGATCCCGCGCCGCGCATGGCCCTGGAGCACCGGGGCTGCCCGCCGGCGTGCCGCCTGATCGACCTGTTCTGCCCGCTCGGCTTTGGCACGCGCGGCCTGATCGTGGCGCCACCCAAGGCCGGCAAGACCATCCTGCTGCAGAATCTGGCCTTTGGCATCAAGCACAACCACCCGCAGGTGGAGCTCATCGCGCTGCTCATCGACGAGCGGCCCGAGGAGGTCACGGACTTCAAGCGCAACGTGCCCGCGCACGTGCTGGCCAGCAGCAACGACCAGGACGTGGAGCGGCACACGGCCCTGGGCATCCTGGCCATCGAGCGCGCCAAGCGCATGGTGGAAGCCGGCAAGGACGTGGTGGTGCTGCTCGACTCGCTCACCCGCCTGGGCCGGGCCTTCAACAACAACCGCCGGTTCGCCAGCGGCGGACGCACCATGAGCGGCGGGCTGGACAACCGCGCCCTGGAGGTGCCCAAGCAGCTCTTTGGCGCCGCCCGCCGGTGCGAGGAGGGCGGTTCGCTCACCATCATCGCCACCTGCCTGGTGGACACGGGCAGCCGCGCCGACCAGATCATCTTCGAGGAGTTCAAGGGCACCGGCAACATGGAGCTGATCCTGGACCGCTCGATCAGCGAAAAGCGGCTTTTCCCCGCGATCAACCTGGCCGCCAGCGGCACCCGCAAGGAGCACCTGCTGCTGAACGAGAAGGAACTCAAGACGGTCACCGCCCTCCGCCGACGCCTGCTCAGCCTGCCTCCGCACGTGCAGGTGGAGCAGTTGCTGGCCGCCCTGAAGCGCTACCCCACCAACGAGAGCATGGTGGGAGGCCCGCAGGCCGCCGCCACGGCGTGAGCCCCATGACCGCGTGGCGACTGTAGTCTTCGCCGCATGGCCGAATCCAACGCGCTCAACGGCATCCGCGCCGGCATCTTCGTGGTGACCACGGTGGTGATCACGCTGACCGTGGTCTTTGTGCTCCTCAAGGTGGACCTGTTCGCCAGCAAGGCCCGCTACGGCGTGGACTTCACCACCACCGACGGCGTGGCCGGACTCAGCCCCGGCAGCGACGTGCAGGTGGGCGGCGTGATCGCCGGCCGCGTGCTGGAACTGGAGCCCCGCATCGACGAGAAGGCCCAGAGCCTGCTGGGCATCCGGGTGTGGATCGAGATGGACCAACGGGTGCCCCTGTACTGGGCCGCGGACAAACCAACGCACAGTGCCCGCGTGATCCGCGTGCCCAGCCTGCTGGGCAACACCGCCGCCATGAACTTTCTCAGCGTGGGCGATCCGTCCGCGCCGCGGCTGGAACCGGGCGCCACCATGCCCGCGCTGGAGAGTGCCGGCATGCTGGCCAGCCTGATGGGCCCGGAGAACGCCCAGCGAGCCAGGCAGATCATCGACGACGCGGCCTCGACCATGGACTGGGTCCGCACCACGCTGCCCAAGGCCTGGGACTCGGACGTGGCGCCCACCCTGAGCAACCTCAACGTGACCATGGCGAGCGTTCGAACCGACTACGAGTCCTGGCGTCAGCCCATCGGCACCGCCATCCAGGACGCCGCCGACGTGATGGGTCGCGCGGACCGGGTGCTGGCCGAGAACGAACCTCGCATCGATCAGGCCATGTCCGACGCCGTCACCACGCTGGCCAACGCCCGCGACATGAGCGCGACCCTGAAGGACAAGTCGGTTCCGGCGCTGCAGCGGCTGCTTGACCGCGGGACCGAGGCCGCCGAGACGCTCGCCCGGTCGCTGGACCAGGTGGAGCAGGCCCTCACGGTGGACCTGCCGTCGCTGGAGATCTTCCTTGCCGACGCCCGCCAGATGGCGGCCCAGCTCAAGCTGGCGGCGATCGAGGTGCGGCACAGCCCATGGAAGCTGCTGTACTCGCCCAAGCCCGGCGAGGTGGCCCACGAGAACCTCTACGACGCGGCCCGAAGCTTCGCCATGGCCACCGAGGACCTGCGCGCCGCCGGCGAGAGCCTGCAGGCCGCCGTGGATCGCATGCCCGGCCGCCTGGAGCAGGACGCCGCCTTCCGCAAGCAGGTCCAGCAGGGCGTGATCGCCGCCATGGATCGCTATCAGCAGGCCCAGCGGCGGCTGACCGACGTGCTCGACGCTCCGGTGTCACAGGGCGGCGAGGGGAAGTGACGCGGCCACCCGCATGGGCGCCCACCAACCCAATCCCCTCCGCGAGGCGCGGGCCGGACTCGTCACGCTGGTGGTGGTGCTGGGCGTGTCCGCGCTGCTGATCGTGATCAGTGGCATCGACCTGCGGAACCGAAACATCTATCGGCTGGGCTTCACCACCAGCCAGAACGCCACGGGCATCGAGGTGGGAACGCCCGTGACCATGGGCGGCATCCAGTGGGGGCAGGTGATGGCGGTCACCAGCGGCGCGTTGCCCCCGATGTCCAACGGGACGCCGACCGATGCCGATGGCTCCCACGGCACGCTGGTGACCTTTGATCTGGACGCTCGCCTTCAGCTGTGGCCGGCGGCCAAGATCGCCCGACAGAGCAGCATCCTTGGAGGCGACGTGCAGCTGGTGATCCTGAACACGGGCCAGATGGTGCGGTCGCCCGAGTTGCTCGGGTTTGAGCCGCGCGATGCGTTGGCCGAGAAGTCCGTCCTGCGTGCGGTGCAGGGCGGCGGCATGGCCGGACTGCTTGGACCGGATCTGGCCGACAAGATCGAGCGGCTGCCCGAAGACTTCCAGGCCATGCAGCAGGCGCTGGCCAAGGGGGTGCGTGACCGCTTCAACGCCGAGTTCGAGCCGATCCAGACCTCGTTCCAGGCGATCCGCGCCCGACTGCGCGGCGACCTGGACCGATGGGAGCCGATCGTGTCGCAGGCTCGTGCCGGCCTGGACGCCCTTTCCACCCGGTGGAGCGGGCCGACGGGCGTGCAGGCCGCGGTGGAGAACGGCGCCGATCGGATCCAGAGCCAGTGGACGCAGCTCTCCGCCGAGCTGGACACGCTGCAGTCCCGTGTCAGCCGCGATCTGGAGCCGCGGCTTGAGACGCTGGCCAACCGCGCCACGTCGGAGTGGGAGCGGCTGAACCGCCTGCGGGACCAGCTCTCGCCCGCCGTGGACGACGCGGTGAGTTCCTACCGCAGGTTCATGGCCGACAGCTCGCTCATGGGTGGCCAGCTTGGCCTTCTGTTCGACGACGTGGTGGGCTCGCTGCTCAAGGCCTTGCTGGGCAAGCCTGGCGAGGACGGCATGGCTCGCCTGCGCCGCTTCGAGGCCGCCAGCCGTCTGGCCGTGGCCACCAGCGACCTGCGCGAGGCCAACGACGCCCTGGAGCGACTGGCGGGATCGGCCCGGGGATTCGATCCAGCCCTGGCCCGGGAGATCCGCGACAAGGCGGCGGCCGCGGAACAGCAGTTCCGTGACGCGGTGGCACGGCTGATGCTGCCGCTGGATCCGCCCTGACATGCCGCTCGACGGCCAGGCCGACGCGCGACTTCTTCCCTATCGCGACGCCCGCGACGCCGACCTGCGCGGCGCCCATGACCTGTTCCTGGTGGAGAGCGCCCGCTGCGTGGCCCGGTTTCTCCGTGCGTGCCAGGGCGGACGTTGGCGAGCCCGGAGCGTGCTCGCGTGTCCCGAGCACCTGCCGCGGCTCGCGCCGTTGGCCGAGCGCGTGGCGTGCCCGCTCCTCACGGCCTCACGCCAGGAGATCGAGCGGTGGAGCGGCTATCGCTTTCATCACGGGGCGCTGGCCCTGGGCGAGCATCGGCCGGCATGGAGCCTGGAGGAACTCACGCGCGACATCCCACGCGTGCACGGCTGCATGATCCTGGCCGACGGCGTGGTGCACGTGGACAACGTGGGCTCGCTCTTCCGCAACGCCGCCTGCCTGGGCGCCTGCGCGGTGGTGCTGGGCCCCGGCTGCGCCGACCCGCTGGGTCGCAAGTGCATCCGCATCAGCATGGGCCGCGTCTTCGGCGTCCCCTTCGCTCATGCCGCGGACCTGAAGCAGGTGATCGGGCAACTGTCCGCGGAGGGGATCCAGACCTTCGGCCTGGAGCAGTCTCCCACGTCCCAGCCGCTGCACGCCTGGCGGCCACCCGCACGCGTGGCGTTGCTGGTGGGTGCCGAAGGCCGAGGCGTGGCACCCGAACTGCAGGCCGCATGCCAAGGGTGCGTGGAGATCCCGTCGGCTCCCGACCCGCTGGCCGGGCCCGAGGACGGACCCCCAAGCCTGAACGTGGCCACCGCGCTAGCGGTCGTCCTGCATGGACTGCATCGCCGCGGCGGCACTTCCGGCGGCGCGTGACGGATCGCCCTCGGCGGCCGCGGGCTTCTCCTCCTTCAGCCGCTCCACCCGGGCTCCCAGCACGTTGAGCACCTCTTCCATGCGGTGGTAGCCCCGGTCCAGGTGGTACACGCGGTTCACGATGGTCTCGCCCTCGGCGGCCAGGCCGGCCAGCACCAGGCTGGCGCTGGCCCGAAGGTCGCTGGCCATCACCGGCGCGCCGTGCAGCGTGCCACCGCCGGCCACCACCACCGTGGGTCCCTGGCGGTACAGCTGCGCGCCCATCCGCATCAGTTCCGCCACGTGCAGGAACCGCTCGGGATAGATCTTCTCGGTGATCACGCTGTTGCCCTCGGCCAGACACACCAGCGCCATCAGCTGGGCCTGCAGGTCCGTGGGAAAGCCGGGGTGCGGCTGCGTGGTGATGGTGGTGGCGCGCAGGTTCCGCTCGCTGGTCACGCGCACCGTGCAGCGCAGGGCATCGTCGCCCTCCACGCGCTCCACATGCACGCCGATCTCGCGCAGGTGCGTGATGGTGGCCAGCAGCGCGTCGTAGGGGAAGTCGTCCAGAAGGATGTCGCCGTTGGTCATGGCCGCGGCCACCGCGTAGGTGCCGGCCACGATGCGGTCGGGCATCACCAGATGATCCACGCCGCCCAGCTCCTCCACGCCGTCGATCACCAGCCGCGGGCTGCCGGCCCCCTGAATCCGGGCGCCCATCGCGTTCAGCATGCCCGCCAGTTCCACGATCTCCGGCTCGCAGGCCGCGCACTCGATCACCGTGCGACCCGCCGCCAGCGTGGCCGCGCTCATCACGTTGGCGGTGCCC
>Ga0169931_10009313_pt1 | contig 14177 bp, 14 predicted proteins | sample Kivu_15m_20L_FD_129675 | JGI IMG/M metagenome (GOLD analysis project Ga0169931, IMG submission 129675) | Freshwater microbial communities from Lake Kivu, Western Province, Rwanda to study Microbial Dark Matter (Phase II) - Kivu_15m_20L... | ecosystem: Environmental > Aquatic > Freshwater > Lake...
GTCTAACCGCCAGCTACAATTCTGCACCATGCCTATATTGATATTGGATCCAATTTTGATATCTGATTCTGGCCTTAACTGTGTCCGTATCTGTTAATACCGTTTGAATTTATAACTGCTGAGTGCCCACAGTATAGTGCGAGTTTTGCGGATCAATGCTGGAAAATGAACACTTTTCTGGACTGGCTTATCCAGTGAGCTAGGGGGTAAGCCAGCGGAGAGCATCTGGGCTAGAGGCTTTTGGGGCTTTCTAACGGAGTCTGCTTTACTGTATCGAGAGCCAACTGCTGTGAATTAAGGCTTGTGGCAGTTTGGCAGGTGTCTCTCATGGCGGATTTATGGCGGTGGGGGGTAGGCCCTAAGCCAAAAACGAGCCATCTGAATCAGCCAGATCGTTCAGCGGGTAGGCGGTGTCGCCAGGGGTGGTGGGCGGCCGGGCATCAATGGAGCGGACGAGAATATCCTCAAGACGGGGGCCATCGGTGGACAGAACCACCCACTCTCGGCGGGCAAACACTAAGCGATCGCCGGCATGGGGGATTTTTTGCATTTGATAGATCAAAAATCCCCCCAGGGTCTGGTAGTCGTCACCATGGGGCAAATTCAATTGCAGCAGATCATTGACGGCTTCGAGGTGGGTGTGGGCTTTAATCCGGTACGACTGGTCGTCTAGTTGCTGGATTAGCTGTTCATCGTCGTCGTCGGGCTCGTGGATATCGCCAATGATTTCAGTAATTAAATCCCGTAGCGTTAGCAGTCCAGCTGTGCCGCCAAATTCATCCACCACCATCACCAGTTCTTGCCCGGTACGCTGCATCGTGGCCAGAAGATCGTGGAGGGGGGTGTACTCAGGCACAAAGCGCGCGGGCTTGATCCAGGGGCGAATGGGGGTATCTGCGGCGATCTGCTGGCGGGCTAGGGGTTGCAAAAACTGTTTGACATCAACCATGCCCTGAATATCGTCTAGGGAATCGCCCATCACCGGATAGCGGGAATGCTCGGTGTCAGAGACTACATCCATCAGTTCTGCAAAGGTGGCCGCCAGAGGAACGGCGCTAATCTGAGTCCGGGGCACCATGATTTCTTCGGCCGTCACATCGCGAAACTCAAACACATTGTTGAGTAATTCTCGCTCTTCGGCGTCTAAACCAGGAGTTTCGGTCGTGGTGCGAATAATCAGCTGCAGCTCTTCCGGGGTCAGTCGGCTGTAGCTAATCTGGTTGCTGTACCGAATGTTGACCAGGCGCAGCAGTAGCTGGGTGGACTGGTTTAGAACCCAGAGGAAGGGGTTGAATAGGCGGGCAATGGTCAGGCTGGGGGGGCCTAAAAACCGGGCTACTTGTTCGGGATAAAGAATGGCGACGGATTTAGGGCATAGTTCGCCGAGTACAATCTGGAGGTAAGCGATTCCCAAAAATGCCAGGGGAATGGCTAGGCTATGGGCCAGCGCCTGACTTTGAGCCGCTGGCAACGGCGTCTTTGTAATCCAAAAGGCAAAGATAACCGCCATGGTGCTTTCGCCGATCCACCCCAGGGCCAGGCTAGAGAGGGTAATGCCAAACTGGGTCGTCGATAGCAGCCGATCCAGGCTGCGCTGGAGTTGCTGAACGGTCTTAGCCTGGACATCCCCCTCCGATACCAGTTGGCTGATGCGCGATCGCCGCACCGAAACCATTGAAAACTCTGCCGCGACAAAGAAAGCATTGATGGTGATTAACACCAGCACAGCTAGTAGCCGAGAGGCGATCGCGGCCGCAGGCAAATTTTCGGGAATCGAAACGGTCAATAAATGGAGAAAAACGCCCATAGCCCCGTGACTAAAAAATGCAGCCTAACCTGTTCACAAAGCCGTAGTCCATCGACCATTGGCCGATACTGGCGTTCCACCAGCCCAAGTGTTAGTGCTGCCCTAGGCTAAAATCGGCCAGAATGAAATCTCTCGGGGCAGGAAAGGTCATCTAGCCGTAACCGCTAAAGCTTTAGCTCTGATTATAAACGCCATGGGAAACCCTGAGTCGAGGGAATCTAACCCTCTGTTGACCGACCTCTGTTGACCGATTCATCTGCTGCCGACCCTGGGGCACGATCAACGCTGACCTCAAGCAAGCCTAGCCGCCACCGCTAATCCGGGATTGAACCTGCTGCAAAACTTCGGCTTCATTGACCAAAACAACGCTGTTGGGGCCAGAGGGAGCTGTGTCACGGCTGGCAGGAGCGCCACTGTTAGGCCTAGTTTCAGGCTGGCGCACGCCGGTCAAGGCCTGGCGCCCTAGGGTGAACCCCCAGGATGCACTCACCACCCCTGAGCCAATCATCAAGGAGAGCAAAATTAGAGTAAACGCTACAGCAGGGTTCATGGGGAAAGAAACGTTGTTGAGCCGACGGTATAACGGAATGGAAAACTCTAGTATAGGAAACCTGTCGACCACTCTAATTAAAGAGGGCCTTTAATTTAAAGAAGTAGAAAGCTTCATAGCTGGTTTCAAGCTCAGGCCCTACAATAGGGAGTACTTTTCCTCCGGGAATAGACCCAGGGTTGGCCGAGCGGATTAGGCAGCGAACTCATAATTCGCCCCAGGCAGGTTCAACTCCTGCACCCTGGATTCATGACCAATACCATGGGATTGACGCAATCGCTGCGTCGATCCCATGGATCATGACAGGGTCGAGATTGAAGCTACCCAAAAGTCCTGGCACTAGAAGGGTTCGAAGATAAACTCAGACCCCACGTAGGGAGATTGGCTACTGGGTTTAGTCAGCAATGTGGTGGTGAAGGGGGTCGCCAAATCGGGCACCCGAATGGTCGGATCCACAGTTCCCTGAAGCAGCAGAATGTCGCTAACAGCAACGGACGTGGCGTCTGCATCCCAATCTAGCTCGCGCTCTGGGAATCCAAATCCCCAGTTGCGGAACTGTCGACCTAAGGTGCGGTTCTCAAAGTAGGTACCGGAATAGGTAGAGGTCAACTCGTTGAGGGCGTCGGGAATGGTTTGGGGCGCAGTTTCCTGGGCCTGCCCCATGGGAGCACCCACAGCGGCTGCGGTCAGCAGAGCCAGCGTCAGACCAGAAATATGATTTAATTGAATGCCCATAGCTAAGCCTCCTCAACTCAGTGGATTGGTCGGTGAATTGGTGCGGTTTTGGCGCTTTGGTCTTGCCCTTGAAACAGGCCTAGGGCCATGACATACCCTTGACCTAGGCAGAATTTTGCCGAACCTATCACCCAGTGCATGTCCTTTATAGCGCGTTCGCTATAAAACGGAGCATTTGTAAGGAATTAACCCCATGGACAAGCTGTTAATGAATCTGCCCGCCGCGACGCTGCTCAACCTGGACACCGCCGCCCTGCGATCGCCCCTGCTGGATCTGTTTTGCCAGGATGCCTACCAGGAGGGCGACTTTGTACTGACCTCGGGGCAGCCTAGCACCTACTATATCAACGGCAAGCTGGTGACCCTGCACCCCCAGGGCGCGCTGCTGGTGGGTCGCCTCCTGCTGGACCTAATCCCCCCAGAGACCGTGGCCGTGGCGGGGCTCACCCTGGGGGCTGACCCCCTGGTGACGGCGGTGAGCCTGGTGGGGATGTATAGCGACGGGAAACGGACAACCCCAGAGGCCCAACGAGCCCTGTTTCCCCTGATCATTCGTAAGGAAGCCAAGGGGCACGGCACCCGCGCCTACATCGAAGGTCTGACCCTGCCACCGGGAAGCCCCGTTACCGTGCTGGAAGACGTGGTCACGACGGGCCAGTCAGCGCTAAAAGCGGTCGATCGCTTGCGAGATGCCGGATACACCGTCAACCAAATTCTCGCCCTAGTCGATCGCCAGCAGGGCGGTACTGAACTCTACCAACGCCACAATCTGCCCTTCCAGGCGCTGTTCACTATCCAAGACATCCAGGCCCACTGGGCCATCCTCAACCCTGCTTAATGACCCTCCCCCTACGCCCCGACATTGGCTTCGTGCCGACACCGACCGATGCCATGACGGCTATGCTCAAGTTGGCCGATCTGACCCCCGTGGATGTGGTCTACGACCTGGGCTGTGGCGATGGTCGGTTGCTGATCCAGGCCGCTGTGGACTACGGCGTGCAGGGCGTCGGGATCGATGTGGATGCCGTGTTGTTGGCCCAAGCCCAGGGGAAGGCTGACCGGGCTGGGGTGGGCGATCGCCTCAGGTTCTACCAAGGCAATCTGTTTGATGCGGATCTGCGCCAGGCCACGGTGGTCTTGATCTACCTGCTGCCCCACCTGAACCTACGGCTGCGACCCCGGCTGTTAAGCCAGCTTCAGCCAGGCAGTCGGGTCGTGTCCCACATGTTTGACATGGGCAGTTGGCCCCCCGATCGCACCCTCCGCCCAGAGCGATCGGAAGAAGACTCGGTGTTGTATTTGTGGCGACTGCCCCAAGTCATTTCTGGGCATTTGCAGCCACCCCGCTAGCACCGGGGAGCATCGGTCTTTGAACCATTCGTGACGAGAGTCTCCTGCTACGAATGGCTCACGGCTGGTTGGCATCCCGTGCTAGCAATCTTTCCAGGCCCCAGCAGTTCTCAAAGGTTTCCCGTTCTGCCTTCTGTCTGCTTACGTCTGCCTTGATGTACTAGGCCTTTTGGGGAGTCGCCACAGTCCGCTTTTGAATGCCGCCTAAAAACATCGGGACAAAGGTCTTCATAAAGGCCTCGGGGTCACGCTGCCAGGCTTTTTGGGCAGCGGTGATCCGGGTTCTTTGCACCTCTGGGGCCAGTAGAGTGGCGGGCAGACGCTCCATTAGGTAGGCAGGTCGCTCCCAGAGGGGGAGGGTATTGGCGATATCGAGCAAATTGCTCACCCGGCGCAGCTCGGCTCCTAGGGTAATATCCATACCCGATTCAAAGGCGGTTTGCTCAATGGCCGTATACTTGCGCTTGGCCAGTTCGACCTTTTGCCGATGGGCCGGGCTCTGGCGAGCGATTTCCGCCAGGCGGCGGGTGCCCCAGCGCACATGCCCCGTCTCTTCGGGCAGAATACGCTCCAGGGTTTCGCGGACTTTGATGTTTTCAGAGGTCTGAGGGGCCGTCTTCAGGGCGTGGATATGCGCCGCAAAATATTCGCAGCCCCGTTTCTCGGTGACGTTAATGGCGGCCAGAGCCGCAATAATGCCGTCTTCTAGGCGGTCTTCGGTGCTGAGACTGTCTCGATCCAGCAGCCGCTCAAACTCGTCGATATAGGACAAGCCAGGCGGGGTGGCCACGGAGGCCCCGAGGTCAACCAGCAGGTCGGTCAGCCAGACGGCGTGGCGAGCCTCGTCGGCAACGTGGTGGGATAAATCTTGTACCAGGTCGACTGGTCGACCATTCAACGACTCAATCAGCTCGGTAATGTCCTTGCAACTGCGCTGCTCGTTGTAGCGATATCGATTCAGCGTGATGTAGTGAATCTCCTGATCCTGTACCACCTGCTTCATCACATCGCGGGCGCTCAGAGCGTTAAGGAACTTGCGGGGGTAGGTAACAGCCATTGCTTTTTTAAGTTTTATAAAGCGTTGTGTAAATCTTAACGCACCTTTTTTGGCCGGGGGGGAGGAGCCCCAAAAAATTGCCAGGGTATTTTGCTGTGCTTACACTCCGCCAGCGTTGGGGCATCGGCTCTGTCCGTCGAGCGAGCCCTAATCACCACTCGCCCCTGGCGGTATCCAGTCCCTGGGAGCGGGATGTTTGATGGGCGGGAAGCCCCTCAGCCAGTGAAATTTGCAGCCGCGTCCGCTATCCACCTCGACTTGAACCGAGCACCCGCCAGCGCTTCACATCGTCACCTTGATCCGGGCGTTGTGGATTTGCTGCAAAAACCCGTCGACATCGCTGAGCAAGCTCGCCTGGGAACAGCTGATTTGCTCCCCTGAGACCAACCACTTAACCTGAACAGTGGCGTGGGAGGCTTCGTCGTCGCCCACAATCAGGCAGGCGGCGGCACCGCTGCGATCGGCTCGCTTAAACTGCTTGCCAAAGGCCGAGCCGCTGAGGTCAAGCTCCACCGCTAGCCCCTGGTGACGTAGTTTTTGGGCCAACTGCAGGGCGTTGGCTTCCGCCAGCTCGCCCCGAGAGACGATGTAAATATCGGGGGCCATCGCCACCGGCGGCTGCAGGGCTTCCAGCAGCAGGGTCAGGCGCTCTAGGCCAATGGCCCAGCCCACCGCCGGGGTGACCGGGCCGCCCAGGGCGTCAACTAAACCGTCGTAGCGACCACCGCCGCACACCGTCGCCTGGGCCCCCAGATCGCTCGACTGAATTTCAAAGGCGGTGTGGGTGTAGTAGTCTAGGCCCCGCACCAGGCGCGGGTTGAGCTCAAAGACGATGCCGAGGGCACTGAGCTGAGCTAGAACCTGATCAAAGTGGCGCTTTGAGTCAGGCCCCAGGTAGTCTAAGATGCTGGGCGCGGCCTGGGTAATGGCCTGGGTCTTGTCCTCTTTGCTGTCGAGAATGCGCAGGGGGTTGCGGCTGAGGCGATCGCGCGAGTCAGCATCGAGATCCGCCGCGTAGGGCGTGAGATAGTCCACCAGGGCCTCACGGTAGCGGGCGCGATCGCCTTTGTCGCCGACCGAATTCAGGTAAAACGTGAGGTTGGTTAACCCCAAGGCCTGCAAGATATCTGTCGCCAGGGCAATCACCTCCACATCGGCACGGGGGTCAGCACTGCCCAGCACCTCAACTCCTACCTGGTGAAACTGCCGCTGCCGCCCCTTCTGGGGACGCTCGTAACGAAACATGGGGCCAGTGTACCAGAGCCGCTGTACGCCACCCTGGGCATAGAGGCTGTTTTGAATGTAGGCCCGGACTACGCCGGCGGTGCCTTCGGGGCGCAGGGTACAGCCGCGATCGCCCTTGTCCTTAAAGCTGTACATCTCTTTGCCCACCACGTCGGTGGCTTCACCAATCCCCCGCTCAAACAGGGACGTCGCCTCAAAGGTGGGGGTGCGAATTTCTCGGTAGGCAGCCCGTCCCAAAATGTCCCGCGCTGTCGCTTCTACCCGTTGCCAGGTGTGAATGTCGGCCACCTTCAGATCCTGGCCCACAAACTGTGCCTTGGGCAAAATGTCTTCGGTTCCAGGCAGCGATTGAATCGGCTCCATAGCTGAGCAGGGGTTCTAGGGGGGCAATGCAGAACATCCATCATAACTTGCGGGGGGGCTGTGCCGGGCCTGAATCACGCCTATGGGAACCTAGCCGGGGGGCTTAGGCCTTCTGGCCCTCGGGTTTGATCTCGGGCAGCCGACAGCAGTTGACCTCGTCAATGCAGACCTTGCCCGACTGCAACGCCCACCGAAACAGGGCCACTCGATTGCCCGTCGCGGTCTTGGTCAAGATGTTGCTGATGTGGTTATCAACGGTGCGCTTGCTAATTTCTAGCTTTTCTGAAATTTCCTGGTTGGTTAGCCCCGATGCCACTAGCTCCACGATCTGCAGCTCTCGGTCAGAGAGGTTCCCTTGCCCAGGCACTGGAGACATGTCATCGCTTGCCATTGCGGTCTGTTTCCTTAGACATTATGTATTTATGCTTAGACCTACTACCACTATAGGCGATCTAGTTTCGGGTAGGCTGGTGAAAAGCGTTCTGAGCCGTAGTTCTATGGGCCGTAGGTGGATAGTGACCGTGGTCAAAGCTGGGCTGAATTGTGTCAGTCGCCTCAGCCCCTGGGGGCTGCCCTGGAAACCATGGGGCGATCGCCTAGTGCGGCTGGGCCTAGTCGTGGTGCTGCTGCTCGGATCCCCGCCCCCCGTCATGGCGGCCATGGCCCCTCTGCCAACCGCCGACGATCCGGCCCCCCTGGCCTCCCCCGCCCAGCCCGACGCCAACGACATCCCCTCCGAGACCGTGAGCCGCTTTGTCAAAGCCTACATAGCCGTCGTCAAGCTGATCGAGGCCCGAGAACTCAGTCTGCAGCGGGCTGAAACGGACACCGAATCACGCCAGATGCAGCAGGAGATCCAGTCTGCGGCCCTAGATCTGATCCAGACCAACGGCCTGACCCTATCGGCCTACTGGGAGCTCCTGGGACTAGCCAATAGCGATCCAGAGTTTCGCGATCGCGTCCTTGCCCAAATCGACGAAGCCAGCCCCTAGGCACCCCATCAGGCTAGGGCTGAGCGTGCTCCTGACTCAATTGAGCATAGCTAGGCATCCTAGGTGCATCACCCCCAAAGCTAGAGTTAGAGCTAGGGCTGCACAAAGTCAGAAGGCCGCTTAAAGCCTTCTACCGGCACATTGACCAGCGCCTGCTGCATAAAGTCTTGCCACACGGGGGCGGCATAGGTACCGCCCGTAGTCCCCGCTCGCATCGGGGCGTAGTTGTCATTGCCAATCCACACTGCCGTAGCCAGCTGAGGCACATAGCCCACAAACCACACATCCCGCTGGGAGTCAGTGGTCCCGGTTTTACCCGCCGATGGGCGGCCGATCTGAGCGGCTTTACCCGTCCCCCGGACAATCACCCCCTGGAGCACATCGGTCAGCGAGGCGGCGGCCCAGGGGTCGAGCACAAGCTGGGGTTTAGGCGTGTTATCGAGCAGCACATTGCCACTGCTATCGGTCACCTGCACGATAAAGGTAGGCTCAGAATACCAGCCGTTGCTGGCAAAGGTAGCGTAGGCACCGGCCATTTCCATGGGGGTGAGGTCGACCGCGCCCAGGGGGAGCGACGTCACCGGCTGCATCGGGCTGGTAATGCCCAGGGTGCGGCACAGCTCAATGATTTGATTCACCCCCACCGCCTGGCCCAGCTTAACCGCCGGTACGTTGCGCGACAATTCCAGGGCGGTACGAATGGGGATATTGCCCATAAAGCTACCGTCATAGTTTTTGGGGCTGTAGTACCGGTAGCCATCGGGATAGCTGACAGGGGTGTCGGCAATGGAGCTAGCTGGGGTATAACGCCCAGTGGCAAAGGCCACGTAGTAGACAAAGGGCTTAAAGGCCGACCCCGGCTGCCGATAGGCCTGAATGGCCCGGTTAAACTGACTTTGCTGGTAGTCAACCCCGCCCACCATCGCTTTGACAAAGTGGGTACGGGGGTCGATGGACACCAGGGCCATCTGGTCGGCAATGTGGCGAATACGAGCATTGTGCTTTTGCACCGTAGCTTCTGCCATGCGCTGCATGTTCAGATCCACGGTCGTTTGCACCCGCATCCCACCCTTCAGCACCGCGTCATTGCCGAAGCGCTGCTTCAGCTCCTGCACCGCCGCTTCAGTGACGTAGGGGGAAATACTGCTGCGAAAGGACTTCACTTCTCCCAGCAGGAGGGGAGCATCCCGAGCAGCCACTTCTTCTTCAGGGGTAATCCAGCCCAGCTGACGCATCCGGTTGAGCACAACGGCCTGACGTTGCTTGGTGTACTGGTAGTTATGGAAGGGGCTGTAGTTTTCCGGGGCCTGGATCAGCCCCGCCATCATGGCGGCCTCGGACAGATTCAGATCTTTAGCCGACTTATTAAAGTAGGTCTGGGCAGCGGTTTCAACCCCGTAGTTATTGTGGCCCCAGTACACCTGGTTGAGGTACATCTCCAGAATTTCGTCTTTGCTGAAGATTTGCTCTAGGCGCAGGGCCAGCACCGCCTCCGCCACCTTGCGGCTGACGGCCCGCTCGGGGGTTAAGAAGAGGTTTTTTACCAGCTGCATGGTGATGGTTGACCCACCCTCCACCGTGGATCCGGCTTCTACGTTGGCCAGTACGGCCCGGCCGACACTGCTGGGGTTGATGCCGTTGTGGGAGTAAAAGTAGCTGTCTTCAACCGCCAGCACCGCTCGTTTCAAATGGGGTGACATCTCGCCCAGATCCACGACCTCGCGGTTGGCTTCGTCGTGGAGACTGTAGAGCAGGGTGCCGTTGATGTCGTAGACGTAGCTGGTCTCGCTGGGCACGTAGTTTCTCAGCACCCGCACATCGGGCAGGTTGCGAAAGCTAATGGCCAGCCCCACTAACCCACCAGCCAGCACCGAGCTGACGATCATGGTGGAGCCCAACAGTGCCGCCGCCGATACCTGACCCACATCCTGCACGTACTTCAGCAGATTAGTTGTCCGGCGCAGGGGCTGGGGTTGGGAGCGGCTTTTGTGACGAAGGGTATTGGTTGACACTTGGCTATCAGCGGTTATTAAAGACGACGATGCAGGGGGCGATGGGGGCTAAAGGGGTGTTTTTAAGGATCTGGAGACCCATCGGTAGATGACAGTTACGCCATTATAATGACCCTCTAGATAAGTGAACCTTGCCGACAGTAGCCCGACTGTTTTAAAGACACTAGTAGAGGGTGATAGTAGGCACGTTTATCCTAGCCTTGCCGACGCTGATTAGGTGAACCTTAGGGCCACTTTCGCCAGAATCGAGGGAATTGGCCCCAGTCTCCGGGGCTATGCCTTGCCGCCACCGCCACCACCACCTATGCTCGTTGCTCCTTCCCTAAAGCCAGCCCGTATCCCCTATGCCCCAGACTAACTCCAGCTCGCCCCCCGCCCAGTTTGAGGCTATCTACCGGGGTATTAGCGAGGTCTTTCCCGACCAGCCCGACTCTGAGGATCCTGAGCAAAACCTGATCCAGCGCCTCTCCAAGGGCGATCGCCCGCTGCGGGTCAAACTCGGCATTGATCCCACCGGGGCGGAAATTCACCTGGGTCACAGCATTCCGGTGCGCAAGCTGCGCGCCTTTCAGGACGCTGGCCACACCGCCGTGCTGATTATTGGCGACTTTACCGCCCGCATTGGCGACCCCACTGGCAAGTCAGAGGTGCGCCGCCAGCTGAGCGAAGCCGACGTCAAGGCCAATGCCAAAACCTACCTAGAGCAGGTGCGCCCCATTCTCGACTTTGACACCCCAGGGCGACTAGAGGTGCGCTACAACTCCGAGTGGCTATCATCCCTGGATCTGGGCAAGACGCTGGAGCTCTTGGCTACCATGACCGTGGGCCAAATGCTGGCCAAGGAGGGCTTTGCTGAACGCTACGGCAAGGGCGATCCCGTCTTTCTCCATGAGTTTCTCTATCCCCTCATGCAGGGCTACGACTCGGTAGCGGTGCAATCCGACGTGGAACTGGGCGGCACCGACCAAAAGTTCAACATCGCCGTGGGTCGCGACCTACATCGGCACTTTGGGCTACCGCCGCAATTTGGCCTGCTGCTGCCCCTGCTGTTGGGCACCGACGGCAGCCAAAAAATGTCGAAATCCCTGGGCAACTATGTGGGCTTGCAAGACAATCCGCTCACCATGTACTCCAAGCTGGAAAAGATACCCGATGCCCTCATCCGAGACTATTTTGAGCTGCTCACGCCCCTGGCGCTAGAGACGCTGCCGGAAAACCCGCGCGATCGCCAAAAGCTATTGGCCCTCGAGGTTACCCGCCAGTTTCACGGGGCAGCCGCGGCCCACCAGGCCCAGCAAGCCGCCATCAACCTGGTGCAGGGCATGGGGGAATCGGCGTCGGGGGTACCCGAGTTTTCCTTGGCTAGCGTTAACTTTCCGGCCAAGTTGTTTTATCTGGTCGGGGCTACCCCCCTGTGCGCCAGCAGCAGCGAAGCCCGGCGCCAGATCCAGGGGGGGGCCGTCAAGCTCGACAACGCCAGGGTGACCGACCCCGACCAGGAATTTGCCAGCCCCAACGAGCTGATCGACAAAGTCGTGCAGGTGGGTAAGAAAAAATTTGCCCGCCTGGTGCCCTAGGGCAGGCCGATCCCACGCCATTTATCCCTGAAAAACCTCCAGGAGCGGGGCCTGATCACCCCAGGCCGGGCTACAGAAACGCGGCCTGCTGGGCGACCAGAAGATCTTTCACCCCCAGCTCACCCAGCTCTAAAATCTGATTCATCTGCTGGCGACTAAAGCTGCCCTCCTCCGCCGTGCCCTGCACCTCAATAATGTTGAGGCTTTCATTGAGCACCATATTGAAGTCCACGGTGGCCGCGACATCTTCTTCGTACTGCAGATCCAGGAAGGTATCGTTTTCAATCAAGCCCACGGATACCGCAGCCACGCCATGAACCAGGGGCGATCGCGCCAGCACGCCCTGTTCCACCAGGCTTTGCACGGCATCTTTGAGGGCCACATAGCCGCCGGTAATAGAGGCTGTTCGGGTGCCCGCATCCGCCTGTAGCACATCAGCATCCACCAACAGCGTCCGCTCACCCAGCAGACCAAAATCCAGCGTCGATCGCAGACTACGTCCAATCAAGCGCTGAATCTCCTGGGTGCGGCCCGATAGCTTGAGCACCTCCCGGGCCTGGCGCTGGGGCGTAGCCCCTGGCAGCATTCGATACTCCGCAGTCAGCCACCCCCGGCCAGAACCTTGCAGAAACCGAGGCACGCCATCTTCGACAGACACCGTACAGAGCACCTGGGTATTGCCACAACGGGTGAGCACAGACCCCGCCGCAAACTTTGTAAACTGGCGCTCAAAACTAATGGGGCGCAGCTGGTTGGGTTGTCGACCGTCTGGACGTTGCCAAGCCATAAAAACTGTCCAAATTGCCCTCCTTAGAATACAGCAGCCCACCGCTGTCCGTAAGCTTCTTCAGGTTCCCTCCAGATTAGGGGGCTCCAGCCCTGACCCATCCGGGGTTTTGATGGGCCAGGCTGACCGGCCTGAGTTCAGCGCCCTGGGGTGGGATAGTTCATTTAAGATGGAATACGCCATAGAGCTGGAGCAGCAGCCAACCCCATTGCATTCATTAGTACATTTATATTTGCATGTATGTAGGGTATTCACCGCGTCAACCCTCAGAAATTACGCTATATTTAGCCCAGCCATGGAGGTTGTTCCAGAAATATAGCGTGGCTCTACGCTGCTATTGTGCTGGGGCGATCGCCGCCACCTGCCCCTGTCACTTTCACCTATGGTCTCCCAGCTCAAATCCCTTACCCTAGCGTCACCGTCTCCCATTGTCCGCCACCCCCTGCTGCAAACCGTGGAGGGCACCGTTCAGGTCTTTACCGCCGTCCATCGCAGCTTCTTTACTAATGTCATGGTGCAGGCCCTACGCATTGCCGACCAGGGAAAACCGGTTCTGATCGTGCAGTTTCTCAAGGGAGGCATTCACCAGGGGCCCAGCCAGCCCATGCAGCTGGGTCAGCACCTAGACTGGATCCGAAGTGATATGACTCGCTGCATTCACGACCCAGAGGTGAGTGCCAGCGAGAAGCAGGCGGTCAAAGACCTGTGGTTACATACCAAATCCGTCGTAACCAAGGGCCGCTATGGCCTGGTCGTCCTCGATGAGCTGAGCCTGGCGGTCAACTACGGCCTAATTCCCACCCAAGACGTGGTCGATTTTCTCAACCAGCGCCCTCCCCAGGTCGATGTCATTCTCACCGGCCCAGCTATGCCGGATGCGCTGCTGACCGTAGCCGACCAGGTGACAGAATTTCGCCGCAATTTTTTGCCCTAGCTCTCTAGAGACACCCATAGCCATGATTAAGAACGACGCCTGGATCGCCAAAATGGCTGTTGAAGGCATGATTGAGCCTTTTCAGCCCTCCCTAGTCAGGCAGCTTACCCAGGCTGAAACCAGCGTCAGCCAACCGGTGATCAGCTATGGGCTCTCGTCCTACGGGTACGACATTCGGCTATCCCCCGCTGAGTTTAGAATCTTTCGCCACATCCCTGGAACCGTGGTGGATCCGAAAAACTTCAGTCCCGCCAATCTAGAGCCGACAGAGCTGAAGACCGATGCCAGCGGCAGCTATTTTATTCTGCCCGCCCACTCCTATGGGCTAGGCGTAGCGTTGGAAAAGATCTCTGTCCCTGACAATATCAGCGTCATCTGCATTGGCAAGTCAACCTACGCCCGCTGCGGTATTATTGCCAACCTCACCCCGGCTGAAGCCGGGTGGCGCGGCCACCTGACACTCGAGTTTTCCAATTCGTCCAGCGCCGACTGCCGGATGTATGCCAACGAAGGCGTCGTGCAACTCATGTTCTTTGAGGGCGAACCATGCCAGGTCAGCTACGATACTCGCCAGGGCAAATACCAAGACCAGGATGAGCAGGTTACCCTGGCCAGAATTTAGACTTAGGGACACGCAATAAAATAAGGTAAGTAGGTGGACAATATAAACGTAGTCCTGTCATGTCGAGCGAAGCGGAGCGAAGTCGAGACATCTCGGTCATTGGCGGAGTCCGAGATTCCTCCCTTTGGTCGGAATGACAGCATTTA
>Ga0169931_10009315_pt1 | contig 14176 bp, 27 predicted proteins | sample Kivu_15m_20L_FD_129675 | JGI IMG/M metagenome (GOLD analysis project Ga0169931, IMG submission 129675) | Freshwater microbial communities from Lake Kivu, Western Province, Rwanda to study Microbial Dark Matter (Phase II) - Kivu_15m_20L... | ecosystem: Environmental > Aquatic > Freshwater > Lake...
CACCATATAGTTGAACACATTCCATACTGTCCGTAGGGAGCGTAACCGCCGTAATTGAAGGCGCTGACACACCCAGTAACGGGTTGATTAACGTAGCCCGATTGTGCTGCGTAACCAGCTGGGAAACCGGCGTAAGGGGCGTAAGACGCTGGACCATAACCAAGATAGGGAAGAGGGACAGATGCAGACCCACAGAGTAGGGCTGAACCTGCCCATCCACAGAGGGATCCGAAGCCAAACATGGTTCTACTGCAAAGGATTAAAAAACCTGGCGCCCGCATTATCGCAGGTCAGCCAGGTCCTTAGTGTTCAACTTGATCTTTTTAGAAGAAGTACAGAAGTACTACAAACCTTAAAGCGTTCTAAGGTTCATTGTTTCTTAAGTGTCGTCAGGAATACGATTTGCGATCATCTCATCGACACTCATGATGTTCTTACCTGGATCCTCAAGGTTAGAGAGGATGACAGAGAAGAACTCCTTGGTTTGATCAAGGCCAATTTCTTCTGAACCACTGATGCAGTCTTGAAAGAGCGGGTCTTCAAGCAGATCATCAATGGTGTTGATCATGCTGAGGAGTTGTGATTGGAACTTAAGGTAACGATCCTCCAGTGACATTGATTGTTTCATCTGTTGGATGGTGAATGAGAACAGGTTCACTGCAGTGTACTTGACCTGATTTCGTTGGGAAGTCTCCAGCAGATTAAATCATCCTTGACCCCTAAACCACTTGTGACGGCGTGAGAACCAGTCAGCTAGTGTTGTTGGGTCTTGAGGACCTGACAAATGTTCAGATGGATCAGGATCACCTAAATCGAGAGCCTGACAGAAGTTGTCAAGATCAGTAGGTTCTTGTTGGATTGATGCTCGCCTCGCCTGGCGCAGCATTGTTGCGACTGTGGGATTTCTATCCGCCCACTTCTGAATCCAAGCCATGTCGGCTAGTTCAACTGGGGCACCTAACTTAATGCGTTCACAGATAAACTCAACACGGAGCCGAGTTTGTGTGCTTAACATTACATTTTTGTCAGGTAAGGCTAGTTTAATCCCACAACACAATCAAACCTTTTTGAGAACTGTAAGAAAGATGAAGCTCGCAATGCCAATGAGACACCACTCGGCAATAGTAAGGATCACTGTTCTTCCATCAGTTCATCAATGTCGTCATTCATTTCAGCTTGGAGCTGGTCGAGACGCATTTTGATTGCTTGGTGCTGGACGTCGTCTACTTCGACGTTGGACATCATGAAGCGTTCGCCAGTGGGTGAAATGAAACCACCAACGAAGCCAGCACCCATGCGATCAGCAGATTCTTTCATCTTGGCAACCAGACGCATGGCCTGAAGTTGCTCAAGACTGTACTTGTCCTGCTTGTTAAGATCTTTGCTGGCGTCGTTAGCTTCCCAATCGAGATTGTTCATTTTGTTGATGATGAAGTTGCGGTCCTTGTGCCTATACAGAAAGAGTTGAGGATTGTTCTCCATCTGTTTGTTTGGTGTTGACGTTGTTCCTGATGTAACCGGAGATGCTTTTCTCAATGTGGAGAACATTATTCGTATCCACATATTCGAGACGGACATTGGCACCTGAAGCTTTGAGTAATAGAAAAGCTTCACGCCATTGAGCATCGTTCGTAAGGTATTCCTCATGGAACCAGTTACCTTCTGTGCGAAACCAGAGTCTGATGTACTTGGAGTTCATGGGTCCTCTGTGGTTTGGAGAGAGGGCACCAATACATAAGTACTAGCGCCCTGTGGGAGTTAGGAGTGCGCCTCTTGATGTTCTTTCCAGGCAGCACTGTGAATCTCATTCATTGTCATCGGAGGTTCACCACCTGAGTTGTCGTAGAGATACTGAGGGGTCGGATCATCATCCCAGGCCTCAAGAAACTTCTCAAGGGCCGGCATGATTTCATCCTCGATGATTTCGATGGACCAGCTAGGTTCTGCATCCATCATGTGAAGCTTGGCGTCATCAATGAGAAGTTGCTTCATTTTCTTCTCAACGTGGTAAATCAGTGTGTGAAAGTCTTTGAGTTCGTAGATGTTGTACATGGCCATGGTTTTGTGTGCAGAGATTGGAGCGTTAGATACTTTGGATGAGGTAGCCATCCTCATCGACATCGTCATTAACTTGATCTTCTTCTTCCGTGGCGTCAACATCGTCGTCTTCTTGCCACGAATAGGGAACGATCCAGCCGAGGAAGGGTGATTCGTGTTCCATGAGACTAGAACTTAGACGGTTTGTGTAACCTGGCGAACTACAGATACCGTGGACTCCTTGATAATGTAGTAATAACTACAAAATCAATGGGGAAGCCATGCAAGCAGCATTCATTACCTACATCAAGAAGACGCAGGCTAAGGCAGAACGCGGCCAAAAGCAGGCTTGGTATGCAATTCGTCAAGATGTAATAGACGGACGGCAGGAAAACCGTACGGCGCTAGTACATAATTACTCGTTAGTTGGGTGATTTACGATTTGATCTTCAATTTGATTGGACAATTCTTGTATCCAATCTCTGTCGCCTTTGTACATTCGATTGTACGCATTATCACGAAGAAAGTTCATGATAAAGTAAATTTGTTCGTCGGTGAAATAATAATTTTTTAGTTCAGTCATTTGAGAACGTAGCGATAATCAATGGATTTGATACACCAACCAGTTGCACATGTGATCTCTTCGATTAGATCTTCCTCGTCATCTGCTTCCCAAACCATACCAATAGTCTCATAAATTATGTTGCTAAAGTTATGCTCAGGTAAATCATCATCCTCATCAAAATCAAACTCAATGGCAGTAACTTGGAATTGCATCAGTAGGTCACCAGTGTAGAAACTTTCGTGGTTGTGAGAACTAACACCTACTCAAGATAGGGGTGGTACCACCCTAAAAAGGGGTGGCTTCTTCTTAGGAAAGTTGGATTGTCCAATTCTCCAGGGTTGAATCGACCTTGATTCTTGGACCTGGCGATAAATCCTGGTCATTGTCAAGGTCGAGCAGTGTGATGTAAAGGCAGAAGTCATCCAAATTGAGTGAGACTCCTGTGATCATGAACTCTTTGCCATGTTCATTGGTGACAATGGCACTGAGCAATTGATCCGGATGGATGTGGCTGCCAGGTAGTAGTTTCATGGTTAATTCTGATGAAGTTCAAATTTGAACAAAATTAGAAGTTGGTTTGAAGTCCTAATTTGGAGAAAATTAGGAGTTTGTTAGGAGTTCTTCGTTAGTTCCTCCTCACGGATCTTGAGCGCCTCTGCAAATGCTTCGGTGTACACTCCTCTATCCTCTTCTGTGAGGCGAGCGTTGTGCAGACCAACAATTTGCCGGACACTCATCATTCCCATGTTCACATCCAGTTGAACAGTGAAGTGAGGTTTGTTATCCAGCATGCAGAGAACAAGGAAGTGCTTCTTCTTACGCACTCCCTCTGCATAACTGCTGGCACTACCGATACAGTTGCGTACTGCTTGACCCCAGAGAGCGAGCTGGTGGGTGTCGTGGGGTTGGAAGAAGGTCATCCAACCAGCCGTGTGATGCACCTTGATCGGCTCTGGGAACAGGTCCTGAGGCAGCGACTCATTGGGGTTCTTGATCTTCCACGCTTCTGCCTGGACACCATCGTGGAACTCCTCCATCCGCCAACGCTTCGGGATTGGAACCTCGATGTTGTTGTCCAGTAGCGTGCCAATCATCGAGAAGGTATCATCCCACTCGTGGAATGTGTACTGAGACCTGGCCAGATTGGAGGAGTAATAGTAAGAACTACCACGTCGATCAGCTTCTTTGTTCTTCTCGTCATAAAACTTGGTGAGATTATTGAAGAAAGAAGCAACGGGCATGTGCTCCCTAATCCAATCATTGACTGGATGGTTCTCACGTTTGACGTTCCAACGTGTACCAAGCAAGACGTTGGTGTGCGTTTGATAGTAATCAATCGGACAATCAGACCAGATCTGATGAATTTGATAGATGCGCTGCAGATACTCAAAGATCAGCCGCCATGGGCGTTTAACCGCACGGAGCACGGTGTTATTTGGATCATTGACCCTAAGCATGACTTCATCGCAACGCTCTTGAATCCATTTACGGAAGAACGGTTTATCAATGATGTGCAGGATCTTGTTAAAGGCCCGAAGTGCATCACCTCTGTAGCCTGAACTGTGGCCATGAGCCAGGATCAAACGTTGCAATTCTGAATAGGACGGCTTCCAATCAGAATTTTCAGTTAGCTCCTGGAAGATTTCTTCGGTTAGATCACCTGTTTCGAACAGGATGGAAGCAACGTTGTTCGAGCGAATCCGATCAAAGATGTTGCGACCGTCCTCCCACATTGGGATGGACTTCTTGAGTTGCTCCTCAAAACCGTTGATCCCTTGCTTCATGTCACGGGATTTTTCGTGGTAATTAGGAACATGCGGAAGGTTCCAACCACTCATGGTGTAACCATTGACAATGTCTTGAATGGTTACAAATTTCTGGTAGAAGCGGAAGAAGCTACGGCCAAACTGAACGGATTCGGTTTCAGTTGAGATGATTTCTTTGTTAGGAAGCATTGTGCGAGGAGCGTGCTTCCTGCAGCTGTCTAGGTCTTTGTAGGCAAAGGAGAAACCGTAGACATAGTTAGATTCTTGACCTTCTGGCGGGAGCCATGCGGCATACCAGACGCTTTCGTAGTAGTAGAGGACAGCGTGTGTTGCGGTAACGGCATCAGGCGTAGCGACGTTCTTGATGCGCGTAAAGGTGTGATAGCGGTGCGGCGCCAGAGAACCATTGATTTCCTCGATGGCCTCATCAAGGATAGAAGGCTTGAGGACATCAGCAGGAATTAGGTTCTCCGGCTTGCCGAGAGGAAACTTAGGCTTCTTGCCCTTGCTGGTGGATGGTTTGTTACGGCGAGCAAGAGCTTTTAGTGCGGGATCGTAAGCAACCAGCTCATTCTGCAGTTGCTGGGGCAGTTGAAATTGCATGGTTTTGTTGTGGTGTGTGCGGTGTGTAAGCAGTTTAGTGTCGTGCTTAGGACAAGTTATTGCTTATTCAATCGTCATAAGTACTGGCTGAGCATAGAACAAAGCTCAGGCTGAAGTATTCCGGTTCATCATCAACTTTGGGATAGTACTTAGCCTCAAAGCCACCACTGCCCACGTGTTTATGATTGAGAGCGTTAATTAACAGCTGGCGTGCTGAAGCTTTGAGCCTGGGAATAGAAGGAACAGCTCTATTGCTCTCACCTTCTTGTGGTGCCCACTTCCAGTCCAGTGCTGTCATGGCGATGTGGACACGTTCAAAGTTGAAGTTTTCAATTAACTCTTCAATTTGCGAGATGCGGTCATCCATTGGAAACCTCTTGGTTGGTTGAGAACTTTAGTTTTGCGCAGGAACTTTTAACAAATCATTCATAGTGCGGACGACAATCAGGAAACCACTTGGCAATGTCGCTGCTCAAGTTGATGTCATACGTTTCTTCTTCGTACTCCTCTGTGGCGTACTTCTCGTGGAGCTCGTGGAGGACGCGGATCGCTTGGCTCCTGGAGAAGATGCAGATGGTTTCGACTGGCGCACCGCATTTGTAATCCCATCCACCTTCTTCTGGACCACCGTATTGGTACCAGACGTTGTGGACGGTAATGGTGGTGGGTTCTGCATCGTACTCATGGGTGTAGTGGTCGTACCACTGAGCGAAGCGTTCGGTGCGTTGGATGGGCGCTTCGTGCCGCCAACAGGTAAGAGTGTGCATTTGATTACAGTAATGATTGCTTCAGTAATGAGCACAAAGAGCAGGATAAGGATCTCAACTGGGTGGAGATCGAGTTGCTGTTGATCGGTAGTCATTGTTCATAATGCGAAAAAGGTTGTGCAGGACAATAAATCCTGCAGAAAACCCACTGGCGACACACAGAAGCATGTCACCAGAAGGGCTAAGTGCAGGAATCAAGATCAGAAGATGACTTCTTCTGCAGTCGGTGCGTTGGCGAAGGACATTTGCTTGGCGTTAGCCGGAGCTTTGTCTTCTGCTTCTTTAACACCAGCAGCCTGTTCGGCACGCTGTGCAGTAGAAATCTTGCCAAGACGCAGCATATCGATGTTGGTCACGACCACCTCATGGCGACCGCGAGGGTTACCCTCTTGATCTTGCCAGGTGGTGTAACGCAGACGATACTGCAGGGCAACGAGATCACCTTTGTTGAACTGTTGCGTGATCCGCTCACTCACGCCGTTGTAAGCAACGACGGGGATGGGGGAATCGGTTTCGCGGTTGTTCGACGGAGCAACACGGAACTGCACCAGGCTGAGGTCATCATTGACGACCTTAACGGTGATGTCAGAAACGATGTTGCCGACGATGGAACCAGAGTTGAGAGTAGACATGGTTAGTGTCAGGTTGTGTGTACAAAGCAGGAGATAAATCCTGCAAGAAACCCTGTGCAATGACAGGGCTTGATGCAGAAATCAACCCATGGCTTCTTCAACAAGCTTCTCAAGCTTCATAGCCTGATTAGCTTGCTGTTCTTCCATGACATTGGCGTAATGAATTTGATCACGCCACATGGCCAATTCGTTTGCAATGATGCGGGCTGCGAGCGTAGCGGGAAGCATCCCGTTCTCTTCAGCCCGCTCAGACAGAAATTGCCAATCTTCCTGGCTGATACCAGTCAGCTGTTCAATTCCTGGCAGGTAGAACGTGTAGTTGTTCACGAAAGAACTCCAGATACATTTTCAGTAAAAACTTTCTCTACTGCTGACCAGATATCGACCAGCAGTTGATAGGAACCGATGTCGTCAGCCATCTTATTGATGGTCCAAGCGGTATCTAGTTCCTGTGGGTAAACATTACCGGTCTCATTGGCAACTGCACGAGTGAACAATCGCCATTTGAGCGGTTCACTTAACCTGGCGTAGTCCATATCAGGGAATACGGAGATTAACCAGTAAATGAAATCGTGGCTGTAGTTAGGTTCTTGCATGTCAAAGACAGAGGAACAACATGATGACAGTTAAGATCGTTGAGTTGATCAAAATTGTTCTCATGGTTTGATGGGAGCTGGCGGACCAGAGAGCACCATCTTGCTAATACAGCCGTAGCTATCACCCACGGCAGTTTTCATGTAGACAATCTGGTTGAGATTGGTATTACACGTTTTGAGAACGCGATCATTGATTACTTTATTGAGAGCAATGCAACCAAGGCCGCCGATACCGACGCCCATGATGATGGCGAGGTAAGCGGACAACAAATCGCGTTGGTTGTAAGCGAAGTCAGAGATGCGCTTGGAGATCATGGTGAGCAAAGCGAAAGGGACTCATCCTAGGTGAAGGTAGAAACCTTCAGTAAAAGCTAGAAACTAACTTTTAGTGGAGGCATCAAGAAAAATTAAGTACAGCACAGTCAGGAGCATATGCTTTGGCATAGTTGTCATATGCAACTGCAGCTTCTAGCTCTGTATTGAAATAGCCAATAAAAACTTTGTTACCGTTAATTTGTATTTGTGATTTCCATTTGCGCTTACTGTTTAACCAAGAAACTCCCTTGTACTGAGAAGTTCCAGATTTTCTTGAAAGACAGTTAAATTTCTGTTCAGTGCTAGTAAGCAACCTTAAATTAGTTCTTCTGTTATTTGCGCCGTTCCGATCAATGTGGTCAACTTCATATCCTTCAGGAATTTGCCCATTTCCATCTAAAAACCAAAGTACTCTGTGAACTGGATAGAGTTTACCTTTGTAATTAGCAAACCAGTACCCGGTTTTATGGTGAGGGCGTTGTTTAAAACTTCCAATAGGTTTGTCTTTGACTAAAGAGTACAAACAAGAGGGCGCTAAATCATTTCTAATCCAAATACTTGAAATTGACTCAGGAATTAATTTGGCTTTCATGGGATTAGAGAAAAAGACCGCAGGGAGTGGTTAGCCCCCTACGGTTTCGTCCTAGGCTTCTACAAAACGCTTCCAGCCTACATCGAGACTGGTGGCGAGTTTGTAGCCTTTAGAACTGAGCCGAGATATAGACCGACGAATGTCTTCAATCGGTGCTTCATAACGGCGATACAGAGACCTCATGTTTTGAACGTCAACATGGACCATTTCAGCAAAGTCGTTATGGGTGATAACGAACCAGCCATCTGATCCATTGATGTTGCAGTACAGGAAGCTTTGTTCTTCAGACATGGTGTGCAACGCAAAGAACACAGAACCCGAGTGAGTTCTGCAGAAAACCTCCGTAGAGGCTTAGTGCAGAAGTCAAGCTGATGCGGCACCATCAGTATCAAGAAGTCCAGTGGAGGTGATGTTGTCCAGAAATTCTGTAGGCACCTCACCAGTCCACTCAGCGTCGTCACTGTGAACAAAATCACTGTGATCAATAACTTCTTCTTCTACCTTTGCCACTGGTTTAATCCAGTCAGCAATCTTGTGTCGAGCCAAATTGAGCGTTGCAGTAGCTTTCTGACGACCGGAGGGAGTTCTGCAGTACCAAGCAATGCCGGCACCTGCAGTAACGGTTGCGATCATCAGTTTGTTGAAAGACATGGCAGTAAAACAGAAGGACAAAATCCACAAGAACTGATTCTTATTCAGTCCATGCAGTTAGCGCAGCGGGTGAATGCTGCATCCAAGAGATGAATCCTGGAGGCAATAATCAGCTTGCGGCTATTAGTTACAAAACCTGCTTCCTCAATAAATGTCATCAAACCCTAACAACCAATAGCAGTAAAAAATGTTACTTGCCGACAAATGTAGCGACTAAAAGTAACAACCAACTAACAGGAAGCACCAAATTATCGTCCTCTCATTTTCCACAGGTCTTGCCGAAATTTGAAAGGTCCCGCCACTGATATCCTGGGCGAATCGTTGAGAGTGATTGCGCTGGAAGGGATTACAAGGGGGATACAGGGGTCATGTACAATAAAGATATTGTTAAATGCGTATCCGAGCGTACATTTGATGTTGACAAGGTAGATTGACTGCGATAATGACGCACAAGGCGCACCATTACATCAATCATGCCCATCCAATGACTTAATTCCGCTGCTTTGTGAGCGCAGCGAACTCAATGAGTTCAATTTAAAACGAGCGCAGCGAGTTCAATGAGTTCAATTTAAAACGAGCGCAGCGAAGTTGTTCGAGGTATCCATACCCTTTCTTTTTTTCCTCTCACAACCCCCTGCGACCGTAGGGAGCTTGATGGCTACCCGATTTTTTACCCCAAATTGGTCAAAATATGGCGGTCCAGGGGATCTTTACAAGTTAGAGGGCGTTTAGAACGCTTAAAATCAAAGATATCTAAGTATTTGTAGAAAAATGCCCGTTTCTCCCCAGGATTTTGCGCTGTGGGCATCAGCAACTGGCCGTAAATACCCTCAAACCCCTGGCGAACGGGCACAATTGACCCCTGAAGTGTTCAATTTTGTTCGTAATCTCCCAAAAACAGGTTTGCAAGGGGCTGCAGGGGACGTTGTAGACCGTGTTGTCTATGAACAACCCGTTGTTGTTCGCCATGAAGACGATAATTCTGTGTTTGCTGCACCCATTACTCCCGACAACCATGTGCCCAAGGTTGCTGGTACGGTCGGAAACACAATGACTTCCGATCACTATGAGGCGCAACTACTTGAAAACCAAGAAGATAAAGCTGATTCCACTAACTTTGCCCGTAATGCTGCAAAATTAGCGCTCGCTGCTGGCGTTGTAGCTGGTGGCATTGCTGCAGCCCGTTCTCCTGCTGTTCGCGGTCGGGTTTCTGAATTTCTCTCCCAATTAGGCACCCCAAGGGAGGGTGTGGTGGATACAGTTGCTGCTAGCGGTGACATCACACCTCCAACCACAGCGCAGAACTACGACCAAGAAGTTATTTCTCCGCAAACGCAACTTCAACAGGCTGTACGTGGCGCCGCACCTGGCACCCCACTAAAAGCAATGGATCCGACCACGACAGAGGCGGTTCGTGTTAAACCTGTTACTGAAAGTGAGGTTATTACAACTACGCAAAGTTTTGCTCCAGTTGCTGATCCTTGGACTGGTAAGAAAACTGTGTTGCAAGGAACTAAAGAAACACCGCTAAGTGAACGTGTTGCGCGCTTTACTTCACAATTTGCTGAAACACCTGCTGTTGATCCCTGGCTCAATAAAACAGATATCGCACGTTCTGAAGCAGAAGCCGATATTGCGGCACGCGCTGCTCGTGGCATGTCTCCAGGTCGCATTGAACGTACTCGCCCTATTCGCTCTTCTGTTTATGAAGCATTAGCAGAAGTTGCACCTACTGACATTGATGTTGACCCGCTACGTGAATCAACGGTTCTAAACATTGGTCCGCAAGCAGAAATCTCCAAAGCTGCTAGTGGCACGGGAATCAGGGGGATATCGCGAATTGCTGAAGTGCCAGAAGCCATTGAACGCCGCCGCCAAGTCAGTGGTCCCGACATCTTTGTAGAAGCGCCAATTGAAATGTCTCAGGACATTCCCGGTAAAGAACGGCAAGTTCCGCTTCCCATTGAGCGCATTGATCCTTACGCTGAACGCACCAGCAAAGGTGCAGGTCTTGGAATCTACGGAACTGAGAAAGCCTACGCCGCTGGCGCCATCAATAGGGAAACCGGTGAATACACAGAAGCTGCTGCTCGCCGTCCAACTGAAGTTCCTAAATTTGTAGAAGCGAAAGAACGTACACCATTTAGTGGTGTGTCCAGTCAAGCAATTCAATCCATGCTTGAAACCGGCAAGATCTCAAGCAAAGGTCAACTGGCTGCTGCACAACAAGAGCTTGAAAGCCGTGCCCGTAAAATTGAATCCTTAAAGCTGGCGCAACGTGTTCTGCGTGGTGAAGTAACCATTCCGCAAGCACAAGGTCCTAAACCGCGTTATGAATATGAAAGCTGGTCAAAATGATTAATTGCCAGTGTTAGATTAAAAATTAATTAGAGGTACATCGTGGGCGCACTTGAACCTATCCTTGCTCTTCTTATTGGCTCTGGCCTAACTGCAGTTGCCGGTTGGGTTGCACAAGCTATTGCAGCAAAGCGCGCAGTTAAATATGGTCCTATCCTGGCCAAAGCCTATGACATTATTGATCCGCTGCTTGAGCGGAACATAAAAGGTTGGGACGGCTCCAACGTAGAGTTTGCTTTGGAGCTGGCAATTAAATCTGTAGCCGACGGTGATTTAACTCCGGCTGAATTAAAAGATATGGTGACAGAAGCCGGTAAACGCTGGCTGCCCTCTGTTGCTGCAGACAAAGTGCGTAAGTATGAGCGTCTGATTGAACAACCCAAAGAACTGCAGGCTGCCGGTATCCTGGCTAATGCTGTAAACGGCGCCGCCGATGCACGCGATGCAATCGGTCAGGTTCAACACCTCTTTAAAAAATAACAATGGCTGAAAATAAACAGTGGATCCAGGAGGCTATCAAACGCCCTGGTGCCCTAACCAAGAAAGCAGAAAAAGCTGGTATGACCGTCAAGGAATACACAGCTAAAGTAAAGGCCAACCCACAGGAGTATGACGAGCGCACCCGCCGTCAAGCTAACCTGGCCGCCACCCTCAGCAAGCTTCGCAAGAAGAAAACCAGCAAGTAAAAATGGATTCTCCATTTGATTTTCGTCGCAACCTTCGCCAAAAAGATGTCGATGAGGGGAAGCCGGTTAATGCCGGCACTCTTAGCTATAACCCAGAGTACAAAGATCACCCAGCTGTTAGTTGGAAGGATCAATTTATTGCACGACTGGCGGACAACAACAAGAGCCTCCACATTGATTTCTTTGGTGATGACAAACGCGAAAATGTTTTAGGTAATGTCGATCTGTTTGATGGCAGGCCAAACTTTCCGCGACCAGTTGATGATAATCTGAGCAACGTATTTTTAACTAAGTACTTGCAAACCAACCTGGTGAATCCCGATGATAAAATTACACAAGTAACCGCTAGGGCATTTGTTGAACAAGATCCAAAAGCAGGCTTAGCTAACAAGTATCCAAGTGAGGGAATTGCAACAACATGATCCAAGCAGCAACTCAAGCAATGCGAATGGCAGGACCACGCCTTGCCTCGTTTTTTACCTCACCCGGCGTCCGCGAATTTGGTAAAGAAGTTGGTAAGCAGGCTGCTCTTGGTACTGCGCTGGGAACTGGCGTCGAACAAATTCTTCCACGAGTTATGGGACGCCAAGCACCTCCGCTTGCTGAGAGTTTGGTTCGTACAGGCCTTATATCAACTTTGGGAGCACCTGTTTCTGTGGGTTTGGCACGAACCGGAATGCCATCTGTTGCTTCTGAGCTGTTAAGTTCTATTGTTACCGCAGGTCCAGCATCTATATTGGCAAGCCGCATCATTGAACCTGAAGCCCATCAAGCTCCGTACGCAAGTTATGGTGATCTGGTTGCTTCTCAACAAGCAGAAGCATTGAGTGAGCGTGAGCGTTACGACAAGCAGATTGAATTAGCGTTTGCTCGTAATTACACAGCCCCGTCAAATGTTTACCACCACAGCATTAGTATGGCACCTGCAGCAGAATTAGCGGGCCGGGTTGCTTCCCAGATGGGCCAAGTTCACAGGTATCTGTAATGCAACAGCAGGTAACCAACTACCTCAATAATGCTGTGGAGATGGCCAAAACATTTGGCCGTAATGCTGTTACTGAGTTAAACCAGAATCTCTATAAAACCCGCTACGGCTATGCAACCAGGTCCGGTCCAGTAGCAGAAGCAGCAAAGGTCAGTACAGCACCATCTTTCCTGGCCGGAGCAGTAGGCGCAGATATTGCAACAGATGCAACCCGCCGTGTTGGTTGGAAGTGGACCAATGCTCCGCGCATGGCGGGTGAAATGGGACGCCAAGCAGCAAAGGCTGTTGGCATGGACCCAGTCACCGGTGCAGTCCTCACTGCAGCAACTCCAGCTGTTTTAATGTCCCTTAGCGGACAACTGGGATCTCCGCTGGAAGGATTCCGTCCCGCTGGCTATAAAGCCGTCGCGCCAACTTCTAAAGAAGAGGACCCCACAGGACGCACACCTCTTTCAATTCCAGCAGAAGCAGCACTTCGTTATATCGGAACACAACGCAGTCAGATTCTTCCTTATGAAGAATTTAAGAAAGAGCGCCCAGAAGTTCTTCCTTCTACTTACCGCGCTTATCGGCGATATGAGTACTCCAAGGCAAAACCCGGCGAGTTAATCACCATTGACCCTGAGACCCAGAGCTTTGCCACTGCCGCTGGCATTGTTCGTGGGACAAGGCGCGGCCTTGCTGATCCTGAAATTCGGCTCAAAGGTTTCCCCATCACAGCAAGCGGTGTTCTTGGAACAGCTGCTGGATTAGGTGCAGCCACTGGTCTGTACCAGTCTTTACCACGCTCTGGAATGGAGTTTCATTCCGCAGCTGAGAAGCACGTAAAGATGGGTCAACCAGAGGCGGCTGCTCAAATCCGCTCGATGATTAAACCTTTTGATGTAGAAGCAGTACCCGTCAAAATTCCAGGTGAACGTACAACTTATGTTCCTAAATTTGGAACCAGTTTGGGTGTTGTTGCAGCTGGTTTAGGTACTGCTGCTTTAGTTGGTGCGGTCAGTAAGAAACTATTTGCCAAAGCAGAAGAGCGGCGGGTTAAAAAAGAGAATCCTGTAGAATATTTAAAGTACAAGCATGGCGATCTGCCCACTGCTGCTCAAGCTTTAGGACAACCTCAAGCCCGCAGCTGGCAAGAACTTACACCTTACGTTAAATAGAAATGGCTGGCTGGACCACAGACGACATCTACAAACCGAAGGGAGACTATAAATTTCCAGATTATTCTGGCTCGATGAAATCGAGTGGCGGCAGTTCAAGCCCCGGCAAAGCATCGTTAAGAGAAGGTGCCGAAAAAGCTTTACCCTTTCTTAAAGGCTTTATTGGTGACCGATCACGCGGACAATCATCCTCTGGCAGCGTAACAATGGGTGATTACAAACCAGTCGGCGGTTCAACGTCTACCGGTGGGATGAATCAAGATCTGACAATTGTGCACCATCCTTCAACAGGCCAACCAATGGTTATGCCTGGTACCCCTGCTAAAGAAGGTGTTGGCTCCAAACTAGGTAAACTTGCAATCGGTGTTGGCGTTGGCGCACTAACAGGTGGTTGGGGCGGTGCTGCACTTGGCGGTCTCCAGGGTGCTGGGTCTTTCTTTGAATAATCAGAAGCTTATTCAAA
>Ga0169931_10009316_pt1 | contig 14176 bp, 13 predicted proteins | sample Kivu_15m_20L_FD_129675 | JGI IMG/M metagenome (GOLD analysis project Ga0169931, IMG submission 129675) | Freshwater microbial communities from Lake Kivu, Western Province, Rwanda to study Microbial Dark Matter (Phase II) - Kivu_15m_20L... | ecosystem: Environmental > Aquatic > Freshwater > Lake...
AGGCCATGACCACGACGGAACAGTGAAGAAAGATGAGAATGTTCCTCCATACAATTCTCGTCGCAAGGGTTACTTCAGAAATGGTGGTATTGAGGAGCAAACTGCGTTCTGTTTCAAACATATTCGTACCGTCAGTGAGGCACATGGCCCAAAAAGTCCAGATTGTTAAGCCAAGCGATAGCCGCGGGATGATGTCCCTGAACTCTCCGTTTGAGATGAGTTGGACTGCAACCGACGTGCCGACGATGCTGGCCAACAGAGTGGCTGTACTCCACCATGGACCAATACCAGTGCGTGCATACTGGGCTCGAAGGTCTCGCCACCCAAGGTGAGACCAAACTCGTCGGGCTCGCCATAAGGCTCGAAGAGTCCCTGCCTCAGTTGCACCCGAGTAAAGAGCGTCTCGAGAGTTGTTGAGGGAGTTACGAATCCGTGGGTCATCAGTCACCTTTGAAATCTGTACGGCTGAGATAATCAAGAGCACGGCTCCGGACGGCGCCAAGTATCGAACTGCTTGTCCAGTTGAAAAAGCGAACAGCAAGAAGTTCAGCATCAGAAGCATTCCACTAAATCGCGCTACGGGTTGGCGCCACCGCCTTAATAGCCACCAGATACCTGCGATAGATACCAGAGGTGGCGAATAAATCCAGTAAACACCCAACAGCGTGGCGGGACCCGTGAGTACGGGCGGTGTGTGATGCATGACTCCAGCTCCCGCAAAAGTACATGGGCAAGTCCATTGAAAGAACCACCCTTGTAGACGATCACCTATAACCCACGGGCCATCGCCGAATCCATCCCATATCAATGGACGTGAAGCAATGAATAGGTCTGCTCCTGGAAGGTAATAGTCGTATCCGTTTATTAGAGGGTCACCGAAGGCAGCCCACTGGTATACAAGCAGTAGTAGAAGCCCCGGAGTAAGACCTAAAAGCAGGAAGATTACTGAGTTCAAGCTGCGAAGTGCTACCACTGCAGCGATGACAACAATCGTCATTCTGAAGTTAATCAGAAGCCCAAAACCAAGGACAAGACCCACCGTAAAGGCAACCAGATTTGTCACCGAAGATCGAGGAGAAATTGTGCTGAGTTTCCAAATCAGTGCGAGAACAATTACTGAAATTAACGCAATCAGCGCATCTGACATGACAATTCGAGACATAGCTGAGACAAATGGTGAAAGGCTCCAGAAACAAGCAACCAGAGCGGCGGATGTCCAACCCGCCATCCGCAATGCAACGTAGGTTGAGACCAATACCAACAGGAGACTTATCAGCGCAGATGCAAGCAATACTGAACTCACACCACCTCCGAAAAGCAGGACCAGAGGAAGAAGGGCTAGTGGAAAACCAATACCAAATCGGCTGGGATGCATCTCGCCATCTGGCTCGGAAGACTGACCCCACTCACCAATCCACGGAATTGACGTGAAATTTCCCTTAGTCATCTCTAGTACGTGCGCCACGTATGAGTGAGAATCTGAAAATGGCCCTATTTGATTGATGTCCCGAGAAGATGTGACCACCAGAAAGATACTCGTGGCGAGGAACACAAACGTAAGACAAATCCAGAATCGCTCCGAGAGTGCAACGTGCCTAGTTCGAAATACAGTCAATCTCAACCTCCTTCTCAAGTGTAGAAAAAGACTCGCCGCTTAATTGAAGTCGGTGAACTTCCGTATCGTTTTGGTGTTTAGGTGGGCCATGTCTAGATTCTGGTAGTCGATTGAATCTCTACACATCAAGTCTAAGAGACCTGGCCCTTCGTCAAATTCATCTCAGCCCACTACGCAATGTCGTACTCTTGCTTGTACTCTCATATCGGTATGACAAACCCAACGTATACAACGACTCGTGATTTGAGCCTGCCTAAACAATGAATCAACCCCCAAGCGTTTCGATCATCATTCCGGTGTACAACGAAATACAAACAGTGGAACTTCTGCTCCGAACCGTTGCCGAGGAGTCGAAGGGGTTTCGAGCTGAAGTGATTGTTGTTGAAAGTAACTCAACTGACGGCACGAGGCAGGTAGTTGAACGCGAATGTAAGCGACTTGGATTTGGCGTGATTCTTCAAGACGAGCCCCTCGGCAAAGGTGCTGCAGTTCGGGCCGGTATCTCGGCATCAACCGGAGATATCTTGATCATTCAAGATGCAGACCTTGAGTATTCACCAAGCGACTACCACATCCTGCTGAAGGCCCTGGAGCCGGCACACATAGGTGCGGTTCTGGGTTCGAGACATAAGGGCTCTTTGCCACTCAGGAATATGCACGGCGAAACCTTTAACACGCTCTACACGAATCTTGGACATCGAGTGTTGAGCTTTCTGTTTAATGTGTTGTATGGAACCGACTTTCGCGATCAATTTACAATGTGGAAGGTCTTCAAGCGAGACGTTCTGCCTTCCCTCGAGTTTGAATCTAACCGTTTTGACTTTGATCAGGAACTGCTAGCGCGTTTGATCCGCACAGGCACAACTATCATTGAAATTCCAATTTCTTACCACTCCCGCGGGTACAAATCTGGGAAAAAAATTCGTCCGGTTTTGGATGGTGTGCTTGCTATCGTCGCCATATTCAAGTTTCGATTTCGCTAGCCCTAATTGCAGCACTAGTGCAAAGTAACGATGAATCCTGACCTGACGCCCAAGAGTCAAAGAGAACTCATCCTCTCTGATCAATACCTCTCTCATATTTATCGGGACATCTACTCCGAGATGCTGTTAGCCGCCCAGCAGGCCCTTGGTCTTACTCCTATGGCTATCGAGATTGGAGCAGCTGGAGGCACATTGAACACCAGCATCGGTGCAGTGATTAGCTCAGACATCCGATTCGACAACGGACTGGACTTAGTGTTCAATGCCCATCACATCCCACTTACTGACGATTCGCTTGATGTCATTTTCATGAAGGACGCCCTCCACCACATTCCTGACGTTGAGTTGTTCTTCAACGAGGCTCTCCGAGTTCTAAGATCCGGCGGTGGTATCATTTGTGTTGATCCTTACTGGAGGGGTATTGCCAAATGTATCTATAGGTGGTTCCACCCTGAACCGTTCAATGAGAAACAGCTCGATTGGAAGTTTCAATCAGGTGTTCCAACAGACTCAAACCAGGCAATGCTCTACATTCTGCTCCGACGAGACCGAGTGATATTTGAAACCCGTTTTCCTGAATTTGAGATTATGGAGTTTGGCTCACTTGTCGGTCCGTCATACATCGCGTCAGGTGGAGTGACTGCGCCGCGCTTCGTACCCACACCGGTGCTTATGGCCCTGCGAAACATAGAGAACCGAACGAATCTTTGGAGGAAGTTCTTCGCGCTTGAGTATCTCGTTGTGTTTCGCAAGAGGCCAAATTGATTGCTGTTACGGGCGGCACTTCGCCTTTAGCACGTCACTTTTGTCAAGTTAACCAGGACGTCGCTATCACTCGCCTAAAGAATAGAGAGCAAGCGTCATACCGGCTTGGTGACACCCCAGATGCGGACCAGCTTGCGACGTGTACACACCTCATACATTTCGCATGGAGCCGGACTGGAGGTCACCGGAGTGCCAGATGGCAGAATCTTGAATCCATTGAGACACTTGCGTCTGAGTGCAGTAGACACGCGGTGAGATTTGTTCTCGTTAGCTCACTGGCGGCATATCAGCCGTGGACTTCTCACTACGGTAACGACAAACTTGATGCTGAACGAATTGTTTCGTCCGTCGATGGAATCTCTATTCGGCCTGCTTTGGTATGGGGCTTCACGAAACCAAACCGCTTCGCAACTTTCCAAGAAACACTTCGAAGGTGGCCTCTTGACATCTGGTGCGACGGGACACCTGTGAGCCTCCATCTGGTACACGCAGACGATACTGCAGTTGCACTTCGTACCTTGATTGACGGTCCTTTTGTTGGGCCGTTCTGTGACTTTCAGCTTCGAGCACTTGCACTATTCCATCCCCGTCTCGTTTCACTCTCTGAGATAGCTGGTTCAATCGAGCGACCCAAGTTTCACATCGATATAGCATCGGCTTCCATATCTCAAATTCATCGATTGTTAAGAAAAACTCATCTGTCTGTCCGTCGGTGGGAGCAATTCATCAATGTGCTCCTTGCGTCACAAATCAACCCCACTCAATGTCACTTCCAAACTCGTGACTTCGCATGAATGAGAAGAGTTTCGATCTCGTAGTTATTGGCACCGGGCCGAGTGGAGTAGCTGCAGCAAGGGAGGCGTGCATACAGGGACTTCGGGTTCTGATTGTTGATGCCGGACTCCGGTATAGTCCGGCAGACTCTGTCTTAAATTCGCGCAAAGAAAAATATCAATTACGACAGGATTTTCCAACGAAGAAGTACTTTGGATCGGAGTTCGCAACAAGAAAGCATCCATACTCAAACATCACGCTAGATCAAACGGTGGGGTGTGTTCCCTCTGCTGCTGTGGGTGGATTGTCGTCAATTTGGGGTGGCTGCGTGATTCCATTACGTGAATCAGATGCAAAGGATTGGCCATACAATTATTCCGAATTGCTCGCTGGCTACGAAAAGGTCTTCCAATACATACCGCTCTCCGGAGCACAAGATTGGCCGTCAGAATTTCGGCCAGCCGGACTTTACCCACAAGCCAGTCCAACAGATGGCACGTTGCGGCATTTCATCTCGCAAATCGGAAACAGAATCACATCAACATTTGACTTTCGATTTATGGAAAGTCTTCTCGCTGTTGATAACAAATCTCATTCTCCAACCAGGTGTATTCAGTGTGGGAAGTGTCTCTCCGGATGTGAAGCGAATTCAATTTTTCGATCTTCAGACATAATCTCTAGCTTGCAGAAACTCGGTGCGCGATACATTTCCGGTCTTTATGTAACTCACCTTGAGGAAGATGGACAGGGTGTAAGGGTCGTTGGATCTCTAGGCCCGAGACGTGTTGTGATTAGATGCAGCCGTGTAGCTGTTGCAGCGGGGCCAATCTCTTCTACAGCGCTAGCTCTGTCGGCATTATCTGTAGAAGTCGCAGAACTCCGTGACTCTCAAGCCTTTACACTCCCGATGCTGGTGAGAAGGAATTTAGGCTCGGAGATATCAACAATGAGTCTTCCAACTAACTTTGTTGAAGCAATTTGTAGACAAACAAAGAAAATAGTTTCTCATATGCAGATTTACCCTCACGGACAAGAGATGAAACTTGCCCTGGACTCTCTAACGGGAATCAAGTTCTTCGACAGACTCGTTAGCAAGCTGGCTTTTCCGCACGCAGTAGTCGCACATGGCTTTCTTGATTCATCAAACTCAGGCAGGCTTCAGATTCGGAAGTTAATTCAATCCGCTGGTGATCAAATAGAGTTTTCAGTCACTGGGATATCAAACCCGAACTCTGCGTTAGTCATTAAATCAATTGGCAGACAACTCTCAATCGCTCTAAGCCGAAAAGGTATTGTTCCACTTACACAACTGGCTCATTTAAGTAAAGTAGGCGGAAGTTTTCACATTGGTGCCAGTTTTCCTGTTTCAAGAGATACCGGCGAGGGAAAATCTGACTCATTCGGTCGCCCATACCAGCTAAACCGAATTCATCTCGTCGATGCGTCCTCCATGCCTAGCATCCCACCGCACTCACCAACTCTCACAGCGATGGCCCATGCGCATATCCTCGTAGGACGAATAGCTCGAGGTCTGACGGCTGGAGAACTACACAGGTGATAAAAGTGTCCAAGTTTAAGAATGTCCGATTTGGAGAACTCAATGTAGGTTGACGTTCCGTCAACTAGCTACCTATCAAGAACTTTATAGAGCCAATGAACAATCACCAGATGAACATTTTCAATGACTTGCATGTCATCAGACTCGACCCTTATTTGAAGATGTGGAAGTTTTCCAATAACACCACCGCTAGCGCCCGTCATACTCAAGATCGTCAAGTTCTCGCGAATCCCCCAAGAAACAGCATTTACAATATTCTTGGAGTTGCCACTGCCAGAAATCGCCAAGATGACGTCTCCTGGCTTGGCCAACACTTTCAGCTGATTGAGGATTGCTTCATCAAAACCGTAGTCATTAGCCCAGGCTGATTGAGAAACAAGCTGTTCGTTTATACAGATGGATCGAATTGGAACATCGCAATTTGTTGAAACACCTTTGCCAACATCACAAGCAAGATGAGCCCCGGTTGAGGCGCTCCCTCCATTTCCAATTGTCCATAGTGTTCCTCAAGTGACGCCGAGAGTCGATACGATTTTGGCCATTTCTGTAAGCACCTGTCGGTCGAGTTCCTTGATAGCCCTAACCGTCTCATCTAGGTAAGAACTCCCTTTGTTGATGTCAATTTGCATTAACTACTCCTGCTCCTTCTGCAGCCAACGAAACTGAGAATGCATCTGGAAAGTGTGATCTGAATCGGTCTCTTGACATCTCTGGCACCACGAACATGAAGAACCCTCCGCCGCCAGCACCAAGAAGTTTTCCTCCAGTCGCACCTACTGCCAGACCCGACTCATAAACAACATCAATAGTGGCATTAGAAACCCCATCAACGATTTCGCGCTTGACTCGCCATGCCTGATCAAGCAGCGGACCCAACTGCTTATGGTCTCTCTGTATCGCTTCGACACCCCGTTCAACCAGAGCAGCAAGTCGTCGAGTATCCCTTTCTGCTCTACTCCCGGGTTCAATCGCTGCAGATTGTGAAGAAAGAAAGTCACTTGCTCGCCTTGGTTTACCGACAGGGACCAAAAAGATGCTTGCTTCAAGTAACTGTAAGTCATGACTTGACAGGTGAATTGCTTCAGTCGCGACGCTCTTGCCGCGAAACGTCATTTTCTGAATACCGCCAATCGCTGATATCCATTGGTCTTGAAAACCAATCGGTTCATTAAGTGTCCCAATCTCTATCTCGCACGCCTCGGATGCAAGGTCAGCGGAAGTAAAGCGTTGTCCAGAAATTGTACGTGCGAACGCTAGCAGTGCAACAGTGAACGCTGATGAAGAGCCTAGCCCTGTTCCAGCCGGAATATCGGAGAGGACTGCAACCTCAAGATTGTTCAACCCGTATCTACTGAGCACAACTCGAGCAATTGGATGCTGGAGCAGTTCTGGATGATCTACAACTTCAATCTGTGAATATCTGAATTGTATTCCTGAAACATAACTACTCTCATGCCCGATGATATAGATTCGACGATTAATCGCTGTTGAAAGAACCTGACCCTCATTATTCTTCAGAAATGCAGGCAAATCTGAGCCCCCGCCAAAAAAGCTGATTCGAAGAGGAGCTTGACAAATCAGCACTGAAGTCTCCTAAGTGCAAGGAGTACCGCTAATCCTGGATCGTCAACACATACATGGGCGTAGTTGATGAGACACTCGCCAGCAACATGAATAAATTCGATGCCAAGGGACTGAGCTGCGAAGTAGTCCGCGAAACTGTCACCTAAATGTATGGAGTGTTTGAGATCGAGCTTGTGTTTGTCAACCAAAAACTCAAAGAGGCCAACTTCTGGCTTTCTACAAGGACATCGCACCTTTAACTCAGGGATCTCGCCGAGGAAACCAGCGTCGGGATGATGTGGGCAGAACACGTAGTCGTCAACAAACGCCCCCTTGTCCGCAAGCAACTGATCCATTCTTGCCCGAACTAGTTCATGATCGGAGTAGCTCATAAGCCCCTTCGCAATCGCCGGCTGGTTAGTCACAACGAACACTGGAACCCCATACGAATTGACCTCTTCAATAGCTTCTGCGACTCCCTCTCGCAATGTCAGTGTTTCGGCTGAAAGTACCTCTGGCTTGTTCGGGTTAACGACTCCATCTCGATCGAGAAAGATTGCTGGTCTTGGTTCAAGTGAACCTCTGCGAATGAAGCTTCCATCAACTACGTCTGCCCGAGCTCGCTGTAGTCGGGTCGACGTACCAGTGTCCATAAGGTAATGACTCACCACATGTACATACAGTTCATCGGAATCTGCCAAGATTGGCAACAGATCGCTCCCAATGTCCAAACCTGAAGATGCTCTAAGAAAGTGCTCAACTCTAAGCGCGAACACACCTGCAGATGCCATGTTGGGCACGAGTCGATTTTGAACCTGCTTCCTTGTTACCTTCACTTTTCCATCAAAAGAGCGAAACACCCCGTCACTATCGACAAAGTGCCTGTTTGGATGTGCTACCACTGCTGCAGCTTTGGTGGTTCTCCTCCAGCGCTTGAGAAATGGCTCAACAGGAAAAGACATCAGCACATCGCCAAGAATGACAAGGACTTCACTCGAACTAAACCTCGTGGTCTGAAGTGCGTATCGCAGCGCTCCGATTGTTCCGGAAGGACTGGGCTCCACAAGAAACTCCAGATCTAGCTCTGGGAAGCTGCAGTTGTGCAGTGCTTGTTCAACTTGTTCGAAAGCGTGCCCTGCGATGATCGACACCTGAGAAATACCTGCCGAATGCAAGAGCTGCAGATGGAACTCAAGGAGCGATTTCCCACCAATCTCTATTGCAACCTTCGCTCTGCTGGGATCCGAAGACCGCGTCCCCCGTCCTCCAGCAAGAATGATTGCGATTGGCTTAGTCACTTAATGCCTCGTCTTTTGATTGCACGAAATCACCTCCCAAATCACACCATGAATGTAGGGATACGATTCGGCAAATTCATAGAAGTTATCACTTCGCATAGCCAGCGATTCAACCTGAAGTTCATATACAGAGTCTTGATGACTAGTTGCGCTCCGAAAGTATCCAGTCATGCTCAAGCAGCCATCGTACTGTCGCTCTTACGGACTGCTCAATTGTTTTGGTCGTGCGCCAACCGGTACTTCGGATGCTGGAAGTGTCCAGATAAACAAACGGAAGGTCACCCACCCAGCCAAAGTCATCTGTACCAGTATTGATACTTGGCGAGACACCCATCTCACTAGTAATCCAATTTGCCGAATCTCGAATTGTACAATAGTCGTCAATCCCAAGGTTGTAAACCTGGAATGTAGGGCTGACTTCAAGACAGGACTCGATAGCTGACACACAATCAACAACATGGATATAGCTCTTGCGCTGATTTCCATTACCAAGTACCAAAAGCTCCTTGGGATTGTTGTGAAGCTGTTTGACAAAGTCAAATACGTGGCCGTGGGAGTAGTGGGGACCGAGAACTGAAACCAGCCGAAAGATAGTTGCTTGAACGTAACCAGCTTCGGCATAAGCAGAGATGAGTGCCTCAGCGGCAATTTTAGATGCGCCGTATAAGGAGTGTTGCCGACTTGTGGCGCTGGTCTCGGGGGTCGGGATTATTGCAGTGTTGTTATAAACACTTCCAGTCGATGCGAAAACTAGGCGCTTTACATTGTTGCAACGCATTGCTTCGAGGACGTTTTGCGTGACAATGAGGTTTTGTTGGGTGTCTTCTCGGGGATGATTCCAACCAAAGCGAATATCAGCGTTAGCGGCAAGATGCACGACTACATCCACGTTCGAAACCTCTTTTAATGCACATTCGGCATTGCGGAGATCACCAACTATCAAGTGGAGTGCTCCAGTAGATTCAAATTCCGATAAGTGCCTGCGGAAGCCAGTCGACAGATTGTCTATGACCGTAACGGTATGCCCATTATGAATGAGGCTCAAAACAAGGTTTGACCCAATGAAACCAGCACCACCTGTAACCAGAACCTTCACTCTTCACCCCTCGGTTGAACTGGACTCACGTTTCAGCACTCGATCTACGTGAGCGAATCACAAACGCGACTATACCTGCTGTGATGGATTACGCGTCTAACTGGGCAATCGGATTTGAATGCATAGAACAACGTTCACAGAGTTCCCTCTAGTTGGCGCATCAATCTGACTCAATGTCTGAGCTTGCGGTCCTTCAACTGAAACAGGCTGAACATACGATCAGGGCAAATAGTTGCCCGAACATATCGAGCGATATCCACAGTCTGGTACTAATGTGTCTCCTCAGATTGCAGTTAACTGTCGTGTACTAAAGGAATGTGTTACCTTCAGAGGTAATGAACTCCGTTGGAATCTGTATGCCGGTTTTTAATGAGGCAGACACAGTTAGTTCCTATCTCCTTGCAATTGATGACGAACTTAGAAACCGTGTGGGGGGGGGAATTGTACCTACGTTTTTCGTGACTGAAGACTGTTCTACGGATGACACTCTTGTTCAATTGGAGGCTCTCATGAGCCAGATTTCAATCAAGATCGTCCGCAATAAGTCAAATCGTGGTCATGGACCATCAACAGTGCGATCTATCCATGAAGCACTCAACGATGGAATGGAGATCATTATTGTGTGCGACAGCGACGGACAGTTCAGCGAATCTGATATTGGCACCATTGTCAAAAGACTGCGCGCAGTGACACCAGGAACTGCGATTAGAGCTCGAAGAGCCGCCCGCAAAGAGGAAAAGTATAGGAAGCTTGGCACTTGGGCCGCCACGCTGATAACGAGTCTTCTTGCGCGAACGTGGTCTCCCGATAGCAACTGTCCCCTGCGAGGGTTTCATCGCGCTGACTTGGTAACCATAATGTCAAGAATCGCTGATGACCATGTAGTTCCAGCCATTGGGCTCACAATTGCTACTCAAAAATTGGCGGTTTCGACAGAGTTGATTTCTGTTACCTGGAGACCACGCATGGGTTGTGGCCGAGTTGGAACGATGTGGACCGCATCATCATCAGTGAAATCGGCGCTCCGGTATCTAAGGTTTTGTTTGCGTGCAACTTACTATCTTTTCCGAACAATTTAGATGTTATGACGGTCCGACGGATGTTCTGTGCAATTGCTGTCTTGATTTTCGTAATGTCTATTGGAGGAGTACTGCTGATCTCGATTGAGATATTCAAATTTCGAGCTGACCCGCCAATCGGGGGAACCAACCATGCAGATTCTGCGTTCTTCATGGACGTTCAGCAGAATTTACTTGACGGTAAAGGCTTTAACACGCAGTACGGTGCCTCGGTAATTGCCAATCTCCGTCAAATCGCTGCTTTCGACGGCGGAATAATCTCTGCCTTGACTTTTGCAGATAGTGAATCACCACTCAACAGTTTTCGGCATCATGCGTACCCAATCCTCTGGCCACAGGCGATCCTCTCGAAGATATTTGGCTTGTTGCCTACTCAAGCTTTCCTAATGACCTTAACTTGGCTGGTCCCGGTAGCGGTGAGCCTGATGGTTACTGCATATTTAGCACGGCGTTACGTGTCCCAGAGGATGGCCCTCGGTTCGTTGGTTTCTGCAATTGCACTATTTTTCACCATCATTCAGTTCCCCGGAGTCACCTTTTCGGCTATCGGTCAGTACTATCCGGACCGACTTTTTCTTGCAGTGTTTCCGGTTCACATGATAGTTGCGGCCAGTAGAGGCCTTGGTGAATCGCGCAGCCGAATGGCGATGCTAGTAGTTACGGGGCTACTTTTGCTCGCGATTTCTGAGCGAAGCGCAATGTATCTCGCTCTTGTATCGCTGTTTCTATGGTCAGAGCGTCGGGCTCCCCGAATTTTACACTTCATGAGTTTTGCAGTAAGCGCTATTTGGATCTTTATCTATTTAGGCGCGATTACCACAAACACTGACAGCACTGGATACGTTCAGCAACTCCTAAATCCAGATCTAAACTTTGTCGTTCAACAACTTAAATTGAGCTTAAACCTTTTGTTGTTTTCTTTACCAGTCGCCCTAATATGCGTTCGGAACTTCAAGTATTTACTCTTTCTATTCGTGGCCGTAGCGCCGAATGTACTGGGTACGGTAGGCGGCGGTGAGAAATCGGGCTGGATGACACACTATCTGACTTACTGGTCAGGCTTTCTGATTGGCTTGACGCTCTATTCGGTCTTGTCACTCAATGTGGAAACTCAGAGAACTGATAGACGACTCACTCGATTTGTAATTCCAGTCGTCGCTCTTATTGCTTCATCAATAGTCAATTTCACACTAAATCCGTTCAATCTTGACTCGTTCTCATCGCCCGACAAATCGAACACAACAGTTACTTACTACGCCCGTAGATCTTTTTTTAACGATAGTCAATTGCTCGACAGCCTTGAATACGGGAGGGATCACAGAAGTCAAGTAGTTTCGGTGCTCAGCGAGTTACCAAAAGGTGCTTCAATAAGTGCCAGTTATGACTATGCGTTCGATTCCGTTCTGAGCGGACTCGATACACGTCTGTATCCAATCGGAGTTCTGCAGACTGACTATGTAGTGTTTAACGGTGACGTTAGTGATGGCAAAATCGCCCCGGTTCAAAGCACGGTCTATCTTGGCGGAGCTACTTCAACTCGACTGAATGACTACTTGACCAACATTCTCAATTCACAACTCTTTGAGATTGAACGATACGATCCCCGATTCCATCTTGTTCTGTTGCGTCGACAACCCAGTCACATTCCCTAGACAGATTTTAGATGTTCTGAACTTGCGCTATCGCTTGTGTTGAAGATACACACGAATTAGAGGTCGAATCCTCAGTATTGGATATCGCAATCATGCGTCGCCGAGACGCAAGTGCGTCAAAACCCACGAGTAACTTGTGGCTGCATCAAAGGATGGAAGTACCGCGACAGACCACCGGACACTTTTCCTCAATTGTCGAGACGCCGAGCACCTCGAGCTTGAATGCGAACGGGTGATACTGAAGATCTTCTCTGCCATTGGCGCGCTCAGAAAGATTCAGGCTCTAAACCTGCTGACTGGAACACAGATGCAAAACAGGGCTTTGTGTCGTCATTTGAAGACGCCACGCGTATCTTCAACTCCAAACAGCTTGGTCGCTCTAACCTAAGTGTACTACTTCCCTATCGACTCTCGATAGCGCTCGAGATAGTACTCATACTCTCTAAACAAGTGGAGATACTTTGCATCGAAGCCCCGGCGCAATTCGTAAAGCATCTGAATCCGGTCATCAAGTCTCTTTAACAAATTAGTGAGTTCAGTGATATCGGTTTTCGTAAGCGTGTGTCCCTCACATAACCCTGGGGGCAACTGTGCCTCGGCAAATTCCGTGTTTCTGAAAGGAAGATTCCCCTCAGGTCGTGTGGGGGTGTAATAGTAAAGAGAGAAAGCTCTTCGCGAGCGGTTCGTCGGTGCGTCCAACCTAGAAACTCCATGCCAACTCATCTCATTCGTCTCAAACATAAATAGACGATTAGCTATTGGCGAATAGCCTGCTACCCTTGAGTTACCTACGAACTTCCGAGGGTCAAGATGGACTTCAATGTCTCCCCCCCAGGACGGATCCCACGACTCATTGAGATACCACAGCAAATTCAGCCGGCGATGCAATCCAGTCCTAGGGTGGTAGTTGAAGTCCAGATGGATCGGTTGGACGGATTGAGCAGAAGCCTCTCGAATACCACCACCTTGATATTCCTTGTCGTACTCCAGACCTTCGATACCCGTTAGAGACTGAAGAAAGTCAAGAAAGTGTCGTGATTGCACCAGCGCGTCCAGCTTGAGATAGGAAGCGGGCCACGATTGACGCTCAGCGTTGACGTAATTTACACCAGTCGTACCTCCGTCCTGTGTTGTACCGCCATCCTGTCCGGAACAGAAGCGCCAATACGAATCGTCTTTCTTTGGAAAATCCATCAAGAGAGCTTGCAAGATATCGTCACGAAAGAAGCCATCAATTGCGACATATCGAAATGGCTTAGTGTTGTCAAAGACTGAACGCAGTGACTTGACCGAAGCCAAAACTGACGGAGAAATGTACCCACTGAGGTTGCCGCTGAATTCCTCATTTAATATTGACGTGTGCACTATAAACTCCAACTCGTAAGTAGGATTTGTGAGGAATTGTAACGGATTGAGAATTGCTCTATGCTGACAACACACGGAGACCGCTAGAACCAGTGCTTTTGACGCACTCACAACACGGCTCTGAGAGTACGCCACACTCGCCCAACGCTGATAAAGACATCTGAGTCGGACTCGTATGAATGTCCGTGACGGTGTCTGCGGCATCGATCATGAAGAAGCCCTAATAATCAATCAAGACTTTCGCACACGGCTATGGAGAAAGTTACTTGAACGACGACCCTTCACCCGCGCCGCCCAAGTCGCTCAAGAGGACATCGCTCGCTCTTCCCTCGCAGGGACTTGCCCATTTTCTCTGGATTCACAACCAGAGTTTCGGTGAGTCAAGGGCGACGGCCTTGATCTCTCATTGATTTCCGCTTAAGTTTCCA
>Ga0169931_10009317_pt1 | contig 14174 bp, 11 predicted proteins | sample Kivu_15m_20L_FD_129675 | JGI IMG/M metagenome (GOLD analysis project Ga0169931, IMG submission 129675) | Freshwater microbial communities from Lake Kivu, Western Province, Rwanda to study Microbial Dark Matter (Phase II) - Kivu_15m_20L... | ecosystem: Environmental > Aquatic > Freshwater > Lake...
TCGCATCCGACGCGCGTCCCCGGCCCAGCGCTCTTCAGCGGCGCGCAACAGTTGCGCGCCTTGTTCACTTCGGCGGACAATTGTTCCCGTGCAAACCACAAAGCCCACGCGCGAGAGCGAAGCGCGCATTCTGCTCATCGAAGACGACGAGAAGCTCGGTGGCCAGGTGGCCGAGCACTTGCGTCAGTCCGGCTTCACACCGACATGGCTCAAGAGCGGCGAAGAAGCTCTCGTCGCCACTCCGCGCGAGTACGCGCTGGTTGTGCTCGACCTGATGCTGCCGGGCGTGGGCGGCCTCGAGATCCTCAAGCACCTGCGCTCGATCTCGGACGTGCCGGTGCTCGTGCTCTCGGCGAAGTCGGATGCGGAGGTCAAGGTGAAGGCGCTCGAACTCGGTGCCGACGACTACGTGACCAAGCCGTTCTGGCCCGAGGAGTTGATCGCGCGTGTCCATGCTCGGCTGCGCCGGCCGGGACTCGAGCGCGCCGAACACTACAGCGACGACGGAATCGAAATCGACGGCGCGGGTCGCACCGTGCGCGTCGACGGCGCCGCGGTGGAGATGACCAAGGTCGAGTTCGAACTGCTCTGGTCGCTCGCTCGCCGTCCTGGACAAGCCCTGTCGCGCGCGTGGCTCGTGAGCAACGTGCTCGACCCCGAGCGCGAAGGCGGCGAGCGCACGCTCGACGTGCACGTCTCGCGCATCCGCAAGAAGCTCGGCCGCGCGGGCGAGCGGCTCGCGACGGTGTGGGGCGTCGGCTACCGGCTCGATCGGAGCGAGACGAAGTGAAACTGCGCACGCGCCTGGCGGTCACCGTGCTTGGCACAATGGCCGTGCTGCTCGCGGGACTGCTGTTCGCGCGCGAAGCGATGGACCGCGCCGGAACCGAGCGCGCGCTGCTCGAGTACGTGACCGAGCGCATGCGCTCCGGCGGGCGCGAATGGTGCGATGCGGAGCCGGCGAGTTTCGTGCTCGGTTCAGGCCGTTGGCGTCCGGAGTCCGGCGCCTTCAAGGGACCACCGACGGGCGCGGACGGCGAGCGCCGCACGAATCCGCCGCCGCTCGACGACGGCAACTTGACCCAGCGTCCGCCTGCGCCGCCGCGTCCGCACACGCACCCGCATTCCGACCGCTGGCCGCGCATCGAGATCTGGGCCTACCGCTCCGACTTCACCTCGGCGAACCCCGAAGCGCCCGCGTTTCCCGAGCGGCTGCGGCGCGGGTTGGAATCCGGCGAACGTTCGGCGACCGAGGAATGGGACGCCGGTGAACGCGAAGGTTTGCAGGCCGCCGTGCGCATGGACTGGGACGAAGGTCCCAGTGCGATCGTGCTCGCGCGCCGCTCGGCCGCGCCGCGTTCGCTGTTCTCGACGAACATGCTGATCGTGTTCGCGGCGCAGTGTCTGCTGCTCGTCGTCGCGGTCGTGCTCGCCGCGGGCCCGCTGGTCAAGCGCGTGCGCAAGCTCGAGACGCAGATGCGCGAGAGCGCGGCTTCGCGCTACGCCAAGCCGGTCGAGATCGACGGCGCCGACGAGGTCAGCGAGCTCGCGCAGACGTTCAACTCCGCGGCCGGCGAGGTGCGCGCCAATCTCGAGTCGCTCGAGTCGCGCGAGCGTGCGCTGCGCGCGTTCGTCGAGAACACGACGCACGACGTGATGATCCCGCTGACCGTGTTGCAGGGTCACCTGACTGCACTGCGGCGCGCGAGCGAAGGCGGCGGGGGTGTCGAGCGCTCGGTGGTGCTCGACTCGCTGCAGGAGGCGCACTACATGGCCTCGCTGATCCAGAACCTCGCGGCGGCCTCCAAGCTCGAGAGCGGACGCATCGAGTTCGTCGCGCACCCGCTGGACCTCAACGCGCTCGTCGAACGCGCCGTCGGCCGCCATCGGCCGATCGCCAAGGCGCGTGGCATCGCGCTCGAGCACGCCGTGCCGCCGACGCCGCTGTTCACGCGCGGCGACGTCACCTTGGTCGAGCAGGCGGTCAGCAACTTGATCCACAACGCGGTGCGTTACGTGCAGCCCGGCGGGCACGTCGCGGTGGTGCTCGAGGAACGCGGCGAGCGCTTCTCGCTGCGTGTGCTCGACGACGGGCCGGGCGTTCCGCCCGAGCTGCGCGCGAAAGTCTTCGAACGTTCGTTCCGCGCGGACGATGCGCGCTCGCGCCAGCCCGACGGCTTGGGCCTTGGGCTCTCGATCGCCCTCGATGTCGCCAAGCGCCACGGCTTCACGCTCGAACTGCGCGCGCCCGCTGAGGGCGGCGCCGAGCTCGAACTCGCCGGTGCGACGGCGCCGGCGGCCTGAGCGTCGCGAGGCGCAGGCGGGGTAGACTCCGCGCGCTTGGGAGCGCTCGAATCCACCGCCGTGCTTCCCGCCGCGTTCGCGGAGTTGCACAAGCAAATCGGCGTCGAACTCGCGCTCGACGCGCACCACGGCGCCTTGCGTCGCGCTGCTCAGTCGGCGGCGCGTTCGGCGAGCGGCGGCGCAGTGCTCGTCACGTGCTCCGACGAACTGCAGGGCGAACTGCGCAGCGCGTTCGAGCGCGACGTGGCGCGCCCGATCTGCAGCGGCTCCATCGTGGGACCGCGCAGCATCCTCGCGCTCTCGAACATGGCCGGGCGGCTCGAGGCGGGCGCGCTCGAGCTCGCGCAGGCGCACTTGGGTGCGCGCAACGGCGGCGGCGAGCGAGTGCTCGTGGTCGAGATCATGGCGCACTGCGGAGCGCTGAACGCCCAGGGCGCGCAGCGCTACGGCCGCGTCGAACGCGGCGGCGTCCAGTTCGACTGCTGCGGCGTGCTCGCGCGTGTCCTCGACGAAGGCGAGGCCTTCGACGCGGTGCGCCATCCCTGGCGCGAGCAGCTGCAGCTGTATCTGGGCCCCGAGCGGCTCGCCGCGCTGCGCTCGTTCGACCCCGCGACGCGTTTGCTCGCCACCGCGGTTGTCCACGCACTGCTGTAGGGCGAGTCCGGCGTCGCCGAGGTGCTCCGCACGCGCTGCGCCGCCTCGACGCACGTGCTCATCGCCTCCGGCGTCGTGCTCAACCGACCGAGCGGCGACACGGTCTTGCCGGTCGCGACCCACCACCTGCACGCGCGCGGCGGCGAGGTCGGGCTCGTGCACGGTGCGAGCTTGCGTTCCACGCCGTCGGCGCTGCGTTTCGAGCACGTCGGCGGGCGGCTGCAGGTGCGTTCGGACGAAGGCGTCGAGTCGCTCAGCGCGCAGCGCGTGCAAGCGGCGCACAGCGAGTTGTTCACCAGCCACGCGCGCGCCCTGCACTCGGCGACGGACGAGCTTGCGCGCGCGAGGGCCAAGCTCGCCAAGGAGCACCTCGCCAGCGCGCGGCGCCAGGTCGAGCGGCTCAAACAACGTCCCCAAGCTTGGCGTGCTTATGCGCGCCCGATGCTGCGCGGGCTGATGCAGACCCTGGGCGTCGTGGCGCCCGAGTTCGGGCTGGTCGCGATGCTCGTGCAGACCGGTCACGACGCGGCGCGCGCGCAGCGGCTGCGCAAGCTGCTCGAGCGCGGTCCGACCCGCGCCGAAGCGCGCGACGCGCTGGCGCAGATCGAGGCCGAACTCCAGCAACTCGGTCACCGCGACGCGCAGGAAGTGCTCGAGTTGCTGCTGCACGAGCGCAGTCCGCTGCTGGGCTGAGCCACGCGCGAACGGACGCATCCGGATCCTCTGAACTGCGTTGCGCCGGTGTCCTCAGCGGTTGAGTCGACGGTCGATCGCAGGCCAAGCCAGAGCAACCACAAGAGCCACGGCGGCACGGGGTTCCGACCCGCGCCGACGCACGAAGAAAACGGCGCGATTGCCGTAACCGGCGGGCCGGGGCCGGCGTTATGGCGGCATGGACCGCGAGGCCACTGCGAGGCGATGCACCAACGCGCTGAAGCCGAGTTGCTCGCCCGTTGGCGCGCAGGGGACGACGCGGCGGGGCGCGAGGTCTGTGAGCGGCACGCAGCCGTGGTGCGGCGCGTCGCCGCGGCGCACCGGCCGCGCGAGTGCGGCGTCGACGACCTCGTGCAGGAGGTCTTCTTGACCATGTTCGCGCGCAGCGAGCGCTACCGCGCGCAGGACGGCGTGCCGTTTGAGCACTGGCTCTCGCGCCTGGCGCTGAACGTGTGCCGCGACCGCCTGCGCGGCGCGTCGCGCGGCCCGCGGCGCGTCGATCTGTCGGCGGAGGGCGAGCGGGCGCTCGAGTGGCTCGCCGGCGCACGCGACGACGCGTCGCTCGACGCCCGCGCCGCGCGCGAAGCGGTCGACGCGCTGCTCGCGCGTTTGCCCAGCGACGACCGCGTCGTGCTCACCTGGCTCGACCTCGAGGGTCGTTCCACCGCCGAGATCGCGCAGCTCACCGGTTGGTCGCGCACGCTGGTGAAGGTGCGCGCCTTCCGCGCGCGGCGGCGGCTGCGCGCGTTGGCGCGCGAACTGGGAGGCGACACGTGACGCGCGCGCCGGACTTCGACGAACGTTGGCGTCGGCTCAGCGCGCAGGCGCGCGGCGTCGAGCCCGCGGCCGCTCAGCTGCCCGACCTTGCCCGCTTGGCGCGCACGCGCGCGCCCGAAGCGCTGCCGCTCGCGCCGCCGCGTGTGGTCCGCGCGCTCGCATTCGCGGCCGCGACGTGGACGTGTTGGTTCGCTCCGCAGGTGTACAACGCCGTCAGCTCACCCTCCGCGCACGAACTCGCCGGCTCGACGCGCCTGGGTGCTCCGCCGCAACTTCCTCCGCCTCCCGCTCTCGAATCGCCGGCCTACTACGTCGCTCGCGCCGAACGCGCGCTGCGCGAACTCACGCCATGATCCTCGCCGACATCCTGCAGTGGTTCCTGTTGATCCTCGGGGCGTTCCTCACGCTCAACGCGCACTGGCTCGGCGCCCACGCGCTCGCGCCCGCGCTCGTGAGCCGCGCGCGCGAGCGCTACGTCGCGTCGCCAGTCAAGGTCACGCTCGTTGGGCTGGCGATTGCAACTCCCGTGCTCGCGCTCGCGATCGGTGTCGGCAACGCCGTGCCTCATCCGGTGGTCAAGGCGCTGTGCGCGGGTTTGGGTCTGCTGACGGGACTCCTCGCGCTCATCGGTTCGGCTGGCCTCGCTGAACGCATCGGCCTTGGCTTGCCCGCTGAGCGCGACGAGCAGCAGCCCTGGCGGCGCGTGCTGCGCGGCGGAGCGCTGCTCGGTTTGGCGTTCTTGATGCCGTTCCTCGGCTGGTTCGTGTTGCTCCCCTGGACGCTGATCAGCGGACTGGGCGCCTGGGCGCTCGCCGGACGCGCGCCCGCGCCCGTGCGGCTGTCCATGGACGCAGCGTCGAGCGTCTCGGGCGCGAGTGCGACGGCGTGAACGCTTCGCGGCGCGAACTGCTGGTCTCGCTCGCGGGCGCCTGGCTCTTCGCCGGGCTGGCGCTGACGCCGGTGGTGAAGCTGTGGCCTGGCGGAGAGCGCAAGTCCGCTCCGCTCACGAGCGAGCCGGCGAGCGCTGACCTCGAGCTGCTGCTCGCGCGGTGCGGCTTCGGCGCGCGGCCGCAAGACCGCGGTCTCGCAGCCAACGCGCACGAGTGGCTCGAACGCCAACTCGCGCACGAGTCCATCGACGACGCACCTTTCGAGTCCGCGCTGCGGCGTTTCGAGACCTGGAATGCCCCGGTGGGGGAGCTGTACGAGTTCCAAGCCGCGCTGGTGCGGCGCGAACTGCAGTCGGTGGTGCTGCTCGGCGCCGTGCACAGCGAGCGCCGGTTGCGCGAAGCGCTGCTCGATGTGTGGCGCGACCACTTCTCGCTCAGCCTGGGCAAGGGCGAGTGCGCGTGGCTCGCCACGAGCTTCGAACGCGACGCGCTGCGGCCGCACGCGCTCGGCCGTTTCCGCGATCTGCTGCGCGCGGTGCTGCTGCACCCGGCGATGCTCTGGTACCTCGACGGCCGGCTCAACCGCGCCGACAGCGGCGCGCCGAACGAGAACTACGCGCGCGAGCTGCTCGAACTGCACACACTGGGACTGGACGGCGGCTACACGCAGCGCGACGTGCAGGAAGTGGCGCGCGCGCTCAGCGGCTGGACGTCGCGCGGCCTGGGCGAGTCGCGCAAGGCGCGCGTCGAATTCGATGCGGCGCGGCACGACGCCGGTCCCAAACATGCCTTGGGCGCGGAGCTGGAAGCTGGTCTTGGCGAGGACGAGGTCGAGCGCGTGCTCGACTTGGTGTGCGCTCATCCGTCGACGGCGCGTTACGTGGCGCGCAAGTTGTGCGCGCGGTTCGTCGCCGACGTCCCGCCCGAGCCGCTCGTCGAGCGTGTCGCCGCAAGTTTGCGCGAGAGCGGCGGCGAGTTGCGGCCGTGCGTGCGGACCTTGCTCGAGAGCGACGAGTTCCGCGCCTCGCGCGGCGCCAAGCTCAAGCGTCCGCTGCACTTCGTCGCCTCGGCGCTGCGCGCCTGCGACGCGCGCTGCACTCCCGATGACGCGCTGCTCGAGCGCTTGGAGCGGCTGGGGCACGCGCCGTACTCCTGGCCGACGCCGGACGGTTATCCCGACGCGGCGGAGCACTGGCGCGCCGGTCTGCTGCAACGCTGGCGCTTCGCCGATGAACTCGCGCATGGCGAACTCGCCGCGGCGCGTGTGGACGCGGCGCGGCTGATCGAACGCCTCGGAGGGCGCGAGCGACTCGCGTGCGCGCTGCTCGGCCGCGCTCCCGCGGCGGACGAACTCGCGCTCGTCACGGGCGGCGACGATGCGCGCGCTCTCGCCGCGCTCCTGGCGAGCCCGGCCTTCCAACGCTGTTAGGCGGCGCATGACCAACGACACGCTCATCACGGTGTTCCTGCGCGGCGGCGCCGACGGGCTCGCGCTCGCGCCGCCGGTCGGCGATCCGCAGTATCCGCGCGTGCGGCCCGCGAGCTTCGTGCGCGCCGCGGACGCGCTCAGTTTGGACGGGTTCTTCGCGCTCGCGCCCGAGCTCGCGGTGTTGGCGCCGCTGTGGAGCGAAGGCCAACTCGCGCTCGTGCACGACGTCGGAACGAGCGACACAACGCGCTCGCACTTCTACGCGCAGCCGCTGCTCGAACGCGGCGCGCCCGACGCGGCGGGCGGCTGGCTCGCGCGCTTCGCCAAGGCGCGTTCGAGCGCGTTGCCCGCGCTCGCTTTCGGCGACACGTTGCCCGAGAGTCTGCGCGGGGGCGCTGCGGCGACAGCTTTGCGCGCGCTCTCCGACCTCGACCCGGGAGCGCGCGTCGAGCGCCTCGCCGCAGAGTTGTCGGCGCTCTACGACCGCGACGCGCTGCTCGCGGAGTCCGCCGCGAACACGCGCACCGCTCTCGCGCAACTGCGCGCGCTCGACGGCGCGCCGTACCGTCCGGCGGCCGGTGTCGAGTGGGGGAGCGACGCGTTCTCCCAGCAACTGGCGCAGACCGCGCGCTTGCTCAAGCACGGCGCGCGTCCTCCGGTTGTGTGCCTCGATCTGCACGGCTGGGACTCGCACGTGGCGCAGGCGCAGTTGCTCGCGCCGCTGCTGCGCCAGCTCGGCGCGGGCCTGGCGAACTTCGCCGCCGATCTCGGCGCGCTGTTCGAGCGCACGAGCGTCGTGGTCTACACCGAGTTCGGCCGGCGCGTGGCGGAGAACTCAGGCCTGGGCACAGATCACGGCCACGGCTTCGCGTTGCTCGTGCTCGGCGGCGGCGTGCGCGGCGGCGTGCACGCGCGCTGGAGCGGGATCGAGCCCGACGCGCTCGTCGGGCCCGGCGATCTGCCAGGTTCGATCGACTACCGCGCCGCGCTCGCGCCCGTGGTCGAGCGCCACGGCGTCGACGCGCGCGCGGTGTTCGGTGAACTCGCGCAGCCCGCGCTGCCGCTGTGATCAGCGATTGCGCAGGCCGATGCTCGTGATCTGCGCGCCGATGGCGAGGTCGCTGACGGGAGCGGCGAGCACGCCCGGCGCGGTGATCGGCAGCGAGCGCAGACGGTTGGTTCCCGACAGCACCCACAGCACGTGTTCGTCCTCCGCGTCGAAGCGCACCAAGGCGATGCCGGCCTGCGTGCCCGAACCCGCGAGCGTGAGCGAACCGTCGGCCGCGACGTTCGAGGGGTCCTGGTCGACGCTGTAGTAAGCCCACTCGCCGAGCGCCGTGTCGGCGATCAGCAGCGCGGCGCCGCCGGTCGACATCGTCATCGCCAGCGGAGTGATCGTGGTGGCGAACGGCGAGCCGGCGAGCGGCGTCAGCGTTCCGCTCGCGAGGTCGACGCTGAAGCCCGAGAGCGAGTCCGAGCCGATGTGTGCGCAGAACACGAAGCGACCGGTGGGATCGAATACGGCGCGGAAGGGATCGATGCCGCCGGTGTTCACCGAATTGGAGTACGTGGCGACCGCGGTCTGGGGGTCGACATCGAACACGTCGAGTTGGTCCGCGCCAGAGTCGGGCACGACGACGAGCGAACCGGAGGGGTGCACCGCCGGCGGCCAGGGCGTGGACGTGAACGTGCTCGTGCCCAGTGAAGTCAGCGCGAACGTGCTCGGGTTGAAGGAGTAGCTCACCAAACGTGTGCTCGCGCCCGAGCCCTGCACCAGGTAACCGTGCGCGCCAGAGCGATCGAGCTCGAAGCCGACGTTGGAGTTTGTTTCGCCGGCGCCGACGGCGCTCGCGAGCGCGCCTTGACTCGTGATGCGATGCGCGGTCAGTGCTCCTGAACTCCCGGCCGATTGGTGTGCGACGATCGCCCGGTCCGCGAACGGGTGGACGCTTACGGTCTGCGGGTTGACGCCCGTCGCAGCCGGTGTGCCAGCCACGGTCGCGAGTGCGCCGCTCGTGCTGTTGAAGGTGAACTCCCACACGCCGTCCGAGGCGAGGCTGGTGGCGTACAGTGACTGCGTGGTCGAGCGCCACTCGCCATGGCCCAGCACGAGCACCAAGTCGGTTGCGTCGCCCGCGGCCTTAGTGACGCCGACGCTCGAGGCGCTCAACGCGCCGTTGCCGGCGACGCTCCAGGTGTGGAGCACGCCGCCATCGTGCGTCGAGTACAGGTGCGCGCCGCGCGGATCGACGGCGAACGTGCGCGTGTTCTCGCTGGCCGTGACGTTGGCGAAGGCCGCCGCCGTCGGAGCTCCGGTCCCCGGATCGAGCGTCAACGCCCGGATCAGGCCAGTGTTCGCGGCGCCGACGTACAGCGTCGCGTCGTCGGTCGCGAGCGCCAGGGCGCTGATCTGTGTGCTCGTCACGTTGGCCGTGCCCCAGCCCAGCGCGCTCAGTGCGCCGTTGCCGAGGTTGAGCGCGTAGCCGTGCAAGGTGCTCGAATTCGAGCCGGCCGCGTACAAACGCGAGCCGTCGCTGGTCAGCGCGAGCGCTCGCACGCCGTCGCTGCTGGCGCTGGTTCCAACCGGCGCGAGATCGCCGTCGACGGCGTCGATCGAGTAGACGCCGACGGTGTCGTCGCCGGAGTTGGCGACGATCAGCCATTCATCGTTGGGATCGATCACCAGCTGAGCCGGCGACGTGCCCGAGTTCGCAGTCGGCGTCGGCGTCGGCGTGAGCGCGCCGGTCGTGGCGTTGATCGAGAAGGAGTGGATCACGCCGAGCACGCTGCAGGCGTACAGCCGCAGGCCGTCGTGCGTGCACACCAGGTCGGTGATGGCGCTCGCGCCGATGCTCGTGCTCGACGTGCTCGCGCCGATTTCGAGCGTGCGCGTGTCGAGCACGAAGGTGCGGATCACGCCGCCGTCCGCGGTGAAGGCGAACTGGCTGGTGGGGTGCAGAGCGACCACGCTGCTGGTGCTCGCACTGAAGGAGCGGCCGTGGTGGAGCAGCGCGCCGCTGGCAGGTGAACGCACGAAACTTCGCAGCAGTCCGCTAGTCGAATCCACGACGAGCGCGCCGCGTGTGTACGGCGGCACGACGTCGGCTACGAGGTTCGTGAAGGTCGTCGCCGTTGCGCAGTCTTCGACGGTGATCGAGAAGCTCGCGTTCTGCGCCACCGTGGGCACGCCGGAGATCACGCCCGAGGATGCATCGAGCGACAGGCCGGTGGGCAGCGAGCCGGAGCTGACGGTCCAGTTGGAGCCGTAGCCCGCGGAGAGCTGCGGTGTCGCGCGCAGGAACACGCCGCGGCCGAGCTCGCCTTCGAGTTCGGGGTAGTCCAGGCCCGTGGGCACTTCGTGAGCGACCTCGAGCGTGATCGTCGCCACGGCTTGGCCTTTGGCATTGCTCGCGGTGATCGTGTACTGCGCCGCAGCCGCCACCGCCGTGGGCGAGCCAGAGATCAAGCCGGTTGCGGTGTCGAATGACAGACCGGCGGGCAGGGACGGAGCGATCGCGTAGCTCGTCACGGCGCCGCCCGCACTGCTGGGCGCGTTCGGCGTGATGGCGCCGCACAGGTCGTAGGTCGGCGTCGTCTGGGAGTAGGTGAGGTTGCTGGGCGGGCGTGTGCCGCCTCCGCCGCCGCCGTTGCACCCAGCGAGGAGCGCGGCCGTGAACAGAGTGAAGAGCAAGGTGGTCGTGGCGGCGGACGTGTTCATCGAGTGGGTCTCCAGCGCGCGCGAGGCTGCGCGAGATCCCGCTCTTCGGAGCGTCCGTTCCGGGGCTTGCGATCGCGCCCTAAGCGCCGTCTCAGGTCCGCGACAGCGCGGCCCGCCGGGGCTAGGGTGCGCAACTTCTTCCGACCGCCGCACAGGAGCCACCCTTGTCGTCCCCGAGCCGTTTCCCTCACTCGTTGGTGCTGATCTTCGCGATGATCGTCATCGCGCAGCTCGCGACGTACGTGTTGCCCTCAGGCGAGTTCCAGCGTGTCGCGGACGCCGGCGGCAAGTTGCTCGTGACTCCGGGCAGCTACGCGCAGGTCGAAGCGACGCCGCTTCCCTGGCACTCCTTCCTCACCTTGATCCCGCGCGGGCTCGCCAAGGGCGCCGACGTGATCTTCTTCGTCTTCGTCGTCGGCGGAGTGATCGCCGTCGTGCGCGCGACGGGCGCGATCGACGCGCTGATCGGCGCCGCGATCCGCAAGCTCGGCGACCGGCCGCTGGTGCTGGTCAGCGTGACGATGGCGCTGCTCGCCGTGGGCGCCTCGACGGTCGGCATGACCGAGGAGTACATGCCCTTCGTGCCCGTGCTCGTGACGCTGTGCATCGCGCTCAAGATGGATGCGGTCGTCGCGCTCGGGATCATCTACGGCGCCGGCGCGATCGGCTACGGCTGCGCCGCGCTGAACCCCTTCACCGTGATGATCGCCAAAGGCATCGCGGGGGTGGAACTCGCGTCGAATCAAGATCTGCGTTGGGGCTTGCTCGCCGTGTGTCTGGCGATCGGCGTTCACCACGTCATGCGCTACGGACGCCGCGTGCAACGCGACCCGTCGACGAGCCTGGTCGCGGACATCGATTACTCGCGCGGTTTCGAGATGCCGGCCGACATGCGCATGAGCGCGGCGCGCGGAACGATCTTGGCCGTGTTCGCGGCGGCCATCGCGCTCTTCGTGTGGGGCATCAAGGCCCACGACTGGTACTTCACCGAGCTGATGGCCGTGTTCCTCGCCATTGCGCTCGTGTCGGCGCTGCTCGGCCGCCTCTCGCCCAACCGAGTGGCCAGCGAGTTCTGCTCGGGCGCTGCTGAGATGACGAGCACCGCGTTGTTGATCGGGTTCGCCTACACCATTCAGGTGGTGCTGAACGAAGGCCGCGTGATCGACACCGTGATCCAAACGATGGCCGAGCCGCTGCAGCGCGCCACGCCCGAGGTCGCGGCGATCGGAATGTTGGCGTTCCAGTCGCTCACCAACTTCTTCATCCCGTCGGGTTCGGGGCAGGCCTACGTGGTCATGCCGATCATGGCCCCGCTCTCGGACCTCGTAGGCGTGTCGCGCGAAGTCGCCGTGCTTGCGTACCAGTTCGGCGACGGCTTCACGAACATCATCGTGCCGACCAACGCGCTGCTGATGGGCATGCTGGCGCTCGCGCGCATCCCGTACGTGCGTTGGGCGCGCTTCGTCGTACCGCTCCTGGCGAAGATCTACGTGGTCTTGGTGCTGTTCCTCATCTGGGCGGTCAACGCAGACCTGTGACGCCGATGCGGCGGCCGGCCCCGACGCCTGCAGGGGCCCTGCTGCACTTCGACTGCGTGGCGAGCGCGACAGGCGCCAAGTGAGTTCGCCGCCTCCGTCGCCAGCGCTCAGCCTCGCGGAGCTTTGAGCTCCTTGTACGTCAGCACCGGGCGCTGTCCGTCCCGAAGGCCGACAGCGACCGCCGTGTTGTGTGGATCGAGCGCATGCGTTGGACCGTCAGAGCTCCGCGGCGTCCGCGCGGCCACGGCTGTCTCGGCATCCTCACCGTGGCGCGGCGTCGGCACGTGCGAATCCGTGGTGGCGCGGCTTGTCTGGCCGACGGCGCTTCGAGCACAAGAACAACCAGGTCGCGAGGCCGGCGGTTCGTGCTGATCTGTCCCCGTCGTCGTCGCGCGTCGACGCGCAGGCCGGAGCCTGGACGCGGCTTCGGGAGCCATCGCGCCCCCTCGACCCTCGGACATGCGCTGATCCAGCCCTGAGTTCGGCGCCCGCACCCGCCCAGAGCGCGGAGCGTTCAGTTGGGCTTTAGATGTGGTCGCTACTTCTTTCGAGTGCGGCCCCCGGGCTCGACTTTTTTGCCTGTGGCGCGGGGCAGGACGGCGGGTGAGCCGTTTTGACGCGCTGGCGTCACGCTGGAACTCACGCGGGATGCACGGACTCATCCGCTCGGCGGACGGATTTGTCGCGAAGGGGACGCGCGATTTTCAGTCCTGGGGTAACGCCGGAGGAGGTCGTCGCGTGCTGCGCCGAGTCCGATGTGCGCCGAAACTCGGCGGCGACGTCGGATGGGAGCCGCGTGCTTCCCAGTCTTCCATCCTCCCCCGAGTGGAGCTCTTCTCCATGAGTCTCGTTTCGAACCTCTCCCGCGTTTCGGGCGCAGCGGCCCTCGCGGCCGCAGTGCTCGTCTCTCAGACGGCGTCGGCGCAGTGCCAAGGCCCCTTCGCCGCAGGCGCGATCCCGGCCACCGGATCCGGTGGTGGCGGCGTTTACCCGGGCACCCTGCCCGCCACGCCGGGCGTGTTCACTGGCGTCGTGACGGCGCCTGGCGCTGGCCAAGTGCTCAAGAGCGTTAAGCTCTCCGGCCTCAGCCACACGTGGGGCGGCGACGTCTCCATGTTCCTTGAGAGCCCGGCAAATGCCGGCGTGCTTCACACGATCTTCAACGGCATGCCGACGGACGCGAACTTTGACTGGGTCTCCAACAACTACGAAATCGTCGACCCGCTCGAAACCTGCCGCTCGGCGCTTCCCTACGGAACCGCACCCGACGGCATCTACGCGCAGAACTTCGGCGGCACCGCGGGCACGTGGTCGAACACGGGCCTCCAGTCGATTCCCGTCGGTGCGGGAACGTGGACGCTCTATGCCTACGACTGGCTCGGCGGCGACGTCGGCACGCTGACCGGCTGGGAGTTGTGCTTCGGCGCCGCTGGCAGCACCTGCCCGCCGCCGCCCCCCCCGCCCAACCCGGGCGTCTGCGTCTCGAACGGCTCGGGCAGCGGGTTTGTTCCGGCCAGCGGGACCGGTGGCACGGGCCAGGTTTGGCCTACCACGCTCCCGGCCACTCCGTACACCAACAGCTACGTCGTGGCGGTTCCCGCCGGCTCGACGTCGATCTCCAAGGTCGAACTCGACTTCGGCACCGAGCACACCTGGGCCGGTGACCTGCAAGTCGTGCTGACGGATCCCTCCGGCGGCCAGCACAACATCTTCTGCCGCCCCGCCGGCGGCCCCGGTGTCGGCCTGAACTGCGACATGGGCGGTGTGTTCTCGTTCTATGACGTGTCATCGACCGCTCCCGCGTTCCCGCTCGTGTGCCCGGGTACGGGCGACGTCCCGCCGGGCAACTACCAACAGGTTGTTGGCGCGTGGCCCTCGAGCACCAACGGCATCTTCAACACGCCGATCGCGTCGATTCCGGTTTCGAGCGGCACGTGGACGCTGACGATCTACGACTGGGCCGGTAGCGACACTGGCGTGCTCAACGATTGGAAGGTCTGCTTCGCCGCGCCGGTCGGTCCGGTCGCCTACTGCACGGCCGGCACGACGACCAACGGTTGCAATGCCGCGATCAGCGGCACTGCGAACCCGAACGCCGCCAACACGACGCAGGTGACGATCAACGTTGCCAACGTCGAAGGCCAGAAGCA
>Ga0169931_10009318_pt1 | contig 14174 bp, 9 predicted proteins | sample Kivu_15m_20L_FD_129675 | JGI IMG/M metagenome (GOLD analysis project Ga0169931, IMG submission 129675) | Freshwater microbial communities from Lake Kivu, Western Province, Rwanda to study Microbial Dark Matter (Phase II) - Kivu_15m_20L... | ecosystem: Environmental > Aquatic > Freshwater > Lake ...
ATTGTGCAGGCTTAGATTTTTTGAAGGTGTATTTAACAATAAAATAAATAATTAGTGCCGACAACACACCGGTCAAAAAATCGGTGACCGGAACCATAAATGCAGTGTAAAGCATCATTGAAAACTCAAATTTCCCAAGATGCTTTACTTCTCTAATTTCAGCCGGCTTTATCATGTTACTTGCTACCCATACTAATATGCCACCAATACAAGCCATAGGAACCAATTCCAAATACTGAGCTAAGTAAAATGCCATTGATAATTTCAAAATACCTTTAAAATATCCTGCTAACGGGGATCTTGCTCCCGATTTAATACTTGTTGCAGTTCGTGCCAATGCTCCTGTGCAAGGAAATCCTTGCACTAAAGGAACAATTACTTGCACCAGACCTTGTCCAAAAAATTCTTTGTCAGGATTAAAAGGTGTTCTATCGTTTTTAGCTAATCTATCCGCCATTGAAGAACACAGGATACTTTCTACCCCTGAAACAAAAACAATTGCGAAAACAAAATAGCAGATATCATAAATTACACTACCATTTACTCCAGGCAGCACAGGTAGTTGTAACCTAAAAAAATTATTGGGAATAGAGCCATATAGATCCTTTACAAGAACAATCTTCTTATCAGCTAGTACAGTTGCTGATAACAAGGTTGCCGTACCCATCGCAATTACCGGGCCTGGAATAAATATGGAGATACGCAATAAGATTTTTGCCAAAGCAAACGTCATTAAGCCAAGAAAAACAGACCATGGATTGATGATATTTAAATTACCAAAAGCTAAAGACAAATTGTGAATAAGTCCGCCACGTATGTCTTCATCTTGGCCTAAGAAATCCTTAAAATTTTCGATACCTAAAATATCTTCCGAATTAGTTAATGCGATGGCGCAGGCTATACCAATAGTAAACCCAACAATAATTGAGTTAGGAACAAGTTTGGCGTATTTTCCAACACCATAAACGCCCATTATCATTAAAATAATACCGGAAATGATGGAGACCAAAACAAGGAAACCATGAGCCGTTTCAAAACTGCCGCCACTTGCAGGACCATATTTTGCCATCAGTCCTGATATAAGAGGAATAAATGCAGCAGTTGGCCCGTACACTTGATATTTTGAGCCACCAAATGTTCTACCCACAAAACAAGCTAATGCACCCGCAATAATACCATGTTCTGGGCGCATGCCATTTGCCATTGCAAAGCCCATGGACATAGGAATGGCAGTTAGTGCAACTATTAGCCCTGCACTTAGGTCCTGATAAGTGGTTTTTAACCAGTTTTCTTTAGTAAGATCTTCCCACCTTGAGTCAAAAAATGTGAAGAATAATTTAAGCCTTCCAAGGGGCGATGTTGGGAATTTTACTTTATCCATAAGTTATAATATTTTTGGTTTAATTCTTAAGCAATTAAATTCAGGAAGTTTCCCTGTAAAAAGTAACCTGTCCAGTTGATAATTCGTGAATACAGCCAAGAATACCAATTTCACCATTGCTTGTCATTTGCGAAAGAATATTACTGCGCTCGATAATGACCAGCCGGAAGTTTTGCTACCACCCTCAATGTTAGTTACGAGGCAGAAAGAATTCTAAGATCAGGCTGCTTCGTCTCCGGGGCGGGTGGCCTGCCCCCAAGGCTGCTGTGTGGGCGAACCTTGTTGTGGTGTTGTCGCCAGTTCTCGATCACAAAATCTTTCCATTGAATGACTCGCAGTAGCCGTTTTCCCAGGGAGAGCCTGGCTCGATGAAGAGTGGCTGCACCTCGAGCTGCTTGAACCACTTCATGAGATTCTTCGCGATGAACTCAGGCCCATTGTCCGACCGCACATGAGTGGGGCATCCGCGCTGGATCATGAGGTCCGCAAGGATCAGGATTACCTCTTGCGATCGGATTCGTCGCAGCACGGCTGAGGCGAGGCACTCGCCCGTGAACTCGTCGATGATATTCAAGATTTTGATAGGTCTGCCATTATGCGTTCGGTCGGCGACAAAATCATATGACCACACATGGTTCGGGCGCTCGGGCCTAAATCGAACTCTTTTGCATGAGAACTCCCTAGGACGTTTTAGAAGAAAGCAAAGAGCATTTTGACATCATCGTCATCAAAGGCCACCCCACCCCCGATAAAGTAGGGAATGTTGCCGTTCACTTCACGGAAGGAATCCAACCCGCCCGTCAGGTAGACCGAGTCATAGGGCCTGAGAATCGCGCCGACACGAAAACTTATCCCTGTAGCGCGTCCTCGAGAATAAGTGTGGGAGTAAATCTGAAACCGATCCTCGTGATCCCGTGGGCCCAGATAAAGCGAAGTCGCTAGAAGTCCATCGCCATAAAGCGCACCGACTGACAAGTCCAGCCGACGAAAAAAAACCTTCCCTAGCATGGCCGTGATGACGAGTGCCGTATCTTCAGTGGTCGTCGTCTGGACCGTGGTGGTGGTTCCCCCACTCACGGTCGTCGTCGTCAAGTTTCTTCGAAAACCTCTGGGGTCGATCCCCGCTCCCAAGCGGTAATAACGATCCTGACGAGGCCAAATGGCAATTTGAAAGGTACCCCGAGTCCCATCAAATGCAGGAATCGATTGCGCTCCCACATCCACGATGAAACGAATCCCATTCACTTTGGACATCAGACGATTGGCACTCTTGAGGAGTTCTTTGAGCTGCTCGGCATAATAGGGATCCGTCAGGATCATTCCCACCGAGCCTTCACCCCGATTGATCCGGATCGCCAGATCGCGCATCTGCTCAATCGCGTCCTCAAGCTTGGCGAGCGTGCGCTGAGCCGTTGTCGTGAGATTTCCCTCAGGCGAAAGCGTGCGAGAGGCATTCTCCAGCGTCCGGTTGAGCTGCTGCATGGTATTGCGAAGATCTTGCGGATTGATCGACTCTTTAAGGCCCTTGGTGAGAGTCGTCATTTCGGTAACCAAACCATTGACCTGATTGACGAGCTCCTGAACGTCCTGGCCTTGCGCTCCCACTTGTACTTCTTTGGATTTCTTTTCTTCGGCGGCAGCAGACGGGATCAGCCAATCCCACAAGGTCACGGGCTTTCGCTCCTTGTCTTCAGTCTCTAACTGAAAACCCGATTGCTTGGATTCTTCAGTCTTTTCTTCTGTGGGAGAGTTGGGTGCATTCTCATCGAGCTCATCCAATTTTGGCCCCGTGTATTTGAGAGGCTTGAGCTCAACAAACTTATCCCCCAGAAACCCCTCTCCCCGCAGATAAGCCCGGGTGGTCGGAATCACTTCGACATCGGCAGTCAGACAGATCCCCAGACGGACTTTACTGTCCTTGAGCTGCACGGATCTCAAGTAGCCCACTTGGAGCCCCAAAGATCGCACGGGCGATTTGGTCTTTAAGCCCGTCGCATCATCGACATTGATAAAAACAAGCTGGCAGCCCTTCCACCAACTGGGCTTGTCGTTGACCAGCACCGTGGCCAAGCCCACCAAAAGAAGGGCCAGGACCGTAAAAACTCCGACCTTAAACTGCAGCGAACGAGGGGCTTGTCGAGGGTCCATGTGTGAATCGGTTCCTTTCCGCTCCAGAATCAGATCTTGAGATACGCAAACCCAAAGGGAAGCATCGAAGTTAAAATGTAATCAAAAAGCAAAATCATGAGGCAGGTGGCAACAACGGTTGAGCGAGTGGCAAGCCCCACTGAGCGGGCGCCCCCCTGAGCATTGAATCCAAAAAAACACCCCACCCAAGTGAGAATCAGCCCAAAGACTGCGCCTTTGACCAGACAATGGGTGAGATCAATTGGGTCCACAAAACGTTTGTACTGGTCCCAGAAAACCGAGGGATCAAGCCCCATGATGCCGCAAGAAACTCCAGCACCCGCAAGCGAGCCGATCACCCCAAAGTACACCGACAAAAGTGGCATCATGAGCAGGCCAGCCAAGATCCGAGGCATGACCAAAAACTCCATGGGGTCGACTGCCATGACTTCGAGCGCGTCGATTTGTTCGGAGACCCGCATGCTGGCCAGTTCTGCCGACATCGCGGCGCCAGCTCTTCCTGTCACCATGATGGCACCCATCACAGGAGCCAGCTCACGAAAGAGTGATACCCCGATAGTCCCGCCCAAGAGGGCCTCGGCTCCAAACATATGAAACGACACGTAGAGCTGATAGCCCAACACGCCGCCCATGAAAGTCCCCGCCACGGTGATGATCCCGATTGACGAAACACCGATGAATTCGCACTGCTTCAAAAAGAGTCCCCAACGCTTATGGAGACAGCCCAGCGCCTTGGTCGTGTTCCAGAAAAAAAGAGAAAAATCCCCGATTGAAGATAAGGTTGACCGAAGCGTTTCACCCATAATGGAGTGCCTTCAGTAGAAGCGATTATTCCTGAGAAAACAAGTACTTCATGTTTGAAAAAAACCCCTGCCCGCGATAACTCCGAGACGTGGCTTCAGGCTCGGCTTCACCGCTCACTCTCTGGATCGCACGCAAGCTCACCCGTGCCTCCACTCGTCATGCCGGATTATTGACGCTCCTCAGTCTGGGCCTCGCCGTTCTAGGCGCTTATTTTTCAATCCAACTCTACAAAAATCTCCGAACCGATCTCGAAGAACTCCTTCCCTCCACTGCACGCAGCGTCCTGGATCTGGGCGAAGTGACCCAGCGTCTCGAGTCGATCGATAATCTGGGAATCGTGCTTTTGTCCGATCAACCTGACCAATCCAAAAAGGTCGTGGATGCCCTCGCCTCAGAGCTCAGCAAAGCGCCCCGCGAAAAGATCGCAGGTGTGGAGTATCGGATCGACCGAGAACTCCGATTTTTTAGTGACCGGCGGCCCTTGTACATGGAGCTCTCGGATCTCCAGGGGATGCGCGATTACATCCGAGACCGCATCGACTACGAAAAGCAGCTTTATAATCCGCTCAATATTTTTAGCGGGAGAGAGCTCCCAGAACCTAGGCTAGATATCGGGAGCCTCGAGCGCAAGTACACTGGCAAGGTCTCGGCCTACTCGCGTTTTCCGGATGGGTACTACGCCTCTCTCGACGGCAAGACGCGCGTCATGCTCGTCAATCTCCCTGGAAAAGTCTCTGGCGTAGGAGCCGCAACCGATCTCCGCTCGATCGTGGATCAGGCTATTGCTCGCGTGAACCCTCAGAGCTTTGATCCGCAGCTCAAAATTTTATTTACTGGCGGCGTACAGAATCTTCTCGAAGAGCATCATGCACTCATCGAGGACCTTGAGCTCTCCACCGTTGTGGTGATCATCCTCGTCACGGGTGTGCTCCTTCTGTTTTTTCGCGCCACCCGGGTCACCTTGCTCCTGGTTGCAGCGCTTTTGGTGGGAACCCTGTGGACTTTTGGGGTGTCCTACTTTGCGGTGGGGTACCTCAATGCCAACAGCGCGTTTTTGGGCGCCATTGTTTTAGGAAACGGCATTAATTTTGGGATCATTTTTCTGGCGCGCTACCTCGAAGAGCGGCGTGCCGATCGCGCCCACGAGCCCGCACTCCTCACGGCCATGGAAGCCACGATCACGGGCACTTGGACTGCAGCCCTTGCAGCAGGTCTTGCCTATGGATCTCTCATGCTGACGGGGTTTCGGGGCTTCAATCAGTTTGGAGTGATTGGATTTATTGGGATGGTGCTCTGCTGGATCGCCACTTTTACGGTGCTCCCTGCCTTCATGACCCTTGCAGACCGACACAAGCCGCTCGCTCTCCCTCTGGATCCCAAAAAGGCTGCACGGGCAGGATGGATTGCCGAGAGCCTGGGAAAAATCATTTCAAACTATCCAGCTCAGATCTGGGGGATCTCGGTTGCTCTGACGATCGTGTCGCTAGCGATGCTGCTCCGTTATTCTCCGAACATCCTTGAAACCGACCTCTCCAAACTCCGGGATCGCAGGAGCATGGAGAGTGGATCTGCGTACAATTCCAAGTATCAAGACGAAGTGTTTCAACGCTACCTTTCGCCGATTGTCATCATGCCGCGGGATCGCGAAGATGCCGTCCAGATCGCCAACCGCCTCAAGCAGATTCAAAAATCGGAGGGCAAACAAAGCCTGATCTCCTCCGTGCAGACGATTGATGATTTTCTACCTCGCGATCAGCGCGAAAAAATCTGGGTGCTCCAAGAGATCGAGCGTTTGCTCCCCCCCAGAATCTTAAATGAACTCACGCCTGCGGATCGTGACCGCGTGTCAGCATTTTTTAAGCCCGAGTGCTTTAAGATCGTGCAGCAAAGAGATCTTCCCGCCCTAGTCCTGAACAAGTTCACGGAGCGCGATGGATCAGTCGGTAAGCTCGTGCTCGTCGAACCTCCGCTCGAGAATCAGACTTGGGAGGGCAATCGGCTCGTCTCGTTTATCGAGCAGCTCAGGTCCACCGCTGACGCTGTAGCCCCAGGCTCCCCGGTGGCGGGATCCTTGCCGGTCACCGCGGATATGCTGTCTGCCATCTCTCACGATGGACCGCGAGCCACCGTCTTTGCGCTTCTGGCTGTCGTGCTGCTCGTTGCGTCTCTTTTTAGACGCATTGAAGCGGTCACCCTGACGCTATTCTCGCTCTTTTTAGGGATGATCTGGATGGCAGGAGCCATCTTTGGCTTCTGGCTTAAAATCAACTTTTTGAACTTTATTGCCCTTCCCATCACCTTTGGAATTGGGGTGGATTATGGGGTGAATATTTTTCAGCGCTACATGCAAGAAGGTAGCGAGAACATTGTCTCGGTGATCAAAAACACAGGAGGAGCAGTGCTCCTGGCTAGCCTCACCACCATCATTGGCTATGGCTCTCTGCTGATTGCAGGAAACCAAGCGTTTGTGAGCTTTGGAAAGCTTGCCGTCCTGGGAGAACTGACTTGTGTGAGCGCTGCGGTTTTCTCTCTTCCCGCTTATCTCGTGTGGCGCAGCCGCGGGAGTGAGAGGAGATCAGCCTCAAGAAGGCGGCAATCATGATTGTTGCTCTCCTCCCCCGACTTCAACCCCTGGCCTGGATCGCGGCTTACTGGGGTGTGCTTGCCCTTTTGGGTGGCCTCAATCGCGATACGCTCGCCATCGGAGGAGGAATCCTTCTTTTGTCTTATACGGGTGAGAAGCCCAGAGCTTTTTTAAAAGCCATCTTGCCCATGCTCATCACCGTGATGATCTACGACAGCATGCGCTACTATTCGGATCTGGTTCGAGATCCATACATCCGCGTGCGTGAGCCCTATGATTTTGACAAACGCTTCTTTGGTATCGCAACAGCCCAGGGAGTTCTAACACCCAACGAATGGTGGCAACTCCACACCCACTGGACGCTGGATCTGCTCACCGGTTTTTTTTACTTGTCGTTTGTGGCGATCTTTATGGGCATGGGAGTTTATTATCGGTTCTGGGCAGGCCCTGAGGCGGCTCGAAGCTCCGAGCGCATGATGTGGGCCTTTTTTTGGACCAATATGCTGGGCTACTCGACCTACTACTGGTACCCGGCAGCACCCCCCTGGTACGTGGCAGCCCATGGCCTGGGACCCGCTGATCTTTCCGTAGGGGCCAGTGCCGCAGGCTGCCTGCGCTTTGATGAACTCTTGGGGACCCAGTTTTTTACGGGCATGTATGGCAAATCAGCCGATGTCTTTGGTGCCATTCCCTCGCTCCACGTGGCCTACCCCTTTTTAGCCATGCTGCACGCTTTTGAGCTCCGAAGTCTTCGGATTTTTGGGACTTTTTTCTATCTCGTGATGTGTTTTGCAGCCGTCTACCTCAACCATCACTACGTGCTGGATCTGATCTGGGGCACGGCTTACGCGGGCTTTTTCTACGCTCTCGTGCTGGGGGCCCGGCGTTTACAGAACCTTTACAAGGCCGAGGCCGCTCTCGAGTTATCCTGAGAGAATGAACAAACTCCTCACGTTCTTGAAGGTCTCCTTTCAGCTCGCCCTCATCTACGGAGTGGCCGCCTTTTTGATCACAGTAGGAATTGGGCCCGACGGTCTTTTTCCCGAGGCGTTTGCAGCCTTCGCGGGACTCAAGCTTGCGCTCTACATCTTTTTCATGACTCACCTCACGATCACTGCGATGAGTCTGTGCTTTCACCGCGCGCACACTCACAAAGGAGTTAAATTTCATCCAGCCATCGATCTCGTGATGCAGGTCTGGCTCTGGGCCACCACCAGCATGTCCAAGCTCGACTGGGTTTCGATCCACGCCTATCACCACGCGACTTCGGATTCGGTGGATGACCCACACAGTCCTGTTCAAAAGGGCTTGGCGCGGGTCTTTTTTCTCGGAGTCGCTGACTACAGCCATGCCAAAGATCATCCCGATGTCCTCAAGATTCGCAAAAGACTCCCGGCAACCGCCTTTGAAAAGTTCATTGCTGAGAATCTTTTTGTAGGCCCCATCCTTCTTGGCGCCTCTCTCGTGGTGGCCTTTGGTCCGATTTGGGGCCTCGTCCTTATGACCTCAACCTTTTTGATCTCGCCTGTTTTTGCAGTGGGCGGGGTCAACGCCCTTGCGCATTACTTTGGTTATCGCAATCACAAGACGACCGATAACTCCCGCAACCTAGGCTTTTTATTCATCCTTAATTGGATGATCTGCGGAGAGCTCGATCACAACAATCATCACGCTCATCCGAGCTCCTGCTCTTTTAGGCATAAGCCCTGGGAATTTGATATCGGCTTTGCCTACATCAAGATCCTCAGTTGGATGGGGCTTGCTGAGATCAAGCACGTGTATAAGCCCAAGGCCAAGCTCCCCACTGTTGTGCAAACGCCCGAAGCTGAGCCCTCTCTGGCCTAAGCGCGCCAGAGCCCTTCTTTTTCGGTGACGGTAAAGACCTCGTCGAGAATGCGTACTGCCTCGTCGATCGTGCCCGAATCGATGGTCATCGCGGGCTGAATTCTAAACGAGGCCGCGTAAGCCATCGTGAGGAGTCCTCGCTTGAGGCACTCGCCAAAGATGCGGTTGGTCGCCACTTTAGAGAGAGGCTCCTTGGTCTGTTTGTCTTTGACCATCTCGATCGCAAGAAAAAGCCCTCGTCCGCGCACTTCGCCGATAAACGAGTAGCGATCCACCATGGGCTCAAGCTTTTTCAAAAAGTACTCGCCCATTTTTCGGGAGTTTTCGACGAGCCCCTCCTCGTCAATCACGCGCGTAGCTGCAGCCGAAGCGGCAGCACCCAGGGGATTGCCTCCATAGCTCGAAGAAGAACCGGAGGGATTGGCCCAAGGCTTGGCATTCACGATCTCATCACGCGACATGACGGCACTCATCGGAAAACCTCCGCCAAACTGCTTGCCAAGCGTCACGATATCCGCCTCAACGCCCGAGTGCCACTGACCCCAGTACTTACCGGTGCGGCCAAATCCCGTGATCATCTCATCGACAATCATGAGTGCGTCCATCTCTTTGGCGACTGATCTTACAGCGGGCAAAAATTCGTCGGGTGGAATGACGTTGCCCGCAGTCCCCTGCATGGGCTCTGCAATGAAAGCTGCCACTCGTCCTGCGCACGACATTTTGGCCTGTTTGCGCATCAGCTCCACGCACGCCATCCCGCACGAAGGGTACTTGAGCTTAAGGGGACAGCGGTAGCAATTGGCATAGGGCACGATGTGCGAGCCCGGGACCATGGGACCGAGCTTGTCTTTAAAGTCGCTTCCCATCAACGAGAGCGCGCCTTGCGTCTTGCCGTGAAAACCTCCCCAAAAGCTCACAAACTCATTCTTGCCGGTGTGGCACTTGGCAAGCCTCAATGCGGACTCCACCGCCTCAGCACCGCTCGAATAGAGCTGCGTGCGGTGTACTGTCGGAGTGGGCCTGTTCTTGGCTAAGCGCTCGAGGAGCTCGACTCTGGCCTCACTGGTAAAGCTCCCGACCGAGGCTTTTTCGACCTGATCTTGGATCGCTTTAACGACGACCGGATGAGAGTGCCCCATGCCATTCACCCCAATGCCGCCGATGATGTCGATCATCACATTGCCATCCACGTCGGTCACAGCCGAACCCTCGGCATGATCCACGACAATACCCGCCATGAGTGCAAAGCCCTGGAGGCCAGGTGCCAGATGCGCGTCCTCGCGAGCACGGATGGCCTGGGACTTGGGTCCAGGGACTGGAGTCACGAGCTTTGCTCTTTGGTGAGCAGGATGGGAGGGCTTTCGGATGGAGCTCTGAGAGTCGATCATATGGCCTGCGTTATAGCCCACGATCCCTCTTGGGGCTACCCCTCAGAGCCTCTCCCGTGTAGAACTATAGACCTATGCTTCCACAGGCTTTTTTGGAGTCGCTTGCACGGGATTTTCCTGCTGATTTTTGGACCGACGACCCCGGGCAAAAGTTAGCTTTTGGTCGAGACTGGACCAAAGTCTACGAGCCCAACCCCAGCGCCATTGCCTTTCCGCGCACGACTGATGAGGTTTCGAGACTCCTCAAGCTCTGTAGCCAGCACGGGGTAGCCGTCGTCCCCTCAGGCGGCCGCACGGGGCTTGCCGGTGGCGCTGTGGCAGCCCAGGGCGAGCTCGTCTTGAGTCTCACGCGGATGAACCGCATGGATCCTGTGGATCCGTTTTCACAAACGGTTCGGGTGCAAGCCGGTGCCGTGACCGAGGCCCTCCACCATCACTGTGAGCCCCACGGACTCACCTGGCCTGTGGATTTTGCCTCCAAGGGCTCCAGCCATGTGGGTGGAAATCTCTCGACCAACGCAGGTGGGGTCAAAGTCATCCACTACGGAATGTCCCGCAACTGGGTTCTTGGACTTCAAGTCGTCCTGATGAGTGGCGAGGTCCTTGAGCTCAATGGAGCGCTCGAAAAAAACAACACGGGCCTCGATCTGAGGCAGCTCTTCATCGGCACTGAGGGCACCCTGGGGATCATTACCGAAGCCACGCTTAAGCTCGCGCGCTTGCCGCAAAAGCTCGATGTCTTTTTCTTTGGCCTCAAGGACATGGCTTCTGTATTCAGGCTTTTTGCCGAAGCCAGAAAATCACCCTTTGAGCTCATGGCATTTGAGACCCTCACCCACCCCTGCCTAGATGCCGTTCTCAAACACTTAAACGCTCGGGCCCCTTTTAGCGAGACTCATGGTGCTTACGTTCTTGTCGAAGCTCAGACTCGAGGGGAGTCCGAGGCGCAGGGTTTGAGTCAGTGGCTCGAAAGTCTCTTTGAAAAAGATCTCATTGAAGACGGGATCCAGGCCCAATCCCCTCGCGAGTCTCAAGAACTCTGGGCGCTGCGGGAGATGGTGGCTGAGAGTGTGGCCTCGCAGGGACTGGTTCACAAAAACGACATCGCGCTGCCACTTGCCACGCTCGAGCCGTTTCTCGTCGAGATGGAGGCGCTGTTTGAGTCGCGTCACTCCGCGTTTGAGCTCTTTATTTTTGGACATATTGGAGATGGTAATCTGCACATCAATTGGATGAAGCCCGCAGGCCTAGAAAAGTCTGTTTTCTTGGCCGAGTGCCAATCTGCCGATCGTGCGCTTTTTGCTCTCGTCAAAAAACATCAGGGCAGCGTCTCTGCTGAGCATGGAATTGGCCTCCTGAAAAAAGAAGCCCTCCCTTTTTCAAAATCTCCTGCCGAACTCAAGCTGATGGCAGGAATCAAGCAGGTCCTCGACCCTCAGGGACTCCTCAATCCTGGCAAGATCCTCGATATCCCGCAAAATGTCGGCTGACTCTTCAAACAACTCGACCCCTGCAAAAATTTTGGAGAGTGGCGAGAAAAGATCACTTGATTGACGAGCCACCAGGGTGGATTGACGAGCCACCAGGGTTGCTTAAAGGGTTGCCGAAATCTTCCATAATAATACCAAAGCCGACGGGCGGAGCCTTGGCATCACTCCAGTTGTTGGGATATTTTGGCGGCTTGCGTGGATCCCAACCTCCACCTGGAGGGTTACAACGGGAATCCTGATTGAAACGAGAAATCGTGGCTGACATCATGAGCAGAAAGTCCAGTACCTCGAGATCTCCCTTTCCCACCACACGAGTTCCCTCGGCTGCAGTGGTTGCTCCCTCCAGTCTGCAATAGCTTCCTGGAGCAGCCCCGCCGTTCGCAGTTTTGTCACATTTAAAGTCCAAATTCAGACCTGCACACTTGGGTATTCTCGTGGGCGCGATCGACGCTGCTCTGGCGCAGTACTCAAACTCCGACCGATCAAAGGCGTCGAGCACCGTGTCCGGTTTCGCTGCTGCCGCCGCGCGAGCATACAGGTGATACAAGGGGGTGTCCTTGAAGCAAGGCTTTGTGACAGCCGGGTCAATGCGGCAGCCCCAATCCCCCAAGAGGACTCCTAAGTCGTCTCCGTTGACCAAATCATTTCCACCCGCTGGGCTGATGTCTGCTTTTTTGTAAATCGCTCGTAAGGCATTAAAGTAGGAGGCACTGTAAGTTGGACTCGGGAGAGGGTTCGGGAATCCACCCGTTCCACCGGCTGCCACCCACTCCATAACGCCCGAAGGAGTGTCGAACCTACCGATCAAAGCGGTGCCGCTGACAGCCGACGGTACGGCGCCCCACATGCGTTCTAGAAATCTCATATCAAACCAATCCGTCACACCGTCTTGATTCACATCTCCAACGCACATGGTAGCTGTGGGAGTAGGTGTCGGAAAGACTACCTCCCTCGCAGTGCAACGATCCAGGATATCCACGGCCGGTGCCGAGGCTAAAGCACGCGTCGAGCAATGCAGCGGCACTGAAAACGCCGGAAGTGGGATACTCGCTCCTGAAGCTCCCACTGAACTCAGCTGTACATTGAGCTTAAACTTGCATGGTTTTTGTCGACACTCCACTCGGGAGGGACACTGTCCATCCACACCTAACTGAGTCAGGTAAAGGTCATCGAGCTTGAGCTTCGGTTCCAGCTTTAAGGGGAGGCCTTTGACGGCAAAGGGTCCCCCTAGATAGAGGGCGTCCACCGGAATTTTTTGAGCCGGAGTCAAAGGCCCCGATAATCCATCGAGAGGGCACTGGAGCTGTTCCCCTGACGCTGACGCTGAGACGAGCTTGACGTCCTCAACCGAAGGAAAGGGTGGATCATCCACACTCACGGGCCAAGCCACGGGGGGTGGTGAGGCACCGACAAAATTTCTCAACGCCTGACTCCCCACGTTTGTCCCTGCGAAAACCGTTAAAATCTGTGATTCAACATCACCGGTCCTCAGCTTCAGATTGAGATTGGAGAGCTGCGCTCGAGTCTGAGATCCACGCTCCATGACGGCCCAAAGTAGCGTCAGCCCAAGGCCCATGACCGCTAGGGTCTCGAGAAGACTGAATCCAGCCTCCGCTGACCGCGCCGAAGCCGAGGGGAAAGTTGAGACTCTCAATCCGTCGTTCATTTCTTCCATTTTAGCCTGCCCCTCTCCTCCCATAAAGAGCCCCTCCCATCATCAATTGGAAGGTGGGTCTGCAGTGACACTGCAGGCAGTTCCAGTGCTGCCTTTGGTCTTGCGGTAGCGATGAATCACTCCCTGCATCTTCAAGAGGTAATCCATCACTGCCAGATCAGCCTGGCCCACCGCCACCCACTGATTGAGATGAGTGCCATCATTGCCCCTGCGACAGTAACGCGGATTGTCGGGTGCGGTGGGATTCGCAAGCTGCTCTTCTGGGATCTCACATTTGCCATTGAGGTTCATGCTCAGACAATGGGGGTCATCGGCCATTGCACGGTCTTGATTGAGGATACCCGTGCAGCTGCCCAGAGCCCTTCGATCCAGTCCATTCAGCGCCCCCAGCCCAGATACGGGATTAGCAAATTTTTTTGGCCGTTCCATCAGGGTATAAATAGGGGTGTCTTCAAAACAGGCCCGAGGTTTTTCTTCTACGCAGCCAAAATCCAACAACACGAGCCCAAGATCGCCCCCTGTCACCCACCGGTCATTATCCAGGTCGGCTTGTTTTGCGATCATGGTGAACGCATTGAAATCATTTTGCGAATACGTGGTGCCATCAAGGGCATGGGGTATTGGAGACGGCCATGCACCATCGGTAAGTCCCACCCACTCGATTTCTTCCACACCGGTTGCCGGAGGAACAATCCCCTTAAACCGGTTTCCCCAGGGCTGAGCCTGAGGGACACTGCCCCAAAAAGCAGTCACATGCTCGATGTCAAGAACGTCTGTTCTCCCATCCCAATTGAGATCTCCAACACAGCGGCGACAGACGCTGAAGTAGGCCTCTATATCACCACCGTCTACCGCACCA